>Ga0206858_1201_pt3 | contig 10438 bp, 10 predicted proteins | sample Alteio_BWOrgCont_46_FD_152622 | JGI IMG/M metagenome (GOLD analysis project Ga0206858, IMG submission 152622) | Enriched cells from forest soil in Barre Woods Harvard Forest LTER site, Petersham, Massachusetts, United States -... | ecosystem: Environmental > Terrestrial > Soil > Temperate forest >... | reverse complement strand
AAGTGACGCTGTTCCTTAAAGCGGATGCAGGTGAACAATCCTGGTAATGGCGGCTTTGGGGGCGATGCGGTGGGTCACACGACTTCCGGCGTCGGCAGCTCCAGCGCGGCGATGGCGGCCATGATCTTTTCGCTGGCGCGCTGGTACCGCTCCTTACCCATGGCGGGGTCATCGTATTCCGCCGGCAAAAGGGGGCGGCCGTAGACCACCGAGACGGGCGTGCCCGGGCGCAGGCCGCCGGTCCGACCGAGCGCATGGTGCGAGTTGAAGATTCGCGCCGGCACCACCGGGACTTGCGCCCGGCAGGCGATCAGGCCCACCCCGGACTTCGGCGGCTGCAGCGCGCCGTCGGGCGAGCGCGTACCTTCGGGGAACAGCACCAGCGCCCGCCCGCCCTGGAGCGCACGGAGCACCGCCTTGATCGCCGCCACATCGGAGCCGTCGCGGTCCACCGGAATGGCCCCGACCGTGTCTAACCACCACGAGGCGAGCCCGCCTTTCCACAGCGTCTTGCGGGCGAAGAACACCAGCGGTCGCATCACCCGTACCCCGACAAATGGCGGATCCAGGAAACTCGCGTGGTTGGAAGCGATGATCAGCGGCCCGTCGGACGGGACATGTGCCAGCCCGGTCATCTCGCCGCGGAAAAACGCCCCGTGCACCACCTCGAGCAGGTGGCGGCACGCGCCGTAAACCAGCCCCATGCGGGCTGAAGCCGCCGGCTCGCTCATGGGCCGAGCAGCCGCGCGGTGATGAGCCGGGCGATGCGCTCCACCACTTCGTTCAACGGCAGATGGGTCGAGTCAATGGCCACCGCCCCGGCGGGACAGGTGAGCGGTGCCGCCGCCCGCGAAGAGTCCAGCCGGTCGCGCTCGGCCACCGCGTCGACGTGGCCCTCGCGCTCCCGGCGGCGGACGCGCTCATGGGGATCGGCATGGAGGAAAACCCGGAAATCCGCATTTGGAAATATCACGGTGCCGATGTCGCGCCCTTCCATCACGAGCCCGCCAAAGTGGTGGGCGCGGGCGACTTCGGCGAGGTTGCGTTGGTAGGCGAGCAAGGCGGCACGCAGGTCGGGCAGGGCCGCAAAGTGGGAGACGGCGTTGTTGACCACCTCGCTGCGGATGTCGGTTTCGGAAATCCGATCGCCATGGATCTTCATCCGCGCGTCGCGCGCGACAATTTGGGTGTCAAACTTCAGGTCCGCCAACTCGGCGCGGACCGACTCGGCATCCTTGGCTTTCACTCCGCGGTGGAGCAGCTCCGCGGTGAGCGCGCGGTAGTACGACCCGGTGTCGGCATGAAGGAAATTGAACCGCGTGCTGAGCGCGTGCGCGGTGGACGACTTGCCCGCGGCGGCGCCGCCGTCGATGGCGACAATGAGGAAAGGGGGCTTTTTCATGCAGGCTGCGGGAAGGTTGGGTTGGTGCGGGAATGGGAATCCTCCCAGACTTGGCCCAGCACGTCAAAAAAGTTCGGAAAAGTTTTCGCGCAGCACGCCGGGTTCCTTATCGCCAGCCATGGGCGGCCGGTGCCCAAAAGATCGTAGCAGCCCAGGATGGCAAAACTCATCGCAAAGCGATGGTCGCCGTAGGTTTCGATCTCAATTATCCCGGCCTGCGCGCGCATTTTCATTTCCGCCAGGTTGGGGGTGATGGTGAGCGAGTCCGTCTTTTCATCCACCCCGTGTCCGAGTCTTTGCAATTCCTTCGCCATGCCAGCCACACGGTCGGTCTCCTGTTTGCGGGTGTGGGCGATGCCAGCAATGGTGGAGGGACCATCCAGTAGGGGCGCGATGGCCGCGAGGGTCAGGAAGGTGTCGGAGAAGCCGGAAAAGTCCCTCGTAACCCCGCTCACATTGGAGCTTCCGTCATGGCTTGATTGAAAACCACTCGCTTTCCCGACGATTTTTGCGCCGACGTGCTGTAGCACCGCAATAAAAAGTGCATCGCCTTGCAATTGAGCATAGCTTAGTCCGGGGATGAGAAGCGATCCTTTTGCGGCGATAGGCAAAGCTAGGAAATAACTTGCCGCTGTTGCATCGGGTTCCACGCAATAAATCCCGTCAAACCTGTAATTTGGATTCCTTGAAACCCGAAATAATTTTCCCCTAAAATCATACTCAATTGCATTCTGGCCAAACTGATCCAACAGTCCGAGTGTCATCTGAACAAACGGACGGCGCACCTTTGAAACCACCTGCACAGTGGTGGGTTTGTCCGAGAGCGGGGCGACCATCAGTAACGCGGAAAGCATTTGGCTGCTTTCACTGGCGTCGATCTCCACCCGGCCACCGCGCAGTCCGCGGGCGCGGATTTCCAAAGGGAAAAAACCCTCCGCACCCGTGCAGCGGATGTCGGCGCCGAGCGAGCGCAGCGCGTCGATCAGACCCTTCATCGGGCGCTTCCGCATCTGTGGCACGCCATCAAGGCGGTACACCCCACTCTTGGCCGAGGCACAAAGCGCCGTAAGAAAACGCGCCGCCGTGCCGGCGTTGCCAATGAAAATATCGGCTGATTGCGCCGGTATTTCTCCCCCTTTGCCGGTAACTTGAAAAGTCTTCGCTCCAGCGTCTGACTGCACCTCAATCCCGAGGCGATTTAGCGCCTCCGCCATGATCTCCGTGTCCTCGCTGAACAGTGCTCCCGTCAACGTAACCGGGCCGTCGCACAGCGCCGCGAGCAACAGCGCGCGGTTCGTGATGCTCTTCGACCCGGGCAGCATCACTTCACCGCGTGCCGGCTCGGTAAATGGCCGGATGGGCAGGACGGATGGAAGGCTCGGAAGATTGCTCATTGCAGATTTATTGTCGCTTATTTTGTCATTTCAAAAGGGAACGCTGCATTATCACGCCGGCCAAGTTTTTCCATAACCAAATGAGCGTTAACCAATAACCAATAAGAAATATTCAAGCCCGAAACCCCTCCCGCCAGGACTTCGCCCGTTCCAGCCGCGCCGTCACGTCGAGCCAGTCGCGGTTGGCTATCGCGGCCTGCATCGTTTGCAGTTCGTCTTGAAACTGCCGCAGGGCCCGCAGCAGCTCCTCGCGGTTCTGTTCGAGGATTGCCCTCCAGATTTTAGGGTCGCTGGCAGCGATTCTGGTCGTGTCGCGCAGCCCGCCCCCGGCCAGATGCCGCCAGCGCGCGTCCTTTTGCGCCAAAAACGCCCCCAGCACCGACGCCAGTACCTGCGGCAGGTGGCTGATGTGCGCCACAATCTCGTCGTGGGCGTCCGGGCTCACTGTCACCACCTCCGCACCAAAATCATGCCAAAAACGCACCACCGTGTCCGCCGCCGCCGGGTCAGTCTCTGGCAGCGGGGTCACAAAACAGGCCCGCTGGGCAAACAAACCCGCCTTGGCGTGCTCCCAGCCGGTTTTCTCCGATCCGGCCATCGGGTGCGAACCGACAAAATGGGTGCCCGGCGGGAGCGCGGCGTGGCCGAGGCGGCAGATCTCGCCCTTCACGCTGCCGACATCGGTCACGATGGCCCCAGATTTCAGGTGCGGCGCGACCTCGCGCGTCAGCCCGACAATCTTGTCAACTGGCGCGGCGATCACGACCAGATTGGCGCCGGCGACGGCCGCCCCGGCAGTGTCGGCGACGGCGTCGCACCACGGCTGGCCGCGCAGCGCGAGACGTGATTCCGGCCGGCGGGACCAGACCACGATGCGACGGGCCAGACCCTGGCCGCGGGCAGCTTGGGCGACGGACCCCCCCAGCAGGCCGGGGGCGAGGATGGCGATGGTTTCCAGCACGGCGCATGGAAACCTTGGACGCGGTCGGTTGTCGAGAAGAACGGCGGCAGGGTTGCCTTTTGACCGGCCAGACCTTTGCTGGCCGTCCGCCGACCACATGAGCGAATCGCCTTCCAATCCAATCACCGCCATCACCCGCCACTGGGGCTGGTTGATGGCGGCGCTCGCGTTGGCGGCCTTGGTGGCCGGCAACTATTATATGAACGTTCCACCGGTCAACGCCCCGGCTCCGGCGGCCGTTCACCGGGTTGCGGCCAACGATCCGGCCGTTCTCAAATTGACAGCCGAGGTGGACGAACTGGAAAAGGCCTACCACGCCGGGGCCGAGGCCAACCCTCCAGACCCCAATGCCACCACTGCGCTTGAGCAGGCCGTGCAAAAACAGCGGCAGCTGCTGGACTTGCTGGCCACCAAAGACGACCGGCCGGCCGTGCGGTTGAGCGACCTCGAAGCCCAGCTCGATGTGGCCCGTGCGGAGGATGCCATCAACCGTATTGACCGGCTCGCCTACGAAGGCCAGCAACTGCTCGACGCGGGCAACTTGGCCGAGGCCGGCCCCAAGTTCCGCGAGGCCCTCAGACTCCAGCATGAGGTCAACTCCGGGCACGCTCCCACGCTCTACAAGAATACCGCACGTGAGGGCGAGCTCGACCAGTCCCTCGCCGTCGCCGAGACCGAGCCCCTGCACCAGGAAATGGAGGACCTGCTGGCGACCGCCCATGCCGATGAGGCTTCCCATCAGCCGGCCGCCGCACGCGCCAACCTCGTCAAGGCCCGAAATCTCCAGTCCCGGATTAATCGGGAACATCCCACCTCCCCTTACGCCAATGCGGCCGGCGGCGAGACCATCAATGCTGAAATTGAAACCTTGGCGGCGGAGGATCTCCGCAACCAAAGCGAGTCGGCCGAACAGGCCGGCGATCTCGCCAGCGCCGCAGGCCGCGCACCGGAGGCCGCCGATGACTATGGGCTGGCCCGCGACCGCCAGTTGGAGATCAATGACAAATTCAAGCACAGCCAGTTCGTCTCTGCCCTGCGGGTTGAAGCTCTCGAAATCAAACGCCAGACTTCGGCTTCTGTACTCACCGCCGAATTGTTGGCCGGGCAGGATCGGGCGATTACCGACCAGCTGCGTCTGCGTCAGCCGGCGGCCGCCGTGGAGAAAATCGCCGACGCCGCGCGCACCATGGACAAACTCACGAGCTCCTTTCCAAAGAGCACCCGGCTGGATCCCGCCCTCAAGACCCGGCTGGATTATCTCGCGGCCCATACCTCCAAGCTGGTCGAGGTCCAACGCCAGGTTTACGACGGTCTGCGGCCAGTGCCCGGGGTCGAAGGGCGCCTGATGCTGCGGACCGAGGTAACCCAGGCGCTCTATGTGCAGGTGACCGACGAAAGTCCCAGCCGCCACCTTGGACCCAGCCTGCCGGTGGACTCGGTCAATTGGTTCGACGCCCAAGTGTTCTGCCGCCGGCTGTCTTGGATGCTGGGACTGCCCGTTCGCCTGCCCGACGTGTCTGAATTCCACGCGGCACTCGGCCCTGACGGGGGCCCCAGCCTCTGGAGTCACGAAAACAGCGGGGACACTACCCAGCCGGTGGGCCGGCAGCCGCCCAATGCCGCAGGGTTTTGCGACCTTTTGGGCAATGTGGCGGAATGGCTCGCGGCGGACGACGTGGCCGGCGACGCCCCGGTGGCAGGGGGCAGCTACCTAAACCCCCTGGCAGAACTTTTGCGGGTGCCGCTCGAGCCCCACCCCAAAAATGACCGGGCTCGTCACATTGGCTTCCGCATCTTGGTGGAACAACCGTTGGCGCTGCCCTCGCCGGCGGCACCGGCGGCGTCAGCCGCGCCAAACCTTACCACCACCCCAGGCCCGACCCCATGAGCACCCACCCCGGGCCCGGACGCGGCCAAGGCACTATTGGATTGTCAGCCCAACCTGGCACAACAGCATGACTGCAATGAACGATCCCACCCTCAGCGCCGTCACTCAGGCCAGCGCCCGTCGGGCCCGCCGCCTTCTGCTCGGCGTCATGGTGGCGTTTATCACGTTGCCCTTGTTGCTTTTGCTGTTCCTCCGCTGAAAGTTATTTTGCATGAACAAAGCTCTTCTGCCCATCAGGTTGGTCTTCGTGGCCTTATGCGCCGCGGCCGGCTGGCTCGTGTGCTACGCCATCACGGACTGGGACAGCCATCGCAAGCTGGCGATCTTCATCGGCCTTTCGATTGGTGTCCTCGTTGTGCTGGTAGACGTGATGCTCAAAGGATTTTCGCTGCGGGCGCTGTCTGCGGTCACGTTCGGCATCGCGGTCGGCGTCTTGGTCGCCTATCTGGTTGGTTCCTCGCCGTTGTTGGAAAAGGCCGATGAGAAGAACGTTTACCTCGTACGGCTCGGCCTGTTCATCATCGTTCCCTACCTGTGCACCGTCATCGCGCTGCGCGGCAAGGATGAGTTCAATCTCGTCATTCCCTATGTGCGCTTTGTACCGCACGAGGTCGACACCCCGCTGGTGGTGGTTGACACCAGCGCGCTGATCGACGGCCGCATTGCCCGGGTCTGCCAAACGGGCTTTCTCGGCGCTGCGCTGGTCATCCCCTCCTTCGTGCTGCGTGAACTACAGGGCGTGGCCGACTCCTCCGACCTGCACAAACAGGCCCGCGGCCGGCGCGGCCTCGAGGTGCTCAACGAGCTCCGCAAGCTGCCCCAGCTCGACCTGCGGATCAACGAGAGCGAGGTCAAGGCTGCCTCTGACATGGATGCCAAGCTCGTTTTCCTGGCCCAGTCCATGAAGGCCAAGCTGCTCACCACCGATTACAATCTGGCCAAGCTGGCGGAGTTTCACGGCGTGCCGTGGCTCAACCTCCACACGCTGGCCCAGGCGCTTCGCCCCGAGTTGGTGCTCGGCGAAACCCTCGAGGTCGAATTGGTGAAACCGGGTAAGGACGAGGGCCAGGCCGTGGGCTACCTCGACGACGGCTCCATGGTGGTGGTCAACAACGGGCGCAATGCGATCGGTCACCGCGTTGGGGTCGAGATTGTAAGCGTGCTCCCGACCGCTGGAGGCAAAATGGTCTTCGCCCGCCTCACGACCCCGACCGGCCCGGGCTGACCGGCCCAAGCCATCCGATTCGCGCTGGAGCTGCGGCGACTTTGCCGCAGGTATGTTTCGACCGACATGAGTTTGTAGTCAACTGGAGCGGCGCCCTCGCCGACGTGCCCGCCAGCCGGCTTCTGTAGCCCAAAGACTGGACGAATTTACGCGGCCTTAACAAATCCACTCCGGGGGCTAACCAACCGCTTACAGTGACGCCGTCTACTTCCTTGACCACCCAATGCGCCCATGAAGTCGCCCTCAACTCTCCACCAATCTGACCACCAGGTTTTTCTGGGTACGGGCCGGTTTGGTCGGGACGACGGGGTCGCCGGGCCCCGCAGGTACCGCGGGAATCACACAATTTTGCGTGGGGTATCATCGCAAAACAGGCGCTGACATGCGCCTGGAGTTGACAGCCGGCGGCTGGGGAGCCGCCGGCTGTCCTATTTCTTATGGTTTCGACGAGCTTTCACCCGGGTCCGCCATGCGATTGGCGGGCAGGTGTTGTGGTAGAAAGAAATAATAGCTCATCAACCACCAACTTCGGGAAGACCGGTAAAACAGCGCGGGAAATAAGACCGCACCCACCAGTGCGAGCATCGAGGCCACCCGGTCCGAGAGCACGTTGTTGTACCATAAGACTGCGACCGGGGTTAGGATGAAGATCAGCGTAATGCCGTAGTTGAGCGACATCGAGCCGAGGAAAAAACCCTCATCTCGTTCGATCGCAAGGCCACAAACCGGGCACTCTCGGTTTAGCGCGATGAGCCGCCCCGGTTGAAATAAGGTCTTCGCCCCGCAGTTCGGGCAACGGTGGGTGAGACCGCGAACGATGATTTGACCTCGGGTGACCGGCATGAAGGAAAACTAAGTGTTCACCCGCCAGTTGGAAAGCCCGGTCTGCAGATTGAAATGTAGGCGCCGTGCCCCCCGCCCCGCATCCGTGAGTTTTCGCCAACGGAGGTAGGGCGAGCCCTCCGGGTGAGCGCAGCGCCGCGAGGACGCGCTCCCCCTGCCAGCCAAACCTAAATTCTGCTGAAACGCTCGCTCAGGTGCCAAGTTGATAGCGGACAAAGCGCCGGATCTGGATGTTCTCGCCCGTCTTCGCAATGCGCTCGGCGAGAATTTCCTTCACACTCTTTTCAGGCAGCTTCACAAACGGCTGATCGAGGAGAACGATGGTCGAGTAAAATTTCTCCAGCTTGCCCTCGACGATCTTTTGCACCGCCGCGGGCGGCTTGCCCACGACCTGGGCGCCGGCGATCTCGCGTTCCTGCGCCAAGTCGGCTTCGGGAACCTCCTCGCGGGTCACGTAGAGCGGATTGGCTGCGGCAATCTGCAGGCACAGGTCGCGGACGAAACCCTTGAAGTCCTCGTTGCGCGCCACGAAATCTGTCTCACAGTTGACTTCGATCAGCACTCCCACCTTGCCGCCAAGGTGGATGTAGCTTTCGATGACCCCTTCTTTGGCCGACCGGCCGGCGAGCTTGTCGACTTTGGCGCCAAGCTTCTTGCGGAGAACGGTCACGGCCGCCTCCAACTCGCCGTTGGCCTCGGTGAGGGCCTTTTTGCAGTCGAGCAGACCGGCGCCGGTCTGCTCGCGCAGTTCGCTGACCATTTGGGCGGTGATAACGTTGCTCATGGGAGAATTTGATGGAGGAATGGAGCGGCTCAGGCCTTGGGGGCGGCGATCTTCTTCCGGAGCGCCGGCTTCTTTTTCGGGGTGACGGACTCGCCCTCAACCTCGGCGACCAGGTTGGCGGGGATCGAAACTTTGGACAGGTCGACCTCGCCCTCCGGGGCGATGGTGATGCCCGCCGCCTCGGCCACTTCGGCGCTCGCGACCTTGAGATCGGTCTGTCCACGGGACGCCCGGCGCGACTCGCGGAGCGCGAGGCCGGACTGAATTGCGCCGATCACTGCTTCGACAATGATCCGGATGGATTTCACGGCGTCATCATTGCCCGGAATCGGGTGCGACAGTTTGGTCGGGTCGGAATTGGTGTCGACGAGCCCCACGCAAGGGATCGCACAACGGGCCGCTTCGGCCACGGCGATGGCCTCATGGGTGGCGTCAACGATGAACATCGCCGCCGGCAGGTCGCCCATTTCGATGATGCCCGAAAAATTCTTGGTCATGCGTACCATCTCGCGACGGATGGCCGCCTGCTCCTTGGCCGCGAGCTTGGCGAGATCCCCGCCGGTCTCCATCTGCTGGTACTTCTTGAACTTGGCGATGGACTTCTTGACCGTCGCGAAATTCGTCAGCGTGCCGCCCAGCCAGCGGTCAACGCAGAACGGCATGTTGGTGGCGCTGGCCGCCTCGCGGATGATGTCGCGGGCCTGCTTCTTGGTTCCAACCAGGAGAACCTTGCCGCCGTTGGCGACCGTGTCCTCGAGGAAGGCGGAGGCCTTGGCCAGCGCCTCATGGGTGCGGCCCAGGTCGATGATCGTGATGCCCTGGCGGTGGGCGAAAACGTAGGGCTTGGAGCGGGGATTCCAGCGTTTGGTCTGGTGGCCGAAGTGGACGCCGGCGTCGAGCAGGTCTTTGGGAGTGATGGCGAGGGACATGTGGATGATCTATGTTCGGACGGGACACAGGTCGGCCAATGGGCCGCCTTGCGATCGTACTTGAGGTTGATGGTTGGTTGTGAACTAACGCTTACAGAGACAAGAGCGGTCGAGTCCATAGAGTTGCCCGCCTCCTGGCAAGCCCGAAGTTTGCATGGTGCCGAATCGGATTGCGGGATGTGGCGGGGGTGTCCTCACCCCGCTTCAGCCTCGCAAACGGCGGACTGATCCTCGACCGTTTCCTTGGCCCGCACCGGGTGCACCTCCTTCACCTGCGGCACTATAGCATCCCCCTGGCCCCGCCTTCGCGTTCGTCGCCACCTTCACGTAAAAATCCACCGTCCTCCGCATTTCACCGAATTCCCAAATTGCCCGTTGACAAGCCGCCCGGCCGAGGGCAGGGTGGTCCCTCACTCTGTTGCAGGGTGGAGCAGCCTGGTAGCTCGTCAGGCTCATAACCTGAAGGTCGTTGGTTCAAATCCAACCCCTGCACCCAATTTTCCGCCGGACACCGGCGGATGGAAGAGATCGCTTCGCCGTTCTTTGATTGGAATGCATCCAATCGCGCCCGCGCCGCCCCTCGGGCCGGCGTCGGAGCGCGTCAGAATTTCGGGGGTGTTCCGGATTCGACCCTCGGTTGGAGTGCGCCGCCGCCCTTCGGGAGCGAAGGTCTCCCGTTAATCCCCCTTCAAAACAACAAACGGCAACATCGAAGAGATGCCTCTGGCAGCCTAAGTGCAGCCACGTTTGCCCGCCGACACCTGCTGGGCGGAGCGAACGACGACAGCAGGTATAGCGTGCGGGGCCATCCGCGGTCTGCGCGCCGTATCTTCCTCCGGGGACTGGTCTGCATCCAAGCGCGCGTGATCGCGTGGTGCGGGCGAGATTAATCTCACGCTATAAGGGTAGACGCGGTGTGCAAAGGCCAGGGGCACGCGGGTTCAACTCCCGCCACCTCCACCATTTGGGAGTTAGGTCAGAATTAGCCGCCGCGCTCCGCGCGGTTAGGTTG
>Ga0206858_1012_pt1 | contig 10459 bp, 11 predicted proteins | sample Alteio_BWOrgCont_46_FD_152622 | JGI IMG/M metagenome (GOLD analysis project Ga0206858, IMG submission 152622) | Enriched cells from forest soil in Barre Woods Harvard Forest LTER site, Petersham, Massachusetts, United States -... | ecosystem: Environmental > Terrestrial > Soil > Temperate forest >... | reverse complement strand
AAGCAGTATCGTAAAGTGGCGCTTCATGAGAAATTTCGTATCAGCGGCCAGCGTGAACTTAATGATCAATTTTTACGCCGCATACACAAAGCCCTTAGGCCCGATCATTCGATTGTGCTGTGGGCTGCAAAAAAAGGGTATGATCCATTATTTATGCAACACGAACGGATTATGCCACTGCTTAATGCTCCAGCAATAGACCCAGCGGCCACCAGTTTTATCACTGCATTACGCACCAACGAGGCCAATAGCGGTGGCTATACACCTGTACATTATTTGGCACAGCGCGGACATCGCGGAGCGCTTGATTGTATTATGACGCTTGATGCATCGCTGGAAGATTGCATTACGCCACGCTACGAAAAACCATTGCACATAGCCTTACAAAATGGTCACATGGATGTGTTTTTATTCTTCTTCTACCGAATGCACACTCAGCCAGCGTGGCATGCACCAACGAAGTATGGTGACACGTTATTGCATCATGTTGCTCTCGCTGGTGATCTTGATTTTTTACAAAAGCTTGAGACCTTTCTAGGAAAAGGGGCAAAGATTAGTCTTGTTACCAGAGACACCATAAATGCCGTTAATCAAGAGGGCAACGCACCAACACATTGTGCATCACAAAAGGGTTCTTGGGAATTACTTATTAATTTATCACGTCGTAACTCATATACGAACCCTCCCGGCAATAAGGCTGGACGCGGTATTTTTGAGGAAGGTATATTTTTTGGCAATAGCACAATGATCGATCATCTATACGATTCCACTTTTTCTGACCAATCCCCACAAACCCAATTAACAGAGCTTCAACAACATTTGTGGTGGGCTATGGCAGGCAATCAACCAGCCATGGTAGAAAAGCTGCTTAAACTCGGTGCTTCATGCAATAAGCTAGTCACTAACCCTACTACCACGGTATCTGGTCTACCACTGCGCGAGGCTGCCTATCTCGGGCATTCGGCAGTTGTCACAGTACTATTGAAACATGGCGCCAAGGTTAATGCTAAGGGACCTTATAGCAGAACAGCACTAGTGGAGGCCCTTTACAATAACGATCCAGCGACTGTAAAGGTGTTGATCAATGCAGGAGCCGATGTAAACCAACTTGTATTTGCAAACAGATCCGTTGAGGGTGTGAAGACAACCTTTAAGATGCCATGTTTATCCTATGCAGCGGCTAGCAGCTATATTGATATCATCGAACTTCTTGTGAGCGCAGGCGCTGATATTGAAGCTAAAGATGACACCTACAACAAAACTCCCTTAGAATGGGCACTAGCTGAAAAGCGAAAAATTGCAATTAATCGACTCCTGACACGTGGGGCACAGATTCCTAATCAAGAGGTCAACGATAAGATCATGGCGCTGTTTAAGGCAGCGCAAGAGCACGGGGACGAGGCAGAAAAACAAAAGCGCAATGCTGCCGCTAATGCGACAACGTGATCTCAGTTTTTGGATTATTTGCCGTTGGATGATCCCGTTCCTTAAGCGGCTCATGAAACGGCATATGATCAAGCGATGAGCCTACGAGCGATTTGATCGCTGCCCGCTCTACCTTACCAATCTCCAAATCACTTTTAAGCACAATTGACGGCAAGTGCAGCGTCTTGTCAGGTACCGCCAAATCCCATGGCTGCAACGTGTGAACATACTTGGGGTCCAGGACCAAGACAACGCTGCTCTGTTCAGGTATCACAAAATTTGCCTGATCCATCTGATTGGTCTTCTCTTTTAACGTCCATCGAATGCCATCAGGCTTGCTGTAGGTGAAAACACGATGATTCTTATCGGGGATAATTTTGGCATGCTTGATTGTATTGGTCTTATCAAAATGATGGCCGATCTCCTTTGTAATCACCAAGGTCAAACTTTCCAGATGCCCGAGCTCAACAGGGAATGAGAAAAAGCCTTCGCTATTGCTCTTTGACTCTTTGCCCTCAAAAAAGATTCGAAACGCCGGCACTTCATCGTGTGATCCCTGCTTTTTGATCTGCCCCCGCAAGGTTGTGATCGTAAGTTCACCATCGTTACGGTGCTGCTGGGCTTGCGATAGAAATGATGGCAACCCGCCAGCGGCACCCTGCCGGTCGGGCCTTAATGCAAACGCCGGTGCCTGCCTTCTGGGCAAGGGGCTTTTGTGGAGACGATTGCCGTCCAATACGGATGAAACGAGGCTGGGGGTCACGAAACAACTGAGTACTAATAAGGTCCAATGCATAAAGGCTCCTTTGCTGGAAAAATTTCACTACTTCTTAGCCAAATGTATAGAGTTCAGCTATACTTGTACCAGAAATTACCGCAGATGGGGAGGAAAATATGTATAAACTTAAAGAGACGGTTAAAAAAGCACTACAAGGCGGCGCAGACCACAACCAGCTTACACGATCATTTTGCATCGGCGTCTATGTGGCCTTTTCCCCTTTTCCAGGCGCTCATACCCTCATGATGATTGCCTTTAAGTATCTCTTTAATCTGCATTTTCCCACCCTATTTATAGCAACATCGATTAACAATCCTTGGACCATGATACCATTTTTTTCAGGTGATTATATCTTTGGTTATTGGCTGGTGCACACCGTGCTTGGATGGCATCCATCATGGCTGCTCTCATTTGAAAAGCTTTTTGGCAGCACAAGCATCTGCATTTGGTCATTTTTAATTGGCGGCAACATCCTGGGTATTATTGCTGCGCTAGCGTGCTATCCAGTGGCAAAAAAAATTTTTGGGCGCATCGCAGCCCCGATTGAAACGATATGAAGCTTATTACGGCCAACAAACGCGCCTACCACGATTATGAAATTCATGAGACCTTCGAAGCTGGCATCGCACTAAAAGGCGATGAGGTGAAATCTATCCGCAACAAAAATGTCTTAATTAATGATGCCTTTGCTACGGTGCATGACGGCGTTGTGATGCTGATCAACTGTCATATTTCGGCATACTCGCATGCGTATAGCAAAGTTGATACATCACGGCAATCACGCCCATTATTGCTGCATAAAAGAGAAATCAATCGGCTGATTGGCGCTATTTCACGCCGAGGGCTGACCCTGATACCGCTCAAGCTCTATTTTAATGACCGCGGCTACCTAAAGGTGGAGTTGGGTCTGGCCAAGCATAAAAATGCAGTGGATAAAAAGCAATCGCTCAAGGAACGTGATATTAAGCGTGAAACGGCACGTGAAATAAAATCACTAAAAAATTAAGTGGCGCGTAAAGGATTTTTTATGACAATTGGCGCAAAACTGTACCGCACCGCCACAACTGACGACTCTATGGCCTGGGCCAAGCAAAACATGGCGCAAGCGCCTGACGGTACCGTATTTCTGGCCGATATTACCACTACGGCAAAGGGCAGACAAGGGCGAAGCTGGCAAATCTATCCAGGGCAACTACTGGTAACCTTTATCCTTAAGCCACCACAACTATCCACCCTGGCGCATGATGACATCGCCATACGCCTCAATCAGCTTACTATGGCAATGGCGCTGGGTATTGTTGAACCGCTCAAGCCATACGATGTTGGTCTCAAATGGCCTAATGATTTTGTTGCACAGGATAAAAAGGTTGGCGGCATGTTGGTACAGGTGATCTGGCACAACAACGCTCCCTATGGCATCATTGTAGGCTTTGCCCTAAATGTTAATAATGTCTTTGCTCCTGAGGATCAACTCTTTGCAACGGCAACAAGCCTGAGCGTGCTGACGCAAAGCGCGCATGAAATGCGTCCACTCTATAAAAATATACTACAATCCCTGAACCATTGGTACGACCAGTGGCAACAAGGCGACTATATGGCTATCTATAGAAGCTGGCGCGGCCAGCAGCGCTATATCGGCCAGTCAATTAAGGTGCACCAAAAGGATGGTACTACCGTTGTTGGTATCGCACAACAGGTACTGCCCAATGGCGATATCATGCTCAAGGATGTGCACAACAAGCAGCATATGCTCTCGCTCTATCAGGTCGAGGACCTCACCTTACTATAAACAATCAAAAATCTATGCTTTTAACGTAAAATGGTCAAAAAGTGACTTTTTTGCCATTTTATTTCTATTGTTTGATTAAAAAAATCAATGTGATACGATTAAAGACACATAGTATTAAAAAATTGATTTTTTAAGAAACAGTTTCACTTTTTCACTTTCTCTAAAAAATGGGGTTATATCATGAAGACAGTATTAATTATATCTTTTCTCATAAGTATCGTAACATCCGGATTGCCGTCGTCGTTAGCAGCAATGTTTAATGGGGCTAACGTTGCCAAAAAACTATTTATTGGCAGCAGCAGCAGTAGTAGTAGTAGTAGTACACAATCCGTTCCACTGACTCAACAACAAGGCACATCGTTGGGTCAGTATCTCGTTCCTTCACAATCATCCAGCAGTACAAATAATTCTGTGCAAGTGGCCTCTTCATCAAGCTCCCAGCCTTCGCATAAAGCTACGGCGGGCGCGGCAGGGCAGAATAGTAACGTAGCATACACATCAAGCAACAGCTCATCATCTTCTTCTTCCTTAGCAGCTCCAGCCTTGCCTGTACCAACTACGAGCAACACAGTTACGCCATTAAGGGCGATACTACTAAGAACTGGGGGCAAAACATTACAAGATTTATCAGTTGATGAGATCATTAACCTTCTTATTAAAAGTAGTATTGAATATGATTCCAAGGGAACATTTACTAAATTTCTGACAAAGCTTAAAGATGCTGAGCCAGAATTTGGAAAGATTGAAACAACGTGCCAGCTGCTCTCAAGCTTGCAGGGCGATGCATTAGAAAATTTTTTTAGTATATCAAACACAAGAGCAATAACCGAAGATTGCTTGTCTATCTATAGTAAAAAACCAACTGTGGGTGCTGATGATGAAAAAAACTGCCTCAACAGTTGGAATAAATGGTGTGAGTCATTTATTGCAGCAAAAAATTTTCTGTTAGATGAAATCTTAAGTCAAGGACCTAAACAGAATCTTGTTAAATTTCTACTTGATTCATATTTGAAGAATGTGGAAATTTTAAAAAATCAAGCAAGCGCAAGTACAACAAATGCTAATGCCCAGAATACTCAAAAAACGTCAGCCGAATTACTGGCACTTATCGAAGAATCAGGGTATGATTTACCGCTACGCTTACATAGTATAAACGAATTATTGAAGACCAATAACGTTAAAACGAATATTGTTGCCAGTTTGGCAAAGCTATTAAATCGCTCTATAGAAGATGAGGATACCGCGCAGATAACGGCTATCGAGACAGCCCTACAAACATTGGCACTTCAGAATAGTGGTCTGTTAATAACCATTCAAAGCCTTTTAGCTGAAACTATTAATAATTTACATAAGTCATGTTCTTTGGTTAAAAGTCATGTAACGCAACAAAAAGGAACGTTGTACTCTCATAAATTTCTAGTACTCTTTGATCTTTTTCAAAGAATTAAGCATGCACTAAGTACATCAACGCCACCATCTCAATCCACCGCGTCAAACAATAATACCATACCTAATACCCCTTATACGCTCATAAATAGTAACCATATATTAAATCTTACCTATGAAAATGGTTTAGTAGGCGGGCATTTTATCAAAACGCATATTGAAACAGTCAAGCAGGGACCCCTAAATAAGAAGATTGAGTTTTCAAAATATCATATTTTGCTCGATAAAGACACGTCATGTCGCGTACAAAGCTTTACAGTAGCAACATTCGACAATAGTGATGGCGTTGCTAAGGGCGTGTGGCAACTAGAAACAATGAAGCAGATACCACCTGATGGAAAAGAATCTACACTTTTCCCAATTTGTTATGAAAGCAACGAAAATTCTCAATTAAAATATATGACTGATTTGTGGGATGTAGTATTAAAAGAGATAGAAGCTCATTATTCGCATCTAATCTATAAGAATTTGAACACTAACAACGCTAACAACACTAATAATAGTAAAATAATACAATCGATGAAACTCCAAACACAAACAACCAAAGCATCGTCCTCAAGCTCATCCTCTTCATCATCTAGTACGCGTCAACCATCAAATAATAAAGAACGCTTTTGCATTAATCTTAAGCATGCCCATTCCCTTGGATGTAATGATACAAGCTGCCCTTACAATCAGGCCTTAATGGATGTCGAGATGTACGTTGTTATAGAACGACAGGTAAATGCAAATGGCATACTAGAACCAGTCTATTATTACATAGAAAGCATTTATCCAAAAAAAGCTTAAATATCTACCCCTAGCTCAGCACCACCACACTAGTAAAAACAATAAAGGCCGCATATCCCAATTATATGAGATATGCGGCCTTTGTAATTTCTTAAATCATGCCTGCGCCTAGCACCATTGCGCACCAGGGGAGACTAAAGCGGGATTGTTCTAGAGTAAGGTTTCGATCCTCTTAGAACCAATACGCCTATTATTCTGGTCTTTATACACAAGAATAAGCTCAGCGTCATTGTTTGCTTTGTGGGTAACTTTGACGATCGTATCTGGCTGCCGCTTGGTTGGCGTAGCAAACGTTGTAGCATCAGCGGGACGACGATACTCAAGGTAAGATGTCTGGACACCGGCCTTTACAAGGCGATTGCCATAAAGATGATATTCCCAGTCAATACGATCAATTGTACCAGATGCCCTTTTAGCAACTTTTTCAGCAATCTCTTTGCGATCATCTTTTATCGCTTCAACAAGTCGTTTTTCAACGCTAGATCTAGATACTGCTTCTTGTCTGGCACATATCGCAACATTGGATATGAATACAACAGAAAATATGGTGAATGTAATTCTTCTTAACATATACCCTCTTCGGTTAAAGCTCACTACAGCTCACCTACTTTTGCATTGTTAATCAACGAATCTCGTGATTTACAAAAATAGGGGTGCCAACAACGGCACAAGGCAGCATGCCTTGCTTTAGTAAACTTGAGACTCAATAAGATAATTTCAAATAAGAAATAATAGAAAGGTGCGTGTTCCGACGCTGTTCAATTATCATACCTAAAACGATCAGCACTGTCAAATGCGGCCGGCCAGCCACCGAGGCACCCCTTGCAAATCATGATGAACAGACACCTTGCTAAAACCAGCGTCAATAAAAAGCTTGTGCACCGGGGCAACAAAGGTCCCTAGCTCTACAATAAGGCTTGGTAGAGAGCATTGTACAATATCGCTGGACGCATTGAGGTATGCATGGGCCTGCGTAATAATGGCCCGATAAACAGCAAGCCCTTCATCAGCCGCCTGCAATGCATCTGCATCTTCCCAGTTTTTCACCGTTGGGGACAACTGTTCGTATTCCGCCTGCGTAAGGTACGGAGGGTTGGCAACAATAAGATCAAAGTGATGCTCAGGCCTAAATGCTTCATAGGCATCTGAAATAACAAAGGTTACATTTGATACGTTATTATTTTTCTGATTCTCTTGAGCAAGGGCAATGGCAGCTGGATTTTTATCACTGCCTACAACCTGTGCATTTGGTAAGGCATGCGCTAATGCTAAGGCAATACAGCCGCTCCCCGTGCACATATCTAAGATACGTATTGGCCGATTACCCAATGGTCTAAGCTGCGCAATCAGCCACATCGTCCACTCTTCAGTTTCAGGTCGCGGAATAAGAATTGGCTGCTTAACATCAATTGTAAGGCCACAAAAAGGAACATTCCCCAAAATATATTGCAGCGGCTTGTGCTGAACAATGCACTGCGCAAGCCACTGCGACAACTGCTGGTAAACACCGGCAGCAAGTGTATCATTTTTATGCATCAGTAACTGCATTTTGGACAATGTAGTTGCCTTTTCCAGCAGCCACCAAGCCTCTTGTTGCGCCTGGTCATGGGCCAAACAAACAGCAACAAGCTCCTTAGTCAGCCAGACTAGCGCCTCATTGATCGTCATGGATATCATCATATGTTTTGCCGGGATCCTCATACCATGTCAAAAAGGAACGCAATGCCTGAATGCGATAAAATAATGAGGCATTAGTATCAAAATCTGCAGACAAAGCAGCATATGTCTGTGTTTGGCCATCAGGGATAAAGAACAGGTCGTATGGCAAATTTGGGTGCACAAGAAGACTCTCCTTCTTGGTTAAGGCCCCAAGACATTTACCCTCAAAGACCTTGTATTTGTCGGGCGCTTCTATGTAGACCATATACAATAAAAAATGCGCCCTATCCCCCTCATCGATAAGCCGCTTAATACCATCAATGCCCAGCCCAATATTTACAAATTTGCTCAGGGTGCCAGGAAACTTATAATAGTTTTCAAAATAGATTGCCGCATCATCAATAAGGAGCGGTCGCTTAAGTATTTCCCATGCCTTCTTTGCCTTATCTATGGCAATCCACCGCTGATCAAGTGTCTGTATCTCGGGAATATCCTCATCTTTTTGCACCAGCGTTAATGAGGGGGCGTGCTGACTGATATAGCGTGACACCTCAGTAAACTTACCGGCGTTGCTGGTAACATAATACATTTCTTGTTGCATGAACATTCCCCCTACTTAACAAATAACGTTAGCTGCGCAATAAAAGCTTGCGCATTATTGGCAATGGCAAGATAGCGTTTATATAACGCATTGATACGACCGATAATCGCACCGCGTTGGTCTTCATTTTTTGCCACATTTTTAAGCGATGAAAGCTTTAAAAGGTCGGTTGGTACATTGCCAACAAAGGCAACCTCTTGCTGTAGGTCCTGTATAAAAACATAAAGCGGGTTTGCATTATTATGATACTTAGCCAGCAATGCTGTTGTTAACAAGGTTAAAGCCTCGCTCGTATTGGCAGCATCCATCCTTGCAAGCAACGCGCCCCGGTTACTCCAATACAACTCATCTATGCCTTGTTCAAGAGCTCTAAGTGCACGATCGCTCTTGTTGTCGCCAGCAAGATCACCGCCTGGCTCCTTAACAATCACATCCTGCAGTGTCTTGGTTGTCTGATTTGCCTTAGCATGTTCAACTTTTTCACGCATTCTTTCCAATGCTGGAATGGCCCGAAGACTATGCTGGCCAATGCAAAAAAGGCTCGCCGCGACTATTATGCATTTTATTGATATTGGGTACATCTCTCTTCCTTTCTACTTTTTTACGCATTATGCCTTATACAAAAGCCCTTGAACATATTCTTGGGCATTGAACGCCTTGATATCCTCTTGTGCCTCGCCAAAGGTAATATACACAATAGGCAATTTAAGTTCCTGGGTGATAGCAAATATCATGCCACCCTTACCCGTGCCATCAAGCTTAGTAAGCAATAATCCATTAACGCTGGTTGCTTCGTGAAAAACCTTTGCCTGAGCGATACTATTCTGCCCAAGCATTGCATCGATTGTCAGCCATGTATGTATCGATTCAGCCGGCAATTGTTTCTGAATGATACGCTTAATCTTCTCAAGCTCATTCATCAGATTAATCTTGGTCTGCAAACGACCGGCCGTATCAATGATAAGATGGTCAAAGCCGCCATCATGAAACATTTTACAGGCATCAAAGATTACCGCTGCACTATCCTGATTTTCTTTGCCAATAAATACGGTAACGCCAACCCGTTTTGCCCATTCAGATAACTGCTGGACAGCAGCCGCTCGAAATGTATCACCAGCCACAACCAAGACCTTTTTGTTCATAGATTTAAGCATGTGCGCATACTTGCCTATAAAGGTAGTTTTTCCGCTACCATTAATACCAACCAATAGCACAATGCGAGGAAGAAGGTCAGGATCGTGTGTCTGCGATAAATGTGCAAGAAGCATACTGGCCAATGCATCCGTGGCCTGCTCCGATGTTGTAATGGTATTGGCTTTAATGCCGGTTGCTAGCCTATTGATAATGTCATTGGTCGTCTTTACGCCAGTATCAGCAGCAAGTAGTACCTGAGAGAGCTCTTGTAAGAATACTTCATCAAGAGCTCCGCGTGCAACAATTGACGTGACCTTTTGGGTAACAGAAGTATAAATTTTTTGTACCTTGTCCTTAATAAACCCAAACATTCTCACATCCTTAATTAATTAACTAACTACAATCGTTGCATGAAGTATCTTTGCTAACATTTTTTACATAAGGCTCAGTATATAACGCTTATTAAAAAATGAAAATTACTCAGTTTTCTAGCTATTTTATAGACAAAAAAAGAGCCCATGAGGCTTTTTAGGCTCATGAGCTCTTTTTAGTACTTAATGACATAAAGCAAATGACTTTAGCAAGAGCAACAAGTATTGCAATTGCCATCATGCTTTTTCATATGGTTTAGAAAAAACCAAAAATATAGAAATATAAACATAAAAAATGATAACCAATGAATAATGAATTAAAAAAATGAATAGAAAAAAAAGAAAACTATAATAAAGAAAAGTTAACAACTGAAATGGGATTGGAACATAAAGATTAGATCTTATTTGCGTGAAGCATTATCAATGCGAATGAACTAAAATTTGGTTGCGGGGGCCGGATTTGAACC
>Ga0206858_1227_pt1 | contig 10605 bp, 6 predicted proteins | sample Alteio_BWOrgCont_46_FD_152622 | JGI IMG/M metagenome (GOLD analysis project Ga0206858, IMG submission 152622) | Enriched cells from forest soil in Barre Woods Harvard Forest LTER site, Petersham, Massachusetts, United States -... | ecosystem: Environmental > Terrestrial > Soil > Temperate forest > O... | reverse complement strand
GCTTTTCAGATCCATCCCGGGACCAGCCCAAGTCCCATATCGGCAGCGGAGCCTTCAACCTGGTGCGCGCCGCGGCCTACCGGCAATGCGGCGGCTACGAGGCGTTGCGCTTGACTGTGTTGGATGATGTCAAGCTCGGCCTGCTCCTGGTCCGCGCGGGTAAGCGGACGCGCGCGTTTCTCGGCGGGAATGACGTGGAGTGTCATTGGGGCACCACGGTCTGGAGCATGGTCAAGCTCATAGAGAAGAATCATTTTGCGGCCTTGGATTTCAGGCTTGAATTGGCGCTGGGCGCGGGTGGGGCCCTGATGCTTTTGTTCGCGCTGTTCGTTTTCTGCTTGATGAGCGGGACAGTGGCTGGACTCGCCGCCGCGCTCTCAGCGCTAACGTTGATTCTGCCAGCGAGCATTCTGGCACGCAGGGTGGGCTGGCCGTGGCCGTGCGCGGTTTTGGTGCCGTTCATGGTGCCCGTGTTGCTTTATTCCCTGGTTAATTCGACTTGGGTGACGTTGCGCCAGGGTGGCGTCCGCTGGCGCGACACGTTCTATTCGCTGGAGACCTTGCGCGCGGGAACAGTGAGGTAAACTAGCGACCCCTTCCCCTCCAATCCTCGAAGATGGAATGAATCGCCCTGGCAGCTTAACCGTATCCATGGAATTGAAAATCGGGCGAAAAAGAAATTTTGACAGGATGGACAGGATATACAGGATGATTTTCCGACTTAATCTCAACCACCAAAAGGTGAATCTTCTTTTCCTAACTGTAAGCAGTTTTTTTACATCCTGTTAATCCTGTCAATCCTGTCAAATTTCCAGTCTTGACTGCATGGGTAGGGCTTAGTGCTGCATGTTGCGCACGAATGATCGGTGGTAAAAAGATTCGATCAGGATGGCAAGGCAGAAGATCATCGCGCCAAACGAACAGACTCCCCACCAGCCGCCATGATGCCAGCAAACGGCGCCGAGGTAGGAGCCAAGCGCGCCGCCGGCAAAATAACAAAACATGTAAACCATGTTGAGCCGGCTCCGCGCCGACGGGTCGATACTATAAATCCGGGTCTGGTTGGAGATGTGGGCAATCTGGACTCCCAGATCCATGAGAATCACGGAGATAATCAGACCGGCAAAATATCGGCCAACGAATCCCATCAAAATGAACGAAACCAGGCCGAGCCACAACGCCACGCGGATGGTGGCGCGCGGTCCGTGCTTGGCGGCGAGGTGCCCGAAAGTCGGTGCGCCCGCCGCTCCTACTGCACCCACGAGGCCGAAAAAGCCCGCCACCGCGCTGCCGTAATGGTAGGCGGGCGATTCCAAGAAGAAAACCAGGGTCGTCCAAAATGCGCTGAAGGCCGCAAAGCACATCGCCCCGAGCAGGGCCGATTCTCGCAGCAGGGCGTGGCGGCGCACAAGATGCCAGGTGGAGCGCATCAACTCCGCCCAGGAAATGACGAGAGCCGGGCGGCTCGCCGGCAGTTGCGCTCGCAGGATGCCCGCGAGAATCAGAATGCCCGCGGAGGCGATGCCATACACCGCGCGCCAGCCAAACAACGCCCCGATCCATCCACTGAATGTGCGCGCGAGCAGCACGCCGAAAAGGATTCCTCCCACCATGGTGCCGACCACGCGCCCCCGCTGTTGGTCCGACGCAAGATGGGCGGCGAAGGGCACCACGACATGCACCGCGGCCGCAAAAGCACCCACCGCAAGACTGGCGGCGGCGAGACAAACGACATTCGGAGAAGTCGCGAAAAGCAGGAGCGACGCAACTGAGCCCAACATTAAGATGGTAATCAGAGCGCGGCGCTCAAATTTGTCGCCCAACGGCACGAATAGAAACATCCCTGCCGCCGTGCCCACCTGGCTGAGCATGGCGATGGCCCCGGCTTGCGTGACCGTGAGTCCGAAGCTGTGCGCGATGTCAGCGAGCAATGGTTGCGCATAATAGATATTAGCCACAATCACGCCAACGGCAGTCGCCATGAGCCAGATCATTGATCGGCGCATGGGTTCCAGTTCGCCCTTCGCGACCGCAAGCGGTGAAGCGTCATTCGAGTTCGCGCTCATTCGTCCATTCCAAAAAGAAACAGATCATCGTTTACTGCCCTTCGATTTCTTGGCGGAGGCCAGACGTGATGCCATTGCGGCTTCCAAAGTGCCGGAGCTCGAACCCAATTGCGATCCGGCCAAAGCGAGTAAACTCGAGCGTCACGATGCACCTATGAAGCGTTGCTGTTTTGACATCGGGAGTACTGCGTCGTGCGTCCGTATATTCTATTGGGTGGTAATAACCAGGGACTTCCCTTTGAGCAGATCATGGTACGAAATGAAATAACCGTCCAGTTTTCGTCCGCCATAGGTAATGCTGCTGATTTTGACGCCGGAATTCTTTTTTACGATCCGGCAGCTTACCTTGTCGCTGAGCTTTATATCAACCCTGTCGAAAAGCGGGACGGAGATGATGTAATCCTCATCCGCCGGGGAGAACGTGTAAAGCCCCATGGCGTTAAAAACGAACCAGGAGGACATTTCACCGGCGTCGTCCATTCCAGCATAAGCCAAATGGTTGCTGCCCATATCATAGAAATGGTCCATGATGCGATTCAGCAGGACCTGCGACTTCTCCTGCTTGCCGATAAAATAGTACATAAAGGGAAAACTGTGGTCGGGCTGGTTTCCCTGGCAATACTGTCCAATAAAGCCCGACAGGTTATAGGCTTCCACCCCATTCCACGGAATGGTGAAGAGATCATCCAACTTCTTTTCGAATTCCTCCTTATTCTTGTAAAGACCGATCAGTCCGTTGACGTCGTGCGGGGCAAAAAAGGAGGATTCCCAGGCATTGGCTTCGCGGTACATATACTCGTAATATGGATAGGTCGGGTCAAAGGGAGTTATCCAATCCCCGTTGGCCAGGCGCCCTCTCATGAGTCCCGTGGACGGATCAAACATGTGTTTATAATTTTTGGATCGCTCCATCAACTTGTGGTAATTAGTCGTATCGTTCAGTTCTTTGGCCAGCAACGCCACAGCGTAATCATCATAAGAGTATTCCAGCGTTTTCGTCACGCCGGCCTTGGCTTTGGTTTCCACCTTTGGTTTGGCCACGTCCGGATCCGAGATGTATCCTTTGTCGTTGTATTCCGTGATATACGGACGGGTTCCGCCTTCGATGGTGGCGTTTCTCAAGAGGAGATTGTAGGCGTTGCTGACATCGTACCCCCGTATCCCCCTAAGGTAGGTTCCCGCAATAAAAGGAGCGGCGTGATCCCCATGAAAAAAAGTCGGCATAAATCCCGTCTTCTCTCCCTTGTCGATCAGAGACTTGATGACATCCACCGTGACCGTGGGCGAGAGCATTCCCAGCAACACCAGTTTATTCCGATAGTCATCCCACAACGACGGTTCTGTATAATAACGAAACCCCTTATTGACGACCTGGCCGGTTTGATCCTTGAACTCACCGTTGGCGTCACTGCGCAAGGCGGGCCAAAGGAACGAACGGTATAAGGTGGAATAAAATATCCTCCGCTGACGGTCCGTGCCGCCCGAAACCTTGATCTTGGATAGGAGCGCGTCCCAAGTCGCCGTCGCCTCCTTTCTCACCTGCGCAAAACTCTTGCCCCGCATTTCTTTCTCCAGATTATCCTTGGCATTGGTGACGCTGACGAAGGAAAAGCCTATTTGCAGTTCCAAAGGCTTTGGCGAGTCCGCAAACGTGACGACCGAGAGTTCTTTGCCGCTGGATCCCAGCGATTCAATGCTCTGTATTTTGTGATTAGAAGTCGCGTAGAAGTACATTTTCTCGCCGGCCTGTTGAAACCCCTTAAAGACAGCGTCCCCATCTTGTTTGATTTCCCAGCGGCGAACCCTTTCGTTGGACAGGGGAAGCTCCACAATGAGTTTTTTATCGTGATTGTCCTGGAAGGTATATTTATGGAAGGCGCACCGCAAAGTGGAGGTGAGTTCGGCATTGACGTGGTACCGCTCGAGATACACTTGGTAATATCCCGGGTGGGCGGATTCGTGAGCGTGGCTGAAGCTGGAACTATAGTCATCGGCGGTAAAGCTGCCGGTCGCGGGCAAGAGGGGAATGTGGCACAAGTTCCAATGCCCTTTGGATGTATGAGCGAAACCGTAGATGACGCTGTCTTCATATTGATATCCGGAGCCGCTGCGAAACTTGGTGACCGGCGTCAATTGCACCATGGCATTGGGCAGCGATGATCCTGGGAACACTTCCGCGCCCCAAGTCCTGTGAGTAGGGGTGTATCCGATATCCGCTTTGTCCCAAATTGTAGCCGTACCTAAGAGGGGGTTCACGTAGTCCGTAAGCGGTTGAGCGTGAGACAGGATGTTTGCCAGGAGCAAGGCAATGGTTATATGCAGTTTGTTCATGCGGAAAAAAATTGCACCGGAGAGAGGTTTCGAAGGGAGTTTGTTCGATCAGTGGTTGCTTTTTTGGTGAATGGACTTGGCGGTTGGCTACACATACTCCCCAACGGAACAAAAATCATCCTTTTCATATGGCTATTATCACAGAACAACAGCCTCGTGGTCAATCCCATCTAAAAGCGGTCGATCCCGGTCATTTCTCGGGTGGATCCGGAGCGAGGCGGAGCGGTGGGAGTTGCTCAGCGCGAAACGAACCCCGCGTCCAAGACGACGTCCCTTTACGCGCATGGATCACGAACCTCGCAGAACCCATTTCCGCGAGAATTTGTCTAGTCAGGGGCGCCTGGCGCAGTGTAGTCATACAGAATTTCCGTTCTGATCAATCCGCCGGTGGATGGGGATCGAGAGCGCGTGTGATGCGGGCTGTCAGGTCTTTCACATGCGCCGCAACGACGGGCTTGGGTGGGAGGATCGATTTTTCAATCATGCCTCTGATGGCCACCAGCTCGGCGCGAGAATAGGCAGGGAGGTCGGAGTTGACGGCGGGAGTTTTCAGATTGGCGGAGAGAAGGTCAATGTAGGCGCGTTGCAGATTGCGTCGATAGAGATCGATCTCCACAGGGTTGACACCAAGTTCGCGGAAAAGACCGTCGCGCAGGTCGCTGAAAAGCTTGGCTGGGGAATAGACGGCGTTAGTGGAGCTTTGCTCAATCTCAGCCAGCCGGCTGATGCGTTGACTGGAAATCAAGTTTCTCAGCAAGCTGTTTTGGGCGGCAAGAATTCGCTGCGCGGTCCCTTCGGCCGTGAGTCGGGCCACTACATCTTCGCGGATAAAACTGGCCGGTGTGGCCAACGCGTGTTCCAGGAGAAAAGAAACCGCCTGCTGCTGGTAATCGGCGGCATTCGGAAAGTAGCGCCGGTTGGCGTCGCCATAGTATAAGTTGATTTCCTGGACGCCAGCCACGACGTTGGCCACGTGGCCCATTTCGCGGTTCCACTGAGCCAGAAGGGCATCATATTCATCAGAGAGCAAGTCATAGTCCTTGCCAGGTTTGCTGGTGGCCTTGACGAGGTAACCAGCGACGCGCTCCAAATTGAGCAAACCCAGCTTGGTGGCTTCCACTGCGTTGGATCCAAGGTCTTCGGTCTGCTGGGTCGAGTCCACTCCCGCGTTGGGGTCTCCGAACCGGAATATGGGCTGATCAATTTGCACTTTCACGATTTTCTCCAGTTCGGCTTTTTCATCCGCGTCCTTAGGGAACTGGTGGTAGCCCCAATTGACGGCGAAAGTGTCGTAGGGCCCTATTTTGGGCATCAACCCCGCTCCGTCCTCGGGCTGGGCGACGTAGTTGTAACGGGCGTAATCCATGATGGAAGGCGCCGTCCCGTTTTTTTTCGTCCATTCGGGGTTGCGCAATTGCTCGATGCTGTAGCTGGAGGAGGCCTTCATGTTGTGAGGGAATCCGAGTGAATGGCCCACCTCGTGCGCAACGACAAAGCGGATCAGTTGCCCCTCCAACTCGTCTGGCAAGGGGAGGGTTTGAGCGCGCGGGTCGGAAGGCGATGCCTGCACGAAATACCAGTCGCGGACTAGTTTTTGAACATTGTGGTACATGCGCACATCGGCGCTGAGAATCTCGCCGCTGCGGGGATCGTGAACCTGGGGGCCGAAGGCGTTTTCAATGTCCGAAGGGAGCCAGCGGATGCTGGAAATGCGGGCATCTTCTACATCCCAGTCTGGATCTTCGCGCGGATCGGGGGCGTATCGGCCAATGATGGCATTGCTGAATCCGGCCGCCTCGAAGGCCGGAGCCCAATCTTCGATGCCAGCCTTGACGTAGCTTTTCCATTTCTCCGGCACTTCGCGGGAGACATAGAAGATGATGGGTTTAACGGGTTCGGAAACTTTGGCATCCTGGTTCTTTTTCTCGAGGCGCCAGCGGAGGATGTAGCGGACAGTTTCTGCCTCGTGGTCGCTATGGTCGGAATAGTCGGTGAACGCTTCGGTGAAAAAGCCGACGCGCGAATCGAAACGTCGTGGCTTCATGGGATGTTCAGGCAGTTTTACCATGCTGTGGCACAAAACGGCGGTGAGACCGCTGGATTGAGGCGTGTCATCGGACGAGCTGCCGCTTTGTTTTCCCGGGGCAAAACTGGCCAGGACGCGCACGTTGATGTTCCTGGGAAAGGCCTTGAACTCCTGGATGAAGGAGCGGGCGCTGTCCATCGCGCCGGCGCTCAAGGCTCGCCGGGCGCTGAATTCCGGCACGTCCTTTTTGAACAGATCCGTGACGTCGATCACCGGCGCCTTGTCCTTGCCGTAAGCCTTAATATCGAATGAACGGATGATGGGCGCCAAATTGGATTCTTTGACTGCCTGGGCGATGGGATCAGCTGCATCGGCGCGAATCCGGTAGCGAACATCGCGCAGAAGCACATGGTCGCCGTGCAATTCCCAGCGCACGACACGGTCAACCACGGGCATGCCTGCGTAAGAATTGCCGGCCGTTGTTTCTGAAATCTGGACCACCCAGAGAAGATCGGTGTCGAGCGCATCGACCGGGATCTCGTAATAAATGTTTTCTTCGAGGCTATGCACGCGGAAAAGGCCGATCTTGGTGATAGCATTAGTCGTGATGACCTCGTCATATTTTTTGATCTTGGATTTCTTGGCTGCGTTGTCGTCGGATTTCTTTTCACCTTCCTCGCTGGCATTCGGTTTGGCCGTGTCCGCCGGTTTGTCCTGGGCGAAGGCGGCCGACCAAGCAGAGAGAAGACTGGTCAACAAGAAGAGCCGAAAAATCCTACCGACGGAAGCGTGTTGTCGCATGGCACTACCGCTTAGGGCATTTCTCACCGGTTTTCAAGGCAAATCAAAAAAACGAAGCAGGCCAGTGGCAGGAATCGCAGGGTTCGCACGCATGCCATGGTGATTTCATCCTCCCCCATAAGCGGAAGACGGGGTTGTTTTCTGGCCGTGCTGCGGCCCGGCCGCCACGAATTCCAATGCGTGTTGACAAAAATGCGCGTTGCGCTGGCCCCTGGCGCGGATCGTTCCATGCTCAGGAAAACAAGCCCATCCTTTATCCAAGATGGCCAATGATTCTCGATTTACACTTCGGCCAGGGGCTGGTTTGCGTCGCCAAATTTGGGTAAATGGACGTTCATCTTGTCCATCATGGACAAGTATAAGCGGCACATTTGGCGGTCGGGTTTGTCCTTGTAATCGAGCACGCGACCGCCTTGGATGCGGCCGCCTGCGCCGCCGAGTAATACCACGGGCAACTGCGAGGCGTCATGGCTGCCGGTCAGCATGGATGAGCAATACAGCAACATCGTATTGTCAAGCAGTGTCCGTTCTCCTTCCTGAATGGCGTCGAGTCTGCGCGCGATGTAGGCCACTTGTTCAGTGAAGAACTGGTTAACCTTCAGCCAATCGGGCGTGTCATTGTGGGACAGGAGGTGGTGAATCATGTAATCCACCCCAAGATTCGGGAAGCGGAGCGAGCTGTGGTCGTTGTTCAGTTTGAGGGTGGTAATGCGGGTGGTGTCGGTTTGAAAACCCAGCACCAGGATGTCGCTCATCAATCGCATGTGCTCAGCAATGTTCTGCGGGATGCCGTCGGCGGGACGGGGCATGTCAGGCTTGGTCAAAGTCGGCCTCCATCCCTGCAATTCACCCTTGACGCCTGCGTGGTCGATCCGTTGTTCCACATCCCGCACGGATTCGAGATACTCGTCTAGCTTTTGCCGGTCGTTGGGGCTGATGTGGCGGCGGAGGTCCCGAGCGTCAGAAAGGACGGCATCCAAAACGCTTTTGTCACCCTTGCCCACCTCGTCTTTGAACAACCGGTCGAAAGCGAGCGCCGGATAAATCTCCAGCGGCGTCGGCGTGGTCGGGGAGGACCATGATATGTGGGAACTATAGAGCATGGAATAGTTCTTGTGAACGGAGGGATTGGATTTTTCGCAGCCGAGGATAAGGCTGGGCACCTTGGTCGAATTCCCGTATCGCTGGGCCAGGAGCTGGTCGATGCTCGTGCCCGAACGAATCTCGCCGCCTGAAGCCAGCGGCGCTCCGGAAAGCAGATTTCCGGTTTGGGAACTGTGGATGTTTCCCTTCTGGGCTTCCTCGTTATAGAGGCCGCGCAAGAAGACCATCTTCTGGCGAAAATCGTTGAGCGGAGCGAGAACTTTCCCGAGTTCCATTTGTTTGCCCTGCCCCCTGGCCCACCATTCCTGCGAGTGAAAGCCATTGCCGGAAAAGAGTACGGCCAGCCGCACCGGAGCATCGCTGGCGGGCGCCCCCCCCTGACGGTGGACTATCGCCCCAAACATTGAATGATTCCATCCACGGCAACGCCATGCTGACACCGACGCCGCGAAGGAAAGCGCGCCGCGAAAATTTGTATTTACTCATTGGGTAACTCCTATTGATTCAGTTTGGGAGATGTCGCGACGCTCATTCCTGCACAATAGCATCATGCCCGCGGATTTCCAGAAACTGTTTGCTTTGGACAATCGTTTCAAACGCGGCGCTGATGCGGTAGCCGTTCTTGCGCAGTTGCGCCTGCATTTCGGTCAGTAACGGCCGGTCCGACAGGATGACACTGCGACCGAGCGCGTAGCCTAAAAGTTTGCGGCAAAACTGCTGGACAACGTCATCACGCCGCTTGGTTAAAAGGTAATGGCGCAGATCGTCCGCCCCGTTGACGGAAGAACCGTCGAACAAAATGGCTTGCGTGTCAAGAGAACGTCCCGCGAGATCTCGCGTGCGCAGACGGCCTATGGCATCATAGCCTTCCAACGCATAACCGAAGCCGTCGAAGCGGGCATGGCAGCCAGCGCAGCGAGGATCGCTGATGTGCTTTTCGGTCAACTGCCGCACCGTGAGAGCCTCCGTGGATTCGTCCTCGGGCAGAAGCGGCACGTCTTTGGGCGGACGGGGTATCTTCTCGCCGAGCAGAACTTCTGAAACCCAATCTCCCCGCAAAATAGGACTGGTGCGAGAGGCGCCGGATTGTTTGGCCAACGTCGCGCTCAAGCCGAGAATGCCCCCACGGCCATATTGCTTCACACCGTTGACCCTCCGCCACTCCTCGCCTTTCACGCCAGGGATGCCATAAAACTGGGCCAGCCTCTCATTGAGAAAAGTGTGATCCGTGTCGAACAACTCAAGCACCGAGGTGTCGTTCTGAAAGGCGTCGGTGAAAAAGCGGATGGCCTCCTAGTACATGGGCTCTCGCATGCCGCCAAAAGTTGGGAAATGCCGCTCGCTTTTTTCGTCAAGCGAGTCGAAATCGTGGATGTGAAGCCACTCGCAGGCGAACTCTGTGGCCAGACGGCGCACATGTGAATCTCGGAGCATTCTCCGGGTTTGCCAAACCAAATAGTCAGCCTTGTGGAGTCTCCCGCTGGCGGCTAGACCGCTTAATTCAGCATCAGGCGCGGAAGACCAAAGGAAATAACTCAAGCGATTGGCCAGTTCCCAATCGGAGACCTGACCTGGCTGCGTGCCAGCCGGAGCATTTTCGAGGCGGTAAAGAAACGATGGCGCCACCAGGACCCGCGCCAGCATGAGACGGATGGCTTCATCGTGCGGGATTTCCTGCTGACGCAGCGTGTGATAAAGGTTGCGCAACTCCTCTTTTTCTTCGTCCATCAACGGGCGTCGATAAGCTTTTTCGGCAAATTTCAACACGGCCTCGACATGTCGTGGTTGTGTATCTATGAGCCTTCGTTTGAAGGCATCCGCCTGCTGGTTGATCGGCTCGCGCAAGGGTTCCAATCTTCGGTCGCCATGCGGCGCATCCGGGCCGTCCTGAGTTGAGAATTGCCAGATTTGCTCAAAGGCATCCACCTCGGTCAAAGCATCCTGGCTGACAAAGTGCAATTCATCCCACAGGCGGTCGAGCCTTGCTTTTTGAGCATCGTCGAGCAGCAGTCTGGCCAGAGGCTCGTCCTGACGGTAGAATAGAGTGAGCGTAACCACTTCATCCACTGGCACAATCTTGGTGTAGCAGAGTGCGGCGGGAAACATCTGGCGAAACTCCTCGAAGCCGGCTTCGATCCGCTTGCGCGCGGCGCTGCCTTCGTTCACCACGACTGGAGCGTCGGGCAGCATCGACCTGGACGCCCAATCCGGACTGTTGGTCAGCACCTGAAGCTGTACGCTCCCCTCTGCGTCCGCTGTCGAATCCAAAGCTCCGGT
>Ga0206858_1239_pt1 | contig 10670 bp, 19 predicted proteins | sample Alteio_BWOrgCont_46_FD_152622 | JGI IMG/M metagenome (GOLD analysis project Ga0206858, IMG submission 152622) | Enriched cells from forest soil in Barre Woods Harvard Forest LTER site, Petersham, Massachusetts, United States -... | ecosystem: Environmental > Terrestrial > Soil > Temperate forest >... | reverse complement strand
CCACTTTGGCGACCAAGGCCTGGTTCTCGCCCCGGGCGTAGGCGGACACGGCATTGGTGTCGAGGAGGTAGAAGGTCATGGGGCGGCGCGCCGACGGCGGCGCACGGGTGCCTTGATGCCGCGCAACGCCCGCTGAAGGTAAGGCAGGCGGGCGGGGTCGATGATCATCAGACCGCTCGGTGTCTCAGCGATTTCCACGGTCTTGGCGTCAAGGCGCATGGAGGCGGGGATGCGGATGGCCTGGCTGTTGCCGGAACGGATCACTTTGGTGAGCGTGGTCATGTGGCTACGTTGTGCCCACACGAGGGGCGAAGTCAAGCCGGTCGGACCAAGCCAGGCCACACCGGCCCCCAGGGCACCCCGGCGGCGGCGGAAATGGAACCGCGACGCCCCGTCGCGATTGGGCGAGGTCCAAGGTCAGGCCCCCGGGCAGGTCGTCCACGGCGCATGCCGCGTTGACTCCATGGCCTTTAGCCCTGACCGTGCTCCGCCCTCCGCCTTCCCTGCCCCGCCCGATGAGCCGGACCAACTACATTGTCACCTACGACATCTGCAACCCGAAGCGCCTGCGCAAGGTGTTCCGGGCCTGCAAGGACTACGGGCTGCACCTGCAGCTTTCGGTGTTTGAATGCGACCTCACCGTCGCCGAGAAGATCGATTTTGAGAGCCGCCTGCGCGGGCTGATTGATTCCAAGGAGGACCAGATTTTGTTCATCGCGCTCGGCCCGTCGGAGAGCCGGGGTGAGCGGGTGGTGTCGGCCATCGGGCAGAACTACATTCGGATTGATGAGCCCTGCTATGTGGCCTGAAGATGCCGACGCGGTGAAGGGGTTCTTTGACAGGCTGGTGCGACGCGAGCGGTGAGGCAATGCACGCCTTGGGGGAGCCCGCTCGCATGTTTTGGGAGAAAGACTTGTGAAATAATGCAAGCCGGACTACTTAAGGCTTGCCTGGAAAAGCAGACGTGCTCGCCTATGTTTAGTTTCGGTGTTGGCCCTCAACAGTTTGCCCGTTTGCTATTTCCGCGCTCTTCGGAGCGCGGCCCCATTGAAGCGGTGGAATTGATTCAAGTGGTGGAATAGCGCCAAGTGGTATTTCCGCGCTCTTCGGAGCGCGGCCCCATTGAAGCCTCCATCCCACCCTCCTTGTTGGCCTGTGTCGCCGTCACATTTCCGCGCTCTTCGGAGCGCGGCCCCATTGAAGCTCGAACAGCGGACCGAGGTAGCGCGAGAGGAGATCGCATTTCCGCGCTCTTCGGAGCGCGGCCCCATTGAAGCGACAGCGGTTCGCGGCCCGATCCTGAACATCAACTGCGCATTTCCGCGCTCTTCGGAGCGCGGCCCCATTGAAGCAGTTCATCGCCGCCGACCGATGGGAGATGCTGCTGACGCTATTTCCGCGCTCTTCGGAGCGCGGCCCCATTGAAGCTGGATGGGGGTGTCGTGCTGCTTCTGGAACGTCGGATTTCCGCGCTCTTCGGAGCGCGGCCCCATTGAAGCGAATGCCTACGTCATCAACAATGCGCAGCAGCGGGTAATTTCCGCGCTCTTCGGAGCGCGGCCCCATTGAAGCTCGTCTTCCTCGACACCGCCCCAAGCAAATTTGGAATCATTTCCGCGCTCTTCGGAGCGCGGCCCCATTGAAGCTTCTCTGACGGAACACACCCTCACCCATCTTTTTTATTTCCGCGCTCTTCGGAGCGCGGCCCCATTGAAGCTTCCGTTGGACGCCAGTTCACGCAACCGCTGCTGGCGCATTTCCGCGCTCTTCGGAGCGCGGCCCCATTGAAGCTGTGAATAACTTGTGAAGAAACGCGTATTCACGGGGAGAATTTCCGCGCTCTTCGGAGCGCGGCCCCATTGAAGCGTGGAAATTGGTGCGCCGGGGCGTCCGGGCTCTGGCCTATTTCCGCGCTCTTCGGAGCGCGGCCCCATTGAAGCAAGGGAGAGGAGAGCGCGGGCGTCACACGCCTTGGCATTTCCGCGCTCTTCGGAGCGCGGCCCCATTGAAGCTAGCCGCCCGTCTGTCCGGTGTACGCGATGCGGTGTATTTCCGCGCTCTTCGGAGCGCGGCCCCATTGAAGCGTTTCGCCGGGCGTGCTGACGCCGGCGGCTTCACCACCATTTCCGCGCTCTTCGGAGCGCGGCCCCATTGAAGCGCGTGAAGTGTAACAGGCTGGCGGAGGTGGTGGATATTTCCGCGCTCTTCGGAGCGCGGCCCCATTGAAGCAAAATGACCGGCTGTTGGGCATTGCGGAGGCGCTGATTTCCGCGCTCTTCGGAGCGCGGCCCCATTGAAGCCTCCATCGCGGACACCTGACGGGTGGCAATGGCGCATTTCCGCGCTCTTCGGAGCGCGGCCCCATTGAAGCATGCTGTTCCCCCCGCCGCCACCACCTCCGCCCACGGCCATTTCCGCGCTCTTCGGAGCGCGGCCCCATTGAAGCTACAACGACATCGACGCCAAGATTTGCGCTTGGCTGCGCATTTCCGCGCTCTTCGGAGCGCGGCCCCATTGAAGCTTCCGGGCAACGTAAATTGAGGCGTGCCGGAACCGGCATTTCCGCGCTCTTCGGAGCGCGGCCCCATTGAAGCCTGTGAACGTGATGAAGTGGTTGTCAACCTCTGCTGTGATTTCCGCGCTCTTCGGAGCGCGGCCCCATTGAAGCGCAAGGCGCGCCAGCGGAGACAACTTGCAACTGCGATTTCCGCGCTCTTCGGAGCGCGGCCCCATTGAAGCCATTCGCGAAGTATTTACGCACGCTGCCAGTCGGTATTTCCGCGCTCTTCGGAGCGCGGCCCCATTGAAGCAATAACCCGGGTGCACGCGGAGAACGAGCGAAAGGGATTTCCGCGCTCTTCGGAGCGCGGCCCCATTGAAGCTTGGAGATCGCCGTCGAGGAGGCCGAAGACAACGACGATTTCCGCGCTCTTCGGAGCGCGGCCCCATTGAAGCGGATTGGGCCGGGAGGTCCGTCTGACGAGCAAGTGGTATTTCCGCGCTCTTCGGAGCGCGGCCCCATTGAAGCAGGTGGTCCCGGCAGACCGCGTTGAGCGCGGCAAATTTCATTTCCGCGCTCTTCGGAGCGCGGCCCCATTGAAGCAACTCCACCTTCGCCGCGTGCCAATGTCCTCTTGCATTTCCGCGCTCTTCGGAGCGCGGCCCCATTGAAGCTCCCCAACGGCAAACAACGTGCACGCTACGTTCCCATTTCCGCGCTCTTCGGAGCGCGGCCCCATTGAAGCCGCTGTCCTTGGTCAACGGCGCGGGTGGCGGAATATTTCCGCGCTCTTCGGAGCGCGGCCCCATTGAAGCATTTGCCCTCCTGCTGTTGATTGAGCACGGCACCCCATTTCCGCGCTCTTCGGAGCGCGGCCCCATTGAAGCTGGAGTTCGCGGATGTACCGAGCCTGCATTACGTCATTTCCGCGCTCTTCGGAGCGCGGCCCCATTGAAGCTGCAGGTCGTCGGTGCCGTCTGTACCCGGTCGATAATTTCCGCGCTCTTCGGAGCGCGGCCCCATTGAAGCTCCTATCAGACGGCGCGCAGCTCTCGTGCCAATCGGCATTTCCGCGCTCTTCGGAGCGCGGCCCCATTGAAGCGCGGGCGAGGAAGTCAGCTGCGCACGCATTTGCCGATATTTCCGCGCTCTTCGGAGCGCGGCCCCATTGAAGCCGAGCGCGAGCCCCAACGTCGTAATAGCCTCGAGTGTATTTCCGCGCTCTTCGGAGCGCGGCCCCATTGAAGCACAATTGAAGCGGCCGCGCCTGCGATTCCCGTAAATTTCCGCGCTCTTCGGAGCGCGGCCCCATTGAAGCGACCACGGAGGAGGCTGCCCGGAAGGCGAACCCGAATATTTCCGCGCTCTTCGGAGCGCGGCCCCATTGAAGCCGCGGTCGGACGCAGACGCCGCTTTCTTCGCCGCGATTTCCGCGCTCTTCGGAGCGCGGCCCCATTGAAGCCATCGACACCACCAAAGATTAAACACCACACCCATATTTCCGCGCTCTTCGGAGCGCGGCCCCATTGAAGCTTGAAAGCGTCGCACTGTCTGGTGCGGGTATCGCGCTATTTCCGCGCTCTTCGGAGCGCGGCCCCATTGAAGCGCATTAGAAAGCGGCAACAGATTGCCGCGCGCCGGGATTTCCGCGCTCTTCGGAGCGCGGCCCCATTGAAGCTAGGAGGAGAGGTCACAGAGGAGCAAATACAAGGCGTATTTCCGCGCTCTTCGGAGCGCGGCCCCATTGAAGCCTGACGATCTCGGTCTTGACGCCCTTAACCTTGCGCATTTCCGCGCTCTTCGGAGCGCGGCCCCATTGAAGCATCATGTTCCAGTGGACCACCTACGACCTGCCCGACCATTTCCGCGCTCTTCGGAGCGCGGCCCCATTGAAGCTGGGTGACCCGGAGCCGGCCCATGCCCTGGGAAACATCATTTCCGCGCTCTTCGGAGCGCGGCCCCATTGAAGCCCGCCCGATGGCTGGCGAAACTCCGGTGCTGCTCTTGATTTCCGCGCTCTTCGGAGCGCGGCCCCATTGAAGCGCTTGCCTGCGACGAGCACCGGAGGGGTGCTGAAGCCTATTTCCGCGCTCTTCGGAGCGCGGCCCCATTGAAGCGTTCATAGTTGGCGGCCGGCTGGCTTGTGCTGAATTATTTCCGCGCTCTTCGGAGCGCGGCCCCATTGAAGCGGCGCATCGCCAATGTGGCCGCAACGGGGAAGGCTGATTTCCGCGCTCTTCGGAGCGCGGCCCCATTGAAGCCACGTGGAACACCATGATCCCCAACGCTTAATGAGACTATTTCCGCGCTCTTCGGAGCGCGGCCCCATTGAAGCCTGGACTGGTTCGCCAATGGCGAAGTCGGTTGCAGTTATTTCCGCGCTCTTCGGAGCGCGGCCCCATTGAAGCGCCGCAATGTCGGCCTTGAGTTCCTTGTAGAGCCCAAATTTCCGCGCTCTTCGGAGCGCGGCCCCATTGAAGCTCGATCTCGCAGTCGTCGCCAAGAATCCATGACAAAATTTCCGCGCTCTTCGGAGCGCGGCCCCATTGAAGCAACTCGTGCGGCATCAGGCGGCTCCCGGCGTAGGAGATTTCCGCGCTCTTCGGAGCGCGGCCCCATTGAAGCCTGGCGGGATGCCTTCCCCCGGGTCTTCGGCGACGAATTTCCGCGCTCTTCGGAGCGCGGCCCCATTGAAGCGGCGCGTTCAAGATCGATGAACATCACCGGCCGATCATTTCCGCGCTCTTCGGAGCGCGGCCCCATTGAAGCATGTTGGTGGAGGGAGGTTGGGTTGGCTGTGTCCGAATTTCCGCGCTCTTCGGAGCGCGGCCCCATTGAAGCTCCTTGGTCCACTTTTCCCCGCCCGACCGGACGGAGATTTCCGCGCTCTTCGGAGCGCGGCCCCATTGAAGCTGGTGTCAGCGGAGGGGCGTTGGGTTGGGGGGGCCATATTTCCGCGCTCTTCGGAGCGCGGCCCCATTGAAGCCTCCATGGCGGCTGGACGGCAGACGGGTTTCCTTCCCTATTTCCGCGCTCTTCGGAGCGCGGCCCCATTGAAGCCTCAGCCCACTGGAGAGAGGCACCCTGCTGTCGGCAATTTCCGCGCTCTTCGGAGCGCGGCCCCATTGAAGCGAGCGCACAATCACGCGGCCGCATTCCGACTCTCGTCACATTTCCGCGCTCTTCGGAGCGCGGCCCCATTGAAGCTTGATGTAGTTGGTGGCCTTGGTGCGGACACTGGCGAATTTCCGCGCTCTTCGGAGCGCGGCCCCATTGAAGCGTTGCCGTCGACCAGGAGCCAGAACCGCAGTTGGAACCGCATTTCCGCGCTCTTCGGAGCGCGGCCCCATTGAAGCAACTCGGGCTCCGGGCTTTTTTTGACCTGCGACACCACATTTCCGCGCTCTTCGGAGCGCGGCCCCATTGAAGCGAAAGCGCCGACGCAGGGTTGCTCGGAGTCGTGGCGATTTCCGCGCTCTTCGGAGCGCGGCCCCATTGAAGCAGGGTGATGTCACCCTCGGAATAGTAGCTGTTGCCGCCGATTTCCGCGCTCTTCGGAGCGCGGCCCCATTGAAGCCAGTGAGGGGGACGTGTCAAATGGGCGGGGCGCGGCGACATTTCCGCGCTCTTCGGAGCGCGGCCCCATTGAAGCCGCACGGGGAAGGGGAACGAAGGCCGGACCGCGTTATTTCCGCGCTCTTCGGAGCGCGGCCCCATTGAAGCCGGCGGCCTGAGTGCTGACTTCTGGGGCCAATATGAGAGCATTTCCGCGCTCTTCGGAGCGCGGCCCCATTGAAGCCGTTCATTCTCCGTCATCCTGCTGACTGACATCGCCCATTTCCGCGCTCTTCGGAGCGCGGCCCCATTGAAGCCCCGGAGCATGTGCCGGACCTGCCCGCCGTAAACCATCATTTCCGCGCTCTTCGGAGCGCGGCCCCATTGAAGCCTGCGTGGCCTGCTGGATCGCGTAGAGTTCGGTGTTCTGATTTCCGCGCTCTTCGGAGCGCGGCCCCATTGAAGCTAGTTTGGATTCGTCCGCGCCCGCGTCAAACAGGCCGGCTGATTTCCGCGCTCTTCGGAGCGCGGCCCCATTGAAGCGACGGGACGATGGTTGAATGGGCGGACGGGCGGTTGATTTCCGCGCTCTTCGGAGCGCGGCCCCATTGAAGCGTTGCGTCCAGTTGGTCTGACCCGGAGCAATCAAGATTTCCGCGCTCTTCGGAGCGCGGCCCCATTGAAGCTCGGTGGACCGCGGCGCAGGACACGCCGCAAGCCTATATTTCCGCGCTCTTCGGAGCGCGGCCCCATTGAAGCCTGGCGGCGGCAATGCTCTCGTATGCGGTGACGGGTTTATTTCCGCGCTCTTCGGAGAGCGGCCCCATTGAAGCCACCGCGAGTTTGAGTGGAAAGGCAAGACGCTTTATATTTCCGCGCTCTTCGGAGCGCGGCCCCATTGAAGCTCGGCCGCGATGGCGGCGGCGCTGCGGATGTCGACCACATTTCCGCGCTCTTCGGAGCGCGGCCCCATTGAAGCAATAATGTGAGTGATAAGTTCCCCCATCTTGCCGATATTTCCGCGCTCTTCGGAGCGCGGCCCCATTGAAGCAAGGATTTCAGGTCGCGCACGAAGTCAGCGCACTTCTATTTCCGCGCTCTTCGGAGCGCGGCCCCATTGAAGCGACTCACAGGCCAAGGAAGTGCTTCTAAGCATGGGGCATTTCCGCGCTCTTCGGAGCGCGGCCCCATTGAAGCCAAGGCAAACCGCTTGACATAAACCTTGTGATGAAGATTTCCGCGCTCTTCGGAGCGCGGCCCCATTGAAGCAAGGTAACGCACGCCTTTCTCGTGCGCCACAGCGTAGATTTCCGCGCTCTTCGGAGCGCGGCCCCATTGAAGCAACCACACAGGCGGGATTAACCGCAGTGGAAAGGAAATTTCCGCGCTCTTCGGAGCGCGGCCCCATTGAAGCGGCCCGCGCGTCGAGGTCAAGGCTGCGGGCGTGTCGTATTTCCGCGCTCTTCGGAGCGCGGCCCCATTGAAGCGCGCAGAGGAGGGCGATGGCGGGCGCGGGCATCGTTACATTTCCGCGCTCTTCGGAGCGCGGCCCCATTGAAGCATCCTCGCGCGCAACGACCGCGCCGTCTGCCGGCTCATCATTTCCGCGCTCTTCGGAGCGCGGCCCCATTGAAGCGCTGAGTACTGCGTTCAGGACGTGGTAGCGGAGCGCGCATTTCCGCGCTCTTCGGAGCGCGGCCCCATTGAAGCCTTTGCGTCGAAGTCCCATCAGGGAACTGATAGCTATTTCCGCGCTCTTCGGAGCGCGGCCCCATTGAAGCTTGCGTTGGAAGCGGCTGTAGGGGGTCTACCGCAAATTTCCGCGCTCTTCGGAGCGCGGCCCCATTGAAGCCAGACAAATCGTCCGATACGGCATCTAACGACACGGCAGAGATTTCCGCGCTCTTCGGAGCGCGGCCCCATTGAAGCGCCGCAATCTTGCCCACGTTGGGCGATGCGAGCAGTTCCATTTCCGCGCTCTTCGGAGCGCGGCCCCATTGAAGCGCCGTCGTCAGCGCCTCCTGAAAGCCGCTGATGTATTTCCGCGCTCTTCGGAGCGCGGCCCCATTGAAGCGCGTAGGAGGTACTTAGGTAATTCTTCCGTAAGTACCTATTTCCGCGCTCTTCGGAGCGCGGCCCCATTGAAGCCGCAGGTGGCACCTCCTGCTAACGGAGCGGGTGTTGCTATTTCCGCGCTCTTCGGAGCGCGGCCCCATTGAAGCGAGAGGCGGGTGCCTAGCCTCCTAGGCGTTTTAAGATTTCCGCGCTCTTCGGAGCGCGGCCCCATTGAAGCTATGTCAGACGAAGATTTCGATAAATTTCTTAGCGAATTTCCGCGCTCTTCGGAGCGCGGCCCCATTGAAGCACGGTGCCGATGGTGCCCGTGACGGTGAAGCTGGCATTTCCGCGCTCTTCGGAGCGCGGCCCCATTGAAGCATAGAGTCAGGTATGACGACTGAACAAGTCGCACAAAAAATTTCCGCGCTCTTCGGAGCGCGGCCCCATTGAAGCTGATAGTTTGAAAAGGGAGGTTGTAGCGAATCAGGACATTTCCGCGCTCTTCGGAGCGCGGCCCCATTGAAGCGATGGCCTCAGTTTCGTCAAAATCCGCGAGGATCTGATTTCCGCGCTCTTCGGAGCGCGGCCCCATTGAAGCGTTAATTATTTTTAATTCTAGGTTATTTATTTGTCATTTCCGCGCTCTTCGGAGCGCGGCCCCATTGAAGCAATGTATCAAAAGTTTGTAGCGAACACCCTGCGCACATTTCCGCGCTCTTCGGAGCGCGGCCCCATTGAAGCCCGTGAAAAAACCCGTCACCGCATACGAGAGCATTGCCATTTCCGCGCTCTTCGGAGCGCGGCCCCATTGAAGCTCGTATGCAATTTGCTTTTGCACTTCACGCTCACGATTTCCGCGCTCTTCGGAGCGCGGCCCCATTGAAGCACCGCATCGAATTCCGTTACATCGAACCACCCACATTTCCGCGCTCTTCGGAGCGCGGCCCCATTGAAGCCGGGTGCCGGGCGGTGGGCCACTGCCCCGAGCTCTCATTTCCGCGCTCTTCGGAGCGCGGCCCCATTGAAGCTCTCCCGAGCGTGGGAATCCCGTAAGTAGCCTCCGTATTTCCGCGCTCTTCGGAGCGCGGCCCCATTGAAGCCTTTACTTCCCCCCCCCTCCTAACCGATAGTAGGGTCCATTTCCGCGCTCTTCGGAGCGCGGCCCCATTGAAGCCCGTGGTGGGACACCCAAAGGGAGGAGCCGCGGGCCATTTCCGCGCTCTTCGGAGCGCGGCCCCATTGAAGCGATGGACACGAGGAGGTCATCCGTGCGCGGGATGATATTTCCGCGCTCTTCGGAGCGCGGCCCCATTGAAGCAAACGTGCGGCCCGGCTCCATCACCCGGACAAGCACAATTTCCGCGCTCTTCGGAGCGCGGCCCCATTGAAGCTTGGCCGCCGCGCGGAGGGTCGTCAGCCACACGCCGATTTCCGCGCTCTTCGGAGCGCGGCCCCATTGAAGCGTCGCATCAGCGTTCCCGAGGGTGCATTTACCCCCAATTTCCGCGCTCTTCGGAGCGCGGCCCCATTGAAGCATGACGGCACAAGGAACCATCCTAGCTGGAACTAACATTTCCGCGCTCTTCGGAGCGCGGCCCCATTGAAGCATGATTCGGTTGCACGCTCAGAGACGCGCGCGAATGGCATTTCCGCGCTCTTCGGAGCGCGGCCCCATTGAAGCGGCTGGGCGAGGGACGGACGGGCCGGCATGGACACTTTATTTCCGCGCTCTTCGGAGCGCGGCCCCATTGAAGCTTGCCGGCCGCGCGGGCCAGCACGTCGGCCATGGCGATTTCCGCGCTCTTCGGAGCGCGGCCCCATTGAAGCATGCGTGGTGCCGTCAACCGTGACGAATGGAGACCCACCATTTCCGCGCTCTTCGGAGCGCGGCCCCATTGAAGCGACTTCTGGCTGTTGGATAACTGAGGCTGTTCCATATTTCCGCGCTCTTCGGAGCGCGGCCCCATTGAAGCGAGGCGCTGGAGGCCTGGGCACTCGGCTGAGGCACCGACACAATTCGCATTGCGGCGGTGGCAGGGAAGCGGAAGTCTGGGGCGAGCAGACTTCGTTTAGGAAATCCCATGGAACCACAGCCCCCGGCGCCTCCGCCTGAAACCAAGAAAGCCATCTGGGCTCTGCGCGGGGCGGTGGTGGGCGCGGTGGTCGCGTCGCTGATTGTGTTTCTGGGCCGGATGCTCGGCCCTCTGGGGGACGTGGTCGTGTTTTTCAACCTCGCGGGCCTTTTTTTCACCCCCTTGCTGGCGTTGATCCTGACGATTCCCCGGAGCTCCCGCAGTTTTGGCCTGGGCCTGTTGCTGGCCTGTCTGGTTTGCTGGCTGGTCGAGTTGTCCATCTGCGGAGGGGCCGGCGCCTACCACCCCTAAAGTTTGCCCGCCATGCCTTATTACTTTGTCGCCAAGACGCCCGGCGGGAAGTTCGTCGGGCAATTCGAACTCGGGGACTTTCCGGCCCTGATCAGGAGCGGTCGGATCATGCCGGAGGATTTTGCGACACCGGCGCTCGGCACTTACCAGGAGGGTCAAAGCAGCGGCGCAGG
>Ga0206858_1238_pt1 | contig 10712 bp, 9 predicted proteins | sample Alteio_BWOrgCont_46_FD_152622 | JGI IMG/M metagenome (GOLD analysis project Ga0206858, IMG submission 152622) | Enriched cells from forest soil in Barre Woods Harvard Forest LTER site, Petersham, Massachusetts, United States -... | ecosystem: Environmental > Terrestrial > Soil > Temperate forest > O... | reverse complement strand
GTTCCATCATCTGGAAAGGGCTCTGATTTAAAACTCACCACCCCTGCAACTGCATAGTTGCCATATTGCAGAGAGGCAGGCCCCCTGATAATTTCAGCATCATATATGGCATAAGGATCAATGAGAATACCGTGTTCATCGCCCCATTGAAAATCCTCTTGGGGGCAATCCACAATATAATGCAACAGGGCAATTAATACCCGGAACAGGGCAGGTGTATCCAACTATGAGCAATTTTATGTCATATAATTCTTCATTGGCATCGGTATACCAGATTTTGGACCACGATGAAGTTTGGTGGCAAAACAGTATTAGTGTCGGCTTGGGGAGAATTGGGGCCGATGTTGGGTATACACAAAGCGAGCGCCAGGAAATAGACACCGGTACAGTTACTGAGGAAGGTTTGACGGTACATGATATCCCCTACTCATTAAAATACCAGGTGGCAGGTGCTAATTCAGGGCTGAAGCTTACTACCGGAGTTAATGGTATGTATGAATGGAGTACGGATTTTGGCGAACCTTCCGCTCCTTATAAAGGTATTTTTGAAATACCAAATTATACGGATGTTGATGCCGGAGGATATGGTATATTGAACTGGGACCCTAATGGTATTAAAAACCTTTCCTTAAGCGGAGGATTGCGCTATGATTATAGAACAATAACGGGGCAGTCTATGTATCTCGCAAATGACAATAGTTCAAGCCAAGTAGAAGTTCCCAGCGGAGGAGTTAGTCAGGTAGGGCAAAGTTACGTTGCAAACTCAAACCAGAGTGTGGTGCCTGCCGGAACTACACTCTATCAGCAATTTCCTGCCCTTAACCGTAACTTCACAGGGGTATCCGGGAGTATTGGCGCTACCTATCAATTGCCGGAAAATAACTATATAAAAGCTAACCTGTCAAAAACCTTTAGGGCTCCTTCCATACTTGAATTAATGAGTAATGAAACGGACCCTGCCAATGAATATAAACAGGGGGACATTAATCTGAGCGGGGAATCAGGGTATGAAGTGGATGTTGCTTATGGATACAATGGGCAGGATATTGGTTTTGAATTTGATGGGTTTTATAATATCATACACAACTTTATATTTGCAGACCGTATTAGCAGTAAAGTGAGCGGTGATTCCCTTATCGGGGGAGTACCGGTGTATCATTTCGGATCTTCCAATACTGCTATTGTGGAAGGAATCTCAGCCTATTTTAAGATACACCCTGCCGATACCAAATGGTTGGAAGTGAATAACGGGTTTACGTATATTTATTCCTATATTCTTAATGCAACGGATTCAACTAATCACGTTCCATTTACGCCTGCTCCCCGTTTAACCTCGGAAGCTAAGTTTAAGCTGAATAATAGGCATAATTCCATTCTCAGTGGAACATATATTGCATTTGGATTGGAAAAAGACTGGGCTCAGACTCAAATATACAGTGCCTTATGGAATGAACTTCCTTCTAGCCCCTACATTTTATTCAATGCAGGCATAGGGACGAATTTTGTTAATCGTAAAACGGGGAAGGTGATGTGTACTTTCATTATCAACTGTACTAACCTTACCAACATTGCTTATATGGACCATACATCACGCGAACAGTATTTTTGGGCATATAATGGCTCTTATGCCGGACAAGCTAATTATGGGCTTACCCCGGCTGTTGTTACCAAGCCAAGTGAAGGAATTTATAATATGGGCAGAAATGTAGGATTTAAACTGTTGGTTCCTTTTGGAGGTAGTCATAAAGGTCATGACGATGCGCCGCCTTCTGAATAAGAGTATATGTTATAAACTGATAAGGGAATACTGTTTTGGTTTCTTGTTTAGCCTGCCCATTGTGATCTTTTGGGCAGGCTTCTTAAAATGACTAAAAAAATAAAAATCAATGGAAGCTATTTTACATATACTGGGATTATGTCCCGACCATTTTAATCATTTCTCTTTGATAGATGCATATCTGAATTTGCAGCAAACAGCAATTAAGAGTATTCCATATTACATTAAGGAGATATTGCAAAAATTAAAATTAATGAAGGCTTGATGGAATTCAATTATAATACTGAACAAATTAGCGCCCTGATAAAAAACAGGCGAAGCATTTATCCCAATCAATATGAACTAGGAAAGGTAGTTCCGGATGAAATTATTTGGCAAATACTGGAGAATGCGAATCACGCACCAAATCATAAACAGACTGAACCCTGGAGGTTTATAGTATATTCCGGTGACGGCTTGAAGTCCTTTGCAAAATTGCAGAGTGATATATACTTTAAAAATATTAGTGGAGATTTTAAACAAGCACGCTACGATAAATTATTAAACTATCCGCTAATGTCTTCTCATATAATTGCTATTGGAATGAAGAGGAGTGAACGGAAAGAACTTTTACCTGAAATAGAAGAAATAGAAGCGGTTGCTTGTGCTGTGCAAAATATGTTTTTGACGGTTACTGCTTTTGGGCTAGGTTGTTATTGGACTACTGCCGGAATTACATATATGGAAGCTGCAAAACCCTATTTTGATTTAGGCCCGGAAGATAAACTGCTTGGGTTTCTTTATATTGGATATGTAGCAAAGCCTTTTGAAGGGCCTTCCAAAAGGAGAGATATAAGAAACAAAGTTAAATGGGTAATAAAATAGATTGATTATCAGTATGTTTATGCCCTTCACATACTATTTTGGTCATAGTTGCGTTATTAGGCTGTAAAGGGTTTGTTTATTGAGGGGTACGAACAACGGTTAATGCCGATAATAACCCCTACATGCTCCCTGAGAAAGAGTGTGTATAGTTTTTTTGTGTGAAGTTTGCCCTGCAGAGATGTGGGGCAAGCTTTTTTATGGAAGTATCAAACGATTTACGTACGTTTGTCTTACGAATGAAACTTAGCTCCAACCCTAAAATTATAATTAGCCGCACCGATAATATCGGCGACGTTGTGCTTACTCTTCCGCTTGCCCAAGCCCTAAAGGATAAATATCCGGAAGCTGAAATACTGTTTCTCGGCAAGAAATATATTAAACCTCTTATAGATTGTTGCAACAACATAGACCAGTTCGTAGATTGGGATACACTTTCTGCCATGCCTGAAGATAAAAGCACTTTCTTTTTAAAAAATATAGGTGCAGAAGTTATCATACATGTATTTCCCCGCCCTGAAATTGCCAGAATGGCATATAAAGCCGAAATCAACTATAGAATTGGGACAAGCCACCGCTTTTATAATTGGCTCTATTGTAATAAACGTGTTGACTTCACCCGCAAAAACTCTCCTTTACATGAAGCTCAACTTAACTTTAAATTGGTAGAGCCGCTTGGTATTACTACTATTCCATCTTTGGTAGAATTGGGCAATAGGTATGGCCTGATGAAGATTCCGCTTTTAAATGAAGAATGGAAAAAGCTGATAGACCCGAATAAATTCAATTTAATCATTCATCCTCTTTCACGCGGCAGTGCCAGGAATTGGGATTGGAAAAATTATAATAAGCTGATTGAAATACTTCCTCAAGATAAATTCAAAATATTTATAACCGGAACAGAATCCGAATCAGCACCTATTACTGAGAATATTTTGCTCTATCACCCCGAGGTAACTGACTTAACCGGCAAATTAGACTTTACTCAATTAATTGCATTTATAACTAATGCTAATGGATTGGTGGCAGCCAGCACCGGGCCTTTGCATATTGCGGCTGCCCTTGGTAAAAAAGTGGTGGGTTTATATCCTTCTATCCGCCCCATGCACCCGGGGCGATGGGCTCCATTGGGGCCTAATGCCAAATGCCTTGCTCTCAGTAAGGATTGTGTTGATTGTAAAAATGGCAGCCATTGTACCTGCATCAATTCAATAACTGCCGAACAGGTGAAGGGGTTATTGCAAGTGGATAAGTCATTGACTTTTTAAGAAACCACTTTTTTATGCTCTATATTTGTAGTATGAAAAACAATCCAACTATCTCATTTCCGCAAACCATTTTATGGTTATTTTTAATGCTTCTTTTTTTTGAAAACCTGTTATTAACAGGCATTAAAAAACACAAATTACTGTTTATCAGCATTTTGATAAAAACGTATTTTCGTTTTTTTCCTGTTATTTTCTCTGTTATGCCCCTGTTACCCCTCCTGTTATTTCCTGATATTTTTCTCTGTTATTTCCGATGTTTTTTGCATCTAAAACTAGGATAATTATTATGAGGAGAGAAAAAAACCGCAGTAAATACGTTCTTAGCTCATCTCTTATATCTCATCTCTTATAACTATTTAAATAATCATCCCGGCCCCAACGGTTTCATTGGTGGCTTCATCAATCAGGATAAGGCTTCCGGTGTGGCGGTTCTTGCGGTAGTTGTCATAAAAAAGAGGATGGGTAGTGTGGATTGTAATCCTGCCAATATCATTCAGGCCAATATTCTTATCATCTTCAATTCTGTGAAGGGTATTGATATTGATTTTGTATTGTATCTCTTTAATTACGCAACGGGCATCGTGTGTGGTATGCTTGATAGCATATTTGCCTCCAATAACTAATTTCTTTTCGTTCAACCAGCAAATCATCATATCAATATCCCTTCCAACTGTGGTTTGATTGTTTTCCCTTACCAGCATATCGCCCCGGCTAATATCAATATCATCTTCCAGTAATATGGTAACTGACATGCCAGGTTCGGCTTCTTCCAGTTTTTCGTCGGCTGTTTCAATGGATCTTATTTTAGAAATAACACCCGATGGAAGTGCCATAACAGCATCCCCTTTCTTAAAAATGCCTCCGGCTACTTTTCCTGCATACCCCCTATAATCATGGTGTTTATCAGTCTGGGGACGTATAACATATTGTACCGGAAAGCGGCAATCAATAAGGTTTTCATCACCTGCCACATGTATGTTTTCCAGTAGATAGAGTAGGGTACTGCCTCCATACCAAGGCATGTTGGCAGACTTGTCAACTACATTATCTCCAGCCAGAGCAGAGATTGGGATGAATTGTACGTCTACAATTTGCAGCTTGGAAGAGAATTGTTCATAATCGCTGCGGATTTTTTCAAACACTTCTTTTTTAAATCCAACTAAATCCATTTTGTTAATGCACACTACCACATGCTTTATCCCGATTAAAGAAGCAATTAGCGAATGCCTGCAAGTCTGCTCTGTAATACCATGGCGGGCATCAATCAAGATAATCGCAAGGTTAGCGGAAGATGCTCCGGTAACCATGTTGCGGGTATATTGAATATGACCCGGGGTATCTGCAATAATAAATTTCCGTTGTGGGGTGGAAAAATAACGATAAGCTACATCAATAGTAATGCCTTGTTCCCGCTCTGCTTTTAAGCCATCCGTAAGCAAAGCCAGGTTTACGCCTTGTTCCCCTCTTTGTTCAGTGCTTTGTTTTATAGCTTCGTACTGGTCCTCAAAAATAGATTTGGTATCATATAACAATCTCCCGATCAACGTGCTTTTGCCGTCATCTACGCTTCCGGCTGTGAGAAAGCGAAGTAAGCTCCTTTGTGGGGTTGAAGGTTTATCTTGCGTCATTCTGCTTTAAAAATAGCCGACTTTTTTACGGTCTTCCATAGCCGTTTCCGAACGTTTATCATCCGCCCTTGTCCCTCTTTCGGTTACCCGTGATGTTGCCACTTCAGCAACAATCTCATCAATACTTGATGCATTTGAAAGTACCGCTCCTGTGCAGGTCATATCGCCAATGGTGCGAAAACGAACTTGCATTTTTTTACTCTGTTCGCCTTCTTTCATGTTCAAATAATCTGACTTGGCCAACAACTGACCGTTTCTTTCAATTACTTCTCTTGGGTGGGTAAAATATAAATTAGGCAGCGGTATGTTTTCTTGTTTTATATATTGCCATATGTCAAGCTCGGTCCAGTTGCTAAGCGGAAATACGCGGAAATGCTCTCCCATGTTTTTTTTGCCGTTGAACAAATCCCAAAGTTCAGGGCGTTGGTTCTTTGGGTTCCATTGCCCGAATTCATCACGGTGGGAAAAAAAACGTTCTTTGGCTCTTGCTTTTTCCTCGTCTCTTCTGGCTCCGCCCAGACACGCATCTAATTTCAGTTCTTCTATAGCATCGAGCAGGGTAACTGTTTGCAAAAGGTTGCGGCTTGCATTGTACCCTTTTTCTTCTTTCACACGCCCTTTGTCTATTGAATCCTGTACATAGCGAATTACCAAACGGGCATCTATCTTTTTCATCCATTCGTCCCGATAAGTAAGGGTTTCGGGAAAGTTGTGCCCGGTATCAATATGCATTAAAGGGAATGGAATTTTTGCCGGAGCAAAAGCTTTTCTTGCCAAATAACTCAATACGATTGAATCTTTACCGCCCGAAAAAAGTAATGCTGAACGTTCAAACTGGGCAGCTACTTCCCGCAAAACATAAATTGATTCGGACTCTAATTCGTTTAAGTAAATATTCTTTGTCGGCATAATATTCTTAGGTCAAAGATAATGAATAGGACTATGCCTGAATGTCTTTAATATTCAATTCGAGGGATTTTACCCCATTCCACTCGTTTTCCTTTAATGAAAAGCAGATTTTAAAAGGTTTGTCCGCAGATATCAAATTATAATATTCGTGCATATCATAACCAATAGCAGAAAATGAAATCTCCGGATTATTTGCTTGTGCAAGATTAAGCCTCAGATGCCCATTCCCTACAATTTGAGGGGGGCGTTTAGTAATTACATTTTCAGCCATAAATACCGGTGTCATATTGCCGGGTCCAAAGGGTGCAAACTGTTTTAGCACTGTATTAAATTTGGCGTTGATAGCCGAAAAGGGGAGGGTGCAGTCAATATCAATTTCAGGATGGAGCATGTTTTCTGTAATTGTCTTACCTACTACTTCTTCAAACAGATCAATAAAAGCGGGGAGGTTTTCTTCCTTCATGGTAATTCCGGCTGCATATTTATGCCCTCCGAATTGCTCCAGCAAATGCGAACATGATGAAATAGCCTGATACAGATTAAAGTTCTTTACCGAGCGTGCAGAACCCGTGACGCTCCCGTTAGACTTGGTAAATATAACGGTGGGCCTGTAAAAATGCTTTTCGATAAGCCTGCTTGCTACTATGCCTATTACACCTTTGTGCCATTCCGGATTATAGAGTACGGTTGTTTTTTTATTCCTCAGTTTTTCATTGGTCACAACCATATTAAGGGCTTCCTGGGTAATGCTTGCATCCACATCCCTGCGCTCTACATTGGTTTTGTTGACCGATTCGCCCGAGAGCATTGCTTTTTGGGATGTATCAGCAATTAAAAGCTCCACTGCATTTTTACCCGTTTCAATTCTTCCGGCAGAATTAATTCTCGGCCCAAAGACAAATACCAAATCAGAAACATTTACTTCTCTTTTCAATTGCGCTAATCCCATGATTGCTTTAAACCCCTCGCGTGGTGCAGAGTTTATTCTTTTTAATCCGTGATAAGTCAATATGCGGTTTTCGCCGGTAATGGGAACAATATCGGCAGCAATGCTAAGGGCGACAAGGTCGAGGTATTGCTCAATCGTTGAAAAAGGGATCTCGTGGTGCTGTGCTATAGCTTGAACCAGTTTAAATCCAATTCCACATCCTGAAAGTTCTTTGTAAGGATACTTGCAATCGAATTGTTTGGGGTTGAGGATAGCTGCTGCTTTGGGAATTTGGTCATCCGGTTCGTGGTGGTCGCAAATAATAAAATCTACGCCTTTATTTTTCGCATGTTCCACTTTATCTTTTGATTTTATGCCACAGTCTAAAGAGATGATAAGCCCGAAGCCATTGTCTGCTGCATAGTCCACACCTTTAAAAGATACCCCATAGCCTTCCGTATAGCGATCCGGTATATAGTAGTCACAATTCAATCCAAGCCAACGTAAGAAAGTAAATACCAGCGAAACGGCGGTAGTGCCGTCTACATCATAATCTCCGTAAACTAATATTTTTTCTTTTTTTTGTGCTGCGTCCATGATCCGTTTTACGGCTTTTTTCATGTCCTTCATCAGAAAAGGATCGTGCAGTGATTCCAATGCCGGCCGGAAAAAATCCTTGGCCTGGTTGTAATCTTCAATGCCCCGCTGTACAAGTAAGTTGCCTATTACGTCATTTACCTTAATAGACTCTACCAAGCGCTTTACTTTTTCAGCAGATGCCTGCTCTTTAACATTCCATCTTTTTTTCATTAATACAGATTTGTTTGCTAATCATTAGAGGATGCCTCATTTGCCTGTGGCAGACAACCTCAATCACTATGCTTTCTGATTTGTATATTCTAACTCCTAATTAACGTTCAGCAGGCTTTAGCCGCTGATTTATTATATTCATTACTACATTTTTCACTGCAAAAACATTTCATTTCCGATGCGCACTTTTCACACTGGATAATTAATGTATGGCAAGACAGAAGTTCACAATTTACCTGTCTGTCACTTGTGTTGCCGCAAGTATGGCACTTAGCGATTATATCCGGTGTAATACGCTCTCCCATGCGTTCGTCAAACACAAAATTCTTTCCTATAAACTTCGACTCCATTCCTAATTGTTTCATCTCCCTGGCATATTGAATAATGCCCCCATCTAGCTGATAGACATTCTTAAATCCATGATGTTTGAAATAGGCGCTTGCCTTTTCACAGCGTATTCCTCCGGTGCAATAGAGCATCAGGTTTTGGTCTTTTTTATCCTCTATATCTTTCAGGATTTTTGGCAGGGATTCACGAAAGGTTTTTACATCGGGACAGATGGCATTTTTAAAATGCCCGACCTCGCTTTCGTAGTTGTTACGTATATCTACTAATACTACTCCGGGTTCTTCCATCTTATTGTGGAAAGTGACTGCATCCAACCTGGTGCCGGTATTGCTTGCATCGAAAGTAGTATCCTTAAGCCCGTCGGCTACTATCTTGGGTTTTACTTTCATCTTAAGTGCAAAGAAGGATTTGCTGTCGTCTTCTATAGCTTGTTTTATAGGTACATCTTTAAAAAGAGGATTGGCATATAAATGATCAATAAAATCCGTTACGGAATCCTCCGGAATGCTCATCTGGGCATTGATCCCTTCGTGAGCAATATAGATTCGGCCATATACTTTCAGGCTGTCCCAGTAAGCATACAATTCGTCCCGCAGTTTTTCGGGTTCATCAATATGCACATAGCGGTAGAATGACAGCGTAGTCCTTTGGAAGGGTTCGGCTGCTACTTTTTTCCGGAGTTCTTTTTTATTAACGCGATTATAGAGAAACATCTCTTTTGGGATTCCTATCTGTGGGCAAAGATAGGAAATAGATATAAGATAGGAGTCATAGGGTAAAAATATGCTCCTCATTTTTGGAAAATAAAGACTTTCCTTTGTTTTAGGGAAAAGCAGCCTTTTGTCATGTCGCAGCACGTCACATTTTTTCCGGTTTCACTTTTTCAAAAAACGACAGTTTATTACTTGGAAACCAAATAGTAACGCAACATTTGTATCTATATTAAATAAAATTGTAAAGTTGCTCTAATATTAATAAAAAATTAAACAAAATAGTAATTTTATTTTATAACTTAGGCGAAGCGGAACGCTTTGATAATTTCTTGGCTCAAAGTAGTGGTAAAACCTTAACTTGAATAGGCTAATCAACATACCTACTCAATGGTATTAATGAATAATTTTATTTAATGTGTAGTTCACGTTTGATGCCATTTACTGCGCTGTCTTGGCATGGATTATGTCCCACTATGGAAGTTGTTATTTTGAATATTGATAATGCTTTTAGTGCGTATGTTTTCCAATCATTATCCTTTTTAACATATTTTAAAATTAAAAATTTAATATAATATCCAAAAGGATATTTTGGGTATTTTTGAATTACTGTATCAATTCTTGCCAATGCGTTACGGGTATCAATGATATTAACATGACCACTCATATCTGATGGGGATATTCTTGACATTATATCATTTATACCTCTATCTTCTAGTATACTTATACCGCCATTTCCCCTTAACCCGTCCTTATCTAATGTTGAATAATACGTGTATTCTTTCATGTCTTGCAGTTGATTAGTAAGCAAACCTAAGGCACTATCTTTTTTATGTTGAGCCTTTTGAAGTATATCTATTATCTGCTTAAAGGAGTTTTTGTTGAAATTAGAGTTAGAGTCAGCTACATTCACTAATTTACTTGACATCCTAATAATTAAGGAAACACTATCATTTAAGGTAAGTAATTTACTTGTGTAATTTATACTGTCGCTCTTGTGAAGCCCTATTACCCCTATTTTATCTGACGCAATTTGGCTGTTTGCAGTTTTATTGGTCTTAATGCCGTAATAAATAGAACCAAAAACAGAAAGAATAAATAAAAACAGCCATAATTTTTTATATCTATCTACATAACCCAAAAGTGTCCCAAATAAAGCCGTCATCCCTATAAAAATTTGTGTTGTATTTTGATAGACTTCAAGACTCATAGGCATTTTTAGTATTTATTGGCTTTTATAGCCTACAAATATATAAATGCTCTGGTTTTGTATCTAATAATTAGTAGTCCCCGATAAGATTAGGGTAGAAAAAGAAATAGGATATATCTCATAGCCCCAACAAGTCCTTCATTCCAAAGACTCCTTTCTTGCCAACCAGCCATATAGCAGCATGTACGGCTCCTTCTGCAAAGCCTTTGCGGTTGTATGCTTCGTGTATGATTTTTATTTCATCTACTTTGGAGGTATAAGAT
>Ga0206858_1237_pt1 | contig 10797 bp, 4 predicted proteins | sample Alteio_BWOrgCont_46_FD_152622 | JGI IMG/M metagenome (GOLD analysis project Ga0206858, IMG submission 152622) | Enriched cells from forest soil in Barre Woods Harvard Forest LTER site, Petersham, Massachusetts, United States -... | ecosystem: Environmental > Terrestrial > Soil > Temperate forest > O... | reverse complement strand
CTGCATGCTGCCCGAGTGGTTCTCCACCTGTGAGTAACCCACAGGGTTGCCGTTACCGGGTGTATTTGATGAGCCGGAAACCGATATGACACCATTTACCTGCTGCAATTCGTTCTTGATCGCCGTGACCTGACGTTGTATAACCGAATCTCCGCTAAAGTCGATGATCACCATCTGGTCCTTATTAAACCCAAGCGACTGTTTACGCATGTAATTCAGTTGGTTGTAAACGATGATAGTGCCAACAATAAGTGCAATTGATATAGTGAACTGCATAACAACCAAGCCTTTCCTAAGGAATATGCCCTTTACCGATGTACTGAAACGGCCTTTTAAGACGGCGGTGATGCTAAAACTGGTGAGCACAAACGAAGGATATATCCCGGCCAGCAAACCGATAAAAAGTGATATGCCAAGCAGTATAAAGATGTAGCCGTGAGTGAAAATACTTTCGCTCACTGTTTTGCCGGCGAGCTCATTAAACAAAGGCAGCAGTAATAAGCTCATCGCGAATGCAAAAACAAAAGCGATCAGGGAAATTATCATCGACTCTCCCAAAAATTGGATAGCCAGCTGCTTTTTAAATGCGCCAATAACTTTGCGAATGCCTACTTCCTTCGCCCTTTCGGATGCACGGGCAGTAGTTAGGTTAACAAAGTTGATACAGGCAATTAATAAAATAAAAATGGCTACGATTGAAAAAATATAAACATTTGTTATGCTCCCGTTTACACCGGCACCCCTGAAATTATCCATATACACCTCCTTCAGTGGCTGGATAAAAAGAGTGTAGTTATAACCATGGCCGCGTTGATCATCAGTAATGTGGCGGTGAATAAAATCAGGTAATTTTGCCTGCAATTTGGAGGCATCAAATCCCTTCGATAACAGCAAGTATGTGTAGTTGCTGAAATTACCCCACTCATGCATATTGATCAACTTTAGCTTTTCCATCGTAGGGGCCGGGATCAGCATATCAAAATTAAAATGGGAATTAAGGGGCACGTTTTTTATTACACCAGTAATGGTTACAGGGTGTTTACCGTCCAGTAATAAGGATTTGCCGATTATATCATTGGAGCCGAAATATTTTTGGGCCATTGATTCGGTTAATACAATATTAAACGGAGCAGAAAGCGCTGTATTAGGATCACCTTTTATAAAATGGAAAGTGAATATTTTAAATAACGATGGATCAGTAAAGCTAATGTTATTCTCCTGGAATTTTTTGTCGCCGCTTACCATCAGAAACCCCGCTTGAAATACGCGGACATTTTCTTTTACATCTTCCGGGTAGTCTTGCTGCAAAGCAGGCCCCATTGGCGCCGAGGCGCTGCTCCAGTGTAAAACTTCCTGGGGCGATTTAATATCTGTGACCAGCCGGTATACCTGGTCGAAATTTTGGTTGAATTTATCGTAACTCAGTTCAAACGTCACATAAATAAAAATCAGGAAACAAGCCGTCATGCCCACAGCCAGGCCGATTATATTGATCAACGAGAAACCTTTGTGCCGCCACAGGTTCCGGAAGGCGATTTTAATGTAATTTCGTATCATTTTATTTAGTCATTGAATTCGTCTTTATCCTTTCTTAACTGCAAACTGCACACTGCCAACTTCTTCCCCTACTCACTCCTAAGGCTCTTCACCGGATTTGATGTTGCCGCTTTTACCGCCTGAAAACTTATGGTTGCCAGCGCCACTATAATTGCCACTATCCCCGCTAAACCAAATATCCACCAGCTGATGGTTATCCGGTAAGCAAAATCCTGTAGCCAGTTATGCAAAATCAAATATGCAATGGGGACCCCAAACCCTATGGCTATAATCACCAGTTTTATAAAATCTTTTGATAACAGCATCACTATATTTAATACCGAAGCGCCAAGTACTTTGCGCACGCCAATTTCTTTTGTGCGCTGAAGGGTAGCGAAAAGCGATAAGCCTAACAGCCCTAAACAGGCTATAAAAATGGCAAACCCGCCAAATATGCTGAATGCTTTGCCAAAAAGTTCATCATTTTTATACTGCGCATTAAACTGTTCATCTAAAAAGGAATAATCAAATAAGTTGCCAGGAAAAAAGCCCTGGTATTTTGCTTTAACTGCGGCTACGGTCGCTGTAACATTTTTAGGATCTATCTTTACAGAAATCTGGCTTTGAATATTTAAAACAGGTTCAAGTAAAGTCGGCTCAATAGGGTAGCGCAACGATTTTTGGTGAAAATCAGCTACAACGCCAATGATGTCCCACTTCTTTGTTCCATTCATCATGGTACGGCCAACTGCGGCCTGTGGCGATGAAAATCCCAGGGTTTTTTACAGCATCCTGGTTTAAAATAAGATTATGGAGTTTATCATATTTGGGATTATAGTCTGTTGGGGCAAAGCCCCTGCCAGCAAGTAAAGTCATTCCGTAAGTTTTTATATAATCCTGGCTTACCCCATCAAAACGCATGGTGAAATGCGTGTTAGGATCGGCATCCGAGGCCCTGATACCAAAATTCCTGCCCATCTCATTTCCGGGTACCCAAAACGATGTGGCAGCGTTTTTTACGCCAGGTATTTGGTCTAATTCACCCACAAATGCATTTGTCCGGGTAACAAAAGTGGTATCTTGTTTTACAAATACCGGCCCGTTAACAACAAGCACCTGGTCTATATTTACGCCCAGTTTTTGATCGCTCATGTATTTTATCTGTTTGTAAACTACAAATGAACCTGTGATCAGCACTACTGTTATGGCAAACTGGCCAATAACTAATCCCTTACGTAAAATGGCGCCTTTTTTTGAACTGCTGAATTTGCCTTTTAATACCATGATCGGCTTGAAAGCCGAAAGTACAAATGCGGGGTAAAAACCTGAAACGAATATCCCGGTAAGTATAACTACGATCAAACCAATGCTAACCACATAGCCGCCTAAACCTTTTTTAAACAGGTAGGCAAATGAAAGCTGGTGCTGCACCAAATCATTAAATACACCCTGCGCCAGGTACACCACAACCAGGGCAATAACCAATGCAATGATATTGATGAGGAAAGATTCAGTTAAAAATTGCCTGATGAGCTGGCCCTGTGTTGCCCCTGTTACTTTGCGTACCCCAACTTCCTTTGCCCGCTCAACAGACCGCGCAGTAGCCAGGTTGATATAATTTATCCAGGCGATACTGATAATAAACAAAGCGATAATGAGCAAGCCCCAAACGACGGTTGAACTGCCCGTTTGGGCAATCTCGTACTCCGTATCCGAGTATAAATGTACTTTCAACAATGGCTGCAGGTAAAATTTTTCAACACTCCCGGATATCTTATTCCCCTGGAAATGCCTTTGGCTAAATGCGGCAAGCTTTGCGTCAAAAACCTTATAATCGGTACCTGCTTTTAGCTGAATGTAATGCCAGAAGTCGGAATCGGTGAAATCATAGTCGGCTTGTTTATAGCCATAACTATGAATAACAGTTTGATATGATAGCAGCATATCAAACTGCAAAACAGAATTTTCAGGGACATCTTTGATGATCCCCACAACTTTTGATGGAAATGTATCCTGCGCTACAGTTATCAGTTTCCCAACATAAGGATCAAAATTATTGCCATGTACATCAAAAATTTTGCGGGCAAGTGTCTCGGATATAATAACCGTATTGGCTTCCTTTAAAGCTGTTTTACTGTCGCCGGCGAGGAAAGGGTACGAAAACATCGAAAAAAAAGAATTGTCAACGGCAAGCGCCTGTTCCTTTGGTATTTTCTTATCCTTGAAAGTTAATATCTGCTGGCCCATCGGGAGCACCCTCGTATAATTCAGCACTTCGGGATAATCATCTTTCATTGCCTTACTCACGGCTGAATAGGTAATGGTGCCATGCTGGATAAGCTTATTATTCTGGTACCTGTCGTTTACCACACGGTATATATCCGATGCATTTTTGTTGAAATGATCATAGCTCAGTTCAAAGTTTACATGCTGGAGTATCAGCAAGCATGCAGCCATGCCTAATGATAAGCCAAGTATATTGATCAACGAAAAAACCTTGTTCTTCCGGAGATTGCGCCAGCCTATTTTGAAATAGTTTTTTATCATTTTATTTAGTCATTGGTCATTTACTTCGTGTCATTGGTCATTTGCTTCGCGTCATTAGGTCATTTTGTTTGTGGTTAGCTGCTTGATCCTCAAACCATCCAATGACTAATGACTTAATGACCCAATGACCATCTACTCACTTCTAAGGCTCTTCACCGGGTTCACCAGCGCTGCTTTTATCGCCTGGAAGCTTACCGTTAATACAGTTATTAAAATAACAGATGAAATTGCTATAACAAAAACTAACGGGCCAATACTAATGCGGTAAGCAAAGCCATGTAACCATTGGTTCATTAAATACCACGATATTGGAAAAGCAATCAGCACGGCTATACATACCAACTTCAAAAAATCTTTGGTCAGCATGAAAGTTATGCTGTTAACCGATGCGCCAACAACCTTGCGGATACCAATTTCCTTTTGTCTTTTTTGCGCGGTAAATGCTACCAGCCCGAAAAGCCCCAGGCATGAAATCAGGATGGCCAGCACCGAAAAATATTCGGACAAGGTGGATATCCTTGTCTCGGTTTCATACTGCTTTTGGTAAGCCTCATCCAAAAAATCATACGTGAAGGGGAAGCCGGCATTATAGGTTTCGTACAAATGTTGTATTTTATCAATGGTTTCTTTTTGATCGCCGGGCTTTATCCTAACGATCATTTTATACCAGGGGCTTACGCCTTGTGCAAGGAATAAAAATATAGGCTTCACGGCTTCGTGCAGCGACTCGAAATGGAAATCCTTAACAATACCGATAACCTGGTAGGTGCCGCCCATTATTTTTACCGTTTTACCGACGGGGTCTTTAAGGCCCATTGCTTTAATGGCGGTTTCATTCAGGATGGCCTTGCTGCCTTCGTCGCCAAAGTTTTTGGTGAACGGCCGGCCGGCAGCCATTTGCATACCCAACGTTTCGATAAAGTTGAAGCCGCCGCCAAAACCTTCAAAATAGGTATTTTGCTGGTTGTTGCCATCCCAGCTCACATTGGCAGTGCCAAAGTTACGGCCAACCAGGTTATGGGTAGTATAACTCGCATTTACCACGCCGGGAATGTTTTTGAGCGCCGCTATAAACTGATCTTCTTTGCCCATCAGGTTTCCTTCTGATCCAAACCTTATAATGTTATCTTTATCATAACCGGGCTTGGTGGATTGGATGAATTGTATTTGCCGATAAACCACCAGCACAGCTACAATAAGCACAACTGAAATGGTAAATTGAAATACCACAAGCCCTTTGCGTGCGATGACATCCGAAAAGGAAGCGATGAATTTCCCTTTCAGTATGGCCAAAGGCTTAAATTTTGAAAGATATAATGCGGGGTAGCTCCCGGATGCCAAACCGGTGAACAGGGCAATGCCGATCAAGGTTAACAATAATGGCGCATCAAAATGCAGGTGGATGTCCTTACCTGTTAGCTGGTTAAACTGCGGTAATAAAAGCCAGGCAATCCCCACAGCGATTAGGGTGGTAAGGATGGCCATTAATGTAGACTCCGAAAGAAACTGGATAATCAGCTGGCGGCGCTCAGCTCCGAGCACTTTTTTAACCCCTACTTCCTTCATGCGACCGGAGGCTTTTGCCGTCGACAAGTTCATGAAGTTGATACAGGCAATAAGCAGTATGAATACCGCTACCAGAGAAAACAGCCGTACATATTCGGCCCTGCCACCCACCTTGGAGCCATGATTGAACGTATTTTGCAGGTAATTGTCGGAAAAAAGCATGGCAAAGGCAGTGCGGTTGGTATCAGTGGTGTTTTTGGTAATTAAATTGGCGATGCTTTTGTTAAAGCTGTCAACATCAACGCCTGGCTTTAACATCACAAAGTTGTGCGGGCCGCCGTTGCCCCAGGTTTTAACCCAACTTTGGCCCGGAACATCTTCGGCAAGGTGGTCAAAAGACTGTAAATAATCAAACTGCTGGGAAGAATTTGCAGGCAATTCAAAGACGCCAGAAACAAAGGAAATTTTATCCTGCTGTATCTTGATCCCCTTGCCTATTACGTTATCGGTCGTATTAAACAGACGTTTTGCAAGGTCGGCACTAATTACGATCGAGCTTTTAAGGCCGAGTACCATATTCCTGTCGCCCGATAACAGTTTGAACGAAAAGATATTGAAATAATCCTTGCCTGCATACATACCAGATGCTTTGATATTTTTATCGCCAACGGTAAGCGTAGCCTTCGGGAACCAATCCGGCGGGGCTACCGATGCGGCATATTGCACCATATTGCTTTGCACTTTTAAGGCATAACTTATCATCCCCGATGACTCATCGGTTAGCCCCTGGCTGCCGCTGTTTTTACGATGCTCCATCACCTGGTAGATACGGTCGTTATTCGCGAAAAACTTATCGTAGCTCATCTCATCATGAACCCATAAATAAATCAATAAAGTACAGGCTATACCCGCAGAAAGCCCTACTATATTAAGCAATGTAAACTGCTTATCCTTTTTTAAGTTGCGAAATGCAATTTTTATATAGTTTTTAAGCATGGCACTATTAGTTTATTGGTTCACTTGTTCATTAGTTCATTGGTGTCGCTTCGTCATTGCGGCTTTACTATTGCATGTCTTTCATCGCCCTTATATCTAATCTTCAACCTTTTGCCTTTCAGCTTTCACCTTCTTAACTGCAAACTGCTACTGCCAACTTTCCCTTTACTCGCTCCTCAAACTATTTACAGGATTTGATAGTGCCGCTTTAATGGATTGAAAGCTTATTGTAATAAAAGCGATTAATATAGCTGAAACGGCAGCTAAAGCCGGCACCCACCATTGTATATTTTGCCGGTAAGCAAAGGATTGCAGCCATTTTTGCATTACCCACCAGGCCAATGGTGCTGCAATTATTATTGATATAAGCACCAGCTTGATAAAATCCCTTGAAAGCATGTTAACGATGGTCGATACATTGGCCCCTAACACTTTGCGGATACCTATTTCTTTGGTGCGCTGTTCTGCAGCATAAGCAGCTAACCCAAATAAGCCTAAACAGGCTATAATAATAGCTAAGGAAGTAAAGGCAATGGAAATGGCCCCCATACGCTGTTCGGACCGGTAGAGCGCATCAAATTCCTGGTCCATAAACGAATAGTTAAACTGCTGATTGGGCGATACGTCCTTCCATTTACTTTTAACCTGTGCAAGTAATCCGGGAATATCCGCCGTATTAATGCGGACACTCAATACGCCCATGTTATGGGTAAGGTTAAACAGTAACGGCGGTACATTGTCCCTTAATGATTTAAAATTAAAATCCTTCATTACACCGATGATATGAAACCTTGTAATTTTTGTGAGCTGGTTATTTGCCGGCGAATAAACAAACTGATCTACGGGGTTTGAATGACCCAGCAATTTTGCAAAAGCCACATTAATAATTACTGCGGACGAATCTGTGGCCATATCCTTCGAAAAATTCCTGCCGGCTATCATTTTAATATTGAGTGTCGGAATATAATCCTCATCAACATACCACTGATGGGATAATACCGCACCTTTCTGATCGATCACCTGGTTTTTAAAAAATGAAGTGGTATTATCGCCGCCATTATCAGTAGGCAGGGAATTACTAAGCGTGGCATTTTGTACGCCTGCGAGTTGCTTTACTTCCTGTTTAAAAGCATTTGCCCCTTTACCAAGTGTCCATACATTTTTCACTATCAGTATATGGTCGCGGTTATAGCCGAGATCCTTATTTTGAATATATTTTAGCTGATTGTAAATAACCAGGGTGCCTATGATCAAAAAAATGGAAATGAAAAACTGAAATACAACCAGGACACTGCGAAGTGTTCCACCTTTAAAACCTGCCGCAAGTTTCCCTTTGAGTACGTCTATCGGTTGAAAACCCGAAAGGAACAAAGCCGGGTATGAACCGGCCAGGCAGCCTATCACAATAATTATGATAAACAACGCGGGTATCAGCCAGCCCAATATCTGCGCAGTTACTATCAATTGTTTGCCCGATAATTGGTTAAAAAGCGGCAAAAATGCCCAGGCGGCAAATACGGCAATGATTGCCCCAACCAGGGTTACCAATATCGATTCAGTTAAAAATTGGGCGATAAGGTATTTTCGTGGCGACCCCAGCACCTTGCGGACACCAACCTCGCGCGCGCGGTTTGCAGACCGCGCGGTAGAAAGGTTCATGAAGTTAACACAGGCTATAAGCAATATAAATATAGCAATTGCCGAAAAAATATATACGTAGGCTAAATCGCCGTTTGCTTCAAACTCATCAAGCATGGCAGATTGAAGGTGGATATTTTTAAGCGGGGTAAGTGTAAACCTTAAATAGTTCCCACCTTTTTCAAATGCCGCAAAGTCTAAATGGATGGCGCCTTGTAATTGCGGCCCGGCGTGTCTGTGCATAAATTCAGGGAGTTTTGCTGCAAAGCTTCTGTAGTCAACACCTGGTTTTAGCAAAATGTAGGTATTAAAATTATTACTCAGCCATGAATTATCCCTACTTTCTGCAAGGGTTGGCATCGATATGAAAAAATCGAAATGGAAATGTGACTGTTGCGGGATGTTTTTAATTACAGCTGTTATTTTAAACTGCGAAGTATCATTAAAAGTCAATACCTGCCCTACTACGTTTGTACTGCCAAAATATTTTTTTGCAATATCTTCTGTTATCACTACGGTATGCGGATCTTTTAAAGCATTTGTCGGATTACCACTGATCACCGGCAGTGTAAATACATCAAAAATTGAGTTGTCAGCATAAACCATCCTGTCTTCCTGAATATTTTGTGTGCCTTTTTTTACTTTATTGCCACCCCGGTTCCTGAACCTTGCAACCTGCTCAATTTCGGGGAAGTCAGCTTTCAATGCAGCAGCCGCCGGGGCAGGCGTTATGGCATAAGGGTTTTGGACCCCTCCGAATTTTATCTCGTCATTTAAGCGGAATACCCTGTCAGCATTTACATTATACCTGTCGTAGCTTAATTCGTCAAACACATAAAAAACAATAAGCAGGCATGTAGCCAGGCCTAAAGCAAGCCCTAAAACATTAATAAAGGTAAACCCCTTATTTTTCATCAGGCTGCGGAACGCGGTTTTTATATAATTCTTTATCATTTTATTTAGTCATTAGTCATTGAGTCATTTGCTCCGCGTCATTAGTCATTGTGTCATTTGCTTTGCGTCATTGGTCATTAGTAAAGTACGTAACCACAAATGACTCAATGACCAATGCCTAATGACTACTCCGATCTCAAACTATTAACCGGGTTTGATAATGCCGCTTTAATGGATTGAAAGCTTATGGTAATAAAAGCGATCAGTATTGCGCCAAAACCGGCTACAGCTATTACCCACCATTGTATATCTTGCCTGTAGGCAAACGATTGCAGCCATTTTTGCATAAACCACCATGCAAATGGTGTAGCTATAACAATCGAAATAAGCACCAGCTTTATAAAATCCTTTGAAAGCATGGCAACAATGACTGAAACATTTGCGCCCAAAACCTTACGGATACCAATTTCTTTTGTACGCTGTTCGGCTGCATAAGCGGCAAGGCCAAACAATCCGAGGCATGCAATTATGATAGCAAATGAGGTAAAAGTTATGGATATTGCCCCCATACGCTGCTCTGAACGGTAGGTTGCATCAAAATCCTGGTCCATAAATGAATAGTTAAACTGCTGGTTGGGCGAAAATTCTTTCCACTTACTTTCAATTTGAGACAATAATGCGGGAATGTTATTTGAACTGATGTGTATGCTTAATGCACCGCTATTTGCCTCATTTTTCAGCAAAAGCGGTTCAATATTATCCCTTAACGACTTGAAATTAAAGTCTTTTACCACCCCTATAATATGGTATACCTTCACTTTTTTACCATAATCATCCTGTGGGCGGTATAAAAGCTTATCAATAGGTTTTGTAAATCCCAGCAACCGGGCTGCCGACTCATTGATAATCACCGCAGTTGAATCTGTTGCCATTTGGTTTGAGAAATCGCGGCCTGCAATTATTTTCATACCTAAGGTATTGATATAATTTTCATCAACCTGCCATTGTTGTGCCAGCAAACCACTGCTGGCTTCCAGTGTTGCCGATTTAAAAACTGACCCGCTGTTGCTGTTACTGCTTGTTGGGGTATCACCGAAGGTTGTATTTAAGACGCCCGGCATTTGTTTTATTTCTTGCTTAAAAGTCTTTGATTGCTGACCAAGAAATGAAACGTTTTTAACTATCAGTACGTGGTCGCGGTTATAGCCAATATCTTTGTTTTGGATATATTTAAGCTGGTTGTAAATAACCAACGTGCCTATTATTAAAAAAATGGATATCGAAAATTGGAATACCACTAAAAAGCTGCGGAGCAGCCCCCCTTTAAAACCGGTTGACAACTTCCCCTTCAACACATCAATTGGCTGAAAAGCTGAAAGATAAAATGCAGGATATGATCCTGCAAGGCAACCGATCACCAAAACTAATGCAAGCAATGCAGGTATCAGCCACATTAATGAATGGGTTGATATTATTAAGTCCTTGCCCGATATTTGGTTAAATAATGGCAATAATGCCCTGGCCGCTAATAAGGCTATCAATGTGGCCACAAATGTCACCATAATTGATTCGGACAGGAACTGTGCAATCAAATATTTACGCGGAGAGCCAAGCACCTTACGAACACCAACCTCGCGAGCCCGGTTTGATGAACGGGCAGTAGAAAGGTTCATGAAATTT
>Ga0206858_1236_pt1 | contig 10924 bp, 7 predicted proteins | sample Alteio_BWOrgCont_46_FD_152622 | JGI IMG/M metagenome (GOLD analysis project Ga0206858, IMG submission 152622) | Enriched cells from forest soil in Barre Woods Harvard Forest LTER site, Petersham, Massachusetts, United States -... | ecosystem: Environmental > Terrestrial > Soil > Temperate forest > O... | reverse complement strand
ACAGGTCGCGGCGTCATCGAGGGAAATGGGATGTTTTTCGTGGACACTAACAAACTCAAAATCAGGGAGGAATTGGATTACGATAAGAAATACACCCGCCAGGGGGAGGATTTTATGAATCCCAAATACGGGACGGCGGATGGTCCGCTGGAAGACAAAGACCGCCCGAACAACATGCTGAGATTTTATAACTGCACCAATGTCCTCCTCAGCGGGGTGACGCTTCAAAACTCCCCGATTTGGACCGCTCATTTCATCCATTGCGGACGGGTGAATATCACGGGGGTTTCCATCAACAGTTTCGGCGGTGGCCGCCGCGTGCCCAACGACGATGGGATCGACCTCTCCGACACCAGCAATGTGCATATTAGCGACTGCGACATTCAAGACGGCGACGATTCGATTGTGGTCCTGGGAGGCGAAAAAATCACCGTTGAAAACTGCACCCTTTCATCACGCTCGGCTGCGGTCCGCGTCGGGTTTGCCGGGGAGGACATTCGCGATTGCGTCTTTGCCAATTTGGTGATTTTCGACAGCAATCGCGGCCTGGCCGTCAATGTCCGGGGTTCCAATTCAATTGAGAATGTTTTGTTTTCGGACATTGTGATTCGCACGCGGCTGGTCACAGGCCATTGGTGGGGAAAAGGCGAGCCGATACAAGTCTCAGCCGTTCCGTGGAATCCCAAGATAAGCCACATCGGTCACATCAAGAACATTCGATTTCGCAATATCACGGCTGACAGTCCGAGTGGCATTGTTGTATATGGGTGTGAGCAGAGCATCATCCAAGACCTCGTTTTCCAAGACGTCAGAGTAAAAATCAATAACAGCCCGCTCCACCTGTCCTACGGCGGGAATTTCGATTTGCGAGGCTGCCTCAATGTCCCTACGGCCATCTTCTCCCATGATATTCCCGCGTTTTATGGCCGTTATGTGGACGGACTGAAAATCGACGGCTTCGAGGTCGAATGGGCCGACGGCCTGCCTGCTTTTTTTTCGCACGGAATCCAATTGGATGATTTCAACAATGTTGACATCGGCGGCTTTAGCGGCGGTCCAGCCCATAAAGACGGAGGCCAGGCTGCCATCGCCCTCTCCAAAGGCGGCAATATTTCAATCCGCGATTCCAAGGCAGCACGCGGAACCGGCGCGTTCGTCAGCGTCGCAGAAGTGGTTAACGGCGGCCTGTTCGTGAACAATGATCTGAGAGAGGCTCGAACCGTCTGCGAACCCGCCAAGCTCCCCTTCCAGGCGTCTGGAAATCTTCTGCCAAAGGAAGCTGGTGATAAGCGCCCATGACGAGTCTGGCTGTCGCAGATTAACGCAAATCAATGGAGGGTAGGGCGAGACTCCGTCGAGCCGTGATTCGATTTCCCCGACTAAAAGTCAGGTCTCGACAGAGTCTCGCCCTACCGAGTACTAGGCCACAGTTCTATTTAAAATGCGACAGTCACCCCTTCGCGTTCAACGCGTAACCATGCGGACCGAAGATCACGCAGGAAGTTCCGTGATCGGTTTCACGGAATTGCACAATCATCCAGACTTCCACCACGCTTCCTCCCTGGTAACGAAGCCAGCCCGGCACCAGCGCCAGCGGGCCGAGGTTCGAGCTGCCGGTTTTCTCAATGCCGCCGATTTTCACGACCTGCACCATGGCCTCCCGATTACACTCTGCGAGCATAAAGTCGTCAGACCAATTGGCGGCATAAGGCAAAAGCTGTCGGACCCGCGCAAAGTTAGTATGAAGCTGGGCCTCCCATAATTCCCCAAGAATTTTTTGACAAGCCTGTTCACGGGTCATCCCCTCTGCGGAAATCCCGCAGTTGGGATCGCTCAAGGCTGGAAGCCTCGTCCCCGCATCTGGAATGGTTAATGGCATATTGGTAAACGGCGTGCCTGCGGGAGGTTGGAAGTCGAGGGCGCTATCCGGCAGGTTCTCAAAAAAGAGGACCTTCTCAAAAGCAGCTTCAGGCGCTCCTTCCTGCCTGAAATTTCCCCAGGTTTTCACGCTGACGAGCAGCTTGGACCGGACATCAAATTCCATCCGAAACGACTCCGGCCCGCCCATACTGTCGGTGCTGCAAGTGACGACAACTCGTGGCCGTCCGGTGGCCGGATCATCGCCTTCCAATGCCTGGTAGTCCTTCATTTTATTCAGCAGGGTCAGGAGCTTTGGCCCGGGCCAGGGGTCCAAACCTAAAGTGATGCCCGGCTCGACATACACCACCTTCTCGGCTTGGTCATAAGTGTAGGTCTTATTGTCCCTAGTCCAAACTGTGATATCGCCCGCTTTGGCCAGACCGGCTTCCACCGAGTCGCCGGTCACGTCAGACCTCGCCCAGAGGTCGATCGGGATGGTCTTGCCATCTCGGGTGACGTATCCGGTAAATTGAAGCCCTTTATATTTCTTGAGGGCTTCCACGGCTTGCTCCATGGCCCAGGCGGAAGGCGCCGGACGAATTAAAAACAGCGCGACCAACACCGCCAGCCCGAGCGTCGTGGCAAGCGTGTAACGGGCGGAACGTCTCTTGAGGAACAAGGCGAACATTTCTCCGAAAGTGAGTTCCGGGCCGGCGGGCGCGGTGGCTGCCGACAACACCGCATGGTCAATTTCATGGTGAATACGTTCGTCGAGGTTCGAACTGGCTGGCACCCGTATTTGCCGGATGATTTGCGAAATTTCGTCTGTCTTTTTCATAGGTTTAGCTTTCCATCCAACAGTGTTTTCAGTTTGTCCAGGCCGTAACGGTAACGGCCCTGGACCGTATTGGTTGAGACGCCTTGCGTTCGGGCAATCGCCTGAAATCGCATCCCGCTGCACAGCCGCAACACGACCGCTTCCCGCTGCTCGTAGGGCAATTCCGCCAACGCCCCACCCACGCACTTCAGCTCTTCGCCGAACATGGCAGCCAAGTCGGGACGTTCGTGGTCCGGCGCGGCCTGTTCGGTGGCGGCGGATTCTTCCGAAGCATGCTTCCACTTCGACTTGTTCTGGTTGCGGGCCCGGTTCGCCACGCAGGTCGCCAAAAATCCTTTCAAACTGCCTGTCATCCGGAACCGGCCACCGGCCCGCATGAAGCCGACAAAGACGTCATGCACGACATCCTCCGCTTCTGCCTTGTCCAGCAGCAGCGCCGCGGCCAGCGTGACCAATTCGTGCTTGTGCTCTTCATAAATCTCGCGCAGCGCCTCCGTGTTGCCACGGTTGAACTGCCAAACCAGATGCATTTCTCTAAGCATGTGCCGTTAGGGGCGATTCTCAATTTAACTGTCCATATTCACTTACTACAACAACTTGGCCAGCCGTTTTAGTATGAAAAAATGTTGGCGAAAGCCAAATGGAGTGCTGTTCTGTATGTCGAACGCAGGATCAAGGGCTGCCAGCCAGCGTTTCCTCCGATTGCCTTTTGGCCAAACGAGGTTAGGAAGGTAACACACCCACCACACCAGCCGCCCGGTTTCGCTGTCCTGGACCACAAAAAAAAGCCGAGTTCGTCGATGGCAGTTTGGCATGACGCTCTGGCGCTGCGCCGGCTTCAATTTGACTTTGTCAAGCATATTTATGGCAGGGACACTTAAGGGAAAACGAGGCCCGTTTCCGCCAAACGAAAAAACCGCCTTTTTGAAGGTTTTGAAAATGGCTTGCATTAGTACTGACAGCAAAAACCACTGCTGCTTGACAAGGTGTTTTTGGACAGCAAATATTTGGCCTTCAATGTGTTGCGCTGGAAATCACCCTGCCAGGCAAGAAAGTGAAAACCGATCTTGTCATATAAACGAGCGATTTTTTATTGAATCGCAAATGATTGAGAGCGTGGCCTTTGCGTGACCACCACCTCAAACTGCCCCGAAAAAATGAGCCAAAATGCATTTTGTTGCCAAAAATCGTACCTAAAAACCTACCGTAGGTTTTTGTTTTTTTCGGCTTTGTGGCATAATGGCTTGCAGGATGAGAAATAGAACATCAGAGGCCCTCGCCAAATCGTGGCGAAACGAAGGCGAGAAAATTGAAAAAGTGGTCAAAGGAGATGACCACAGATGGACACGGATTAGCACTGATGTCTTGGGGCAACGTCACTCGCCGGAAGGATGGCTCCCGGTTCTCTTGGATCCCCTGCAGATCCGCGTCGATCTGTGTTCATCTGCGGTTCAATTGTCTTTTGAGATCGGCCAGATCGTCAGAAATCAGAAAAACCAAGTCGTAACCTGTTGATTTTCATGCTAGTCTTAAATATTTTCGAATTAAATTCAGGGAGGACACCCAATCTTGATTTGGGACCGAATGCAAACGATGTGCCGCGTCCCATTCCGTGGATGCCGAAGATTCGATTGGCAATCTCGATGGCTCTTTTTTTTCTGACCATCACCGCACCGCTTTACGCGCAGCGGGGTGATTCAAGGGATGCCCCCGGCTCGGTCCAGGTTGATCCCATTCCAATAGATAAAGTTCCGCCTCAACCCGTCTTGTCGCCGGAAGAAGCATTGCGGGCTTTTAAGCTTCAGCCGGGCTTTCACATTGAATTGGTGGCCAGCGAGCCGCTTATCCACGACCCCATCGCCCTGACGTTTGCCCCGGATGGCCGTGTTTGGGTGGTGGAAATGAGCAGTTATATGCCCAATGTTGACGGCATCGGTGAAGACAATCCTATCGGAAAAGTCGTCATTTTGGAGTCTTCGCATAACGACGGACGATTGGACAAGCGGGTGGTTTTTGCCGACCACCTCGTTTTGCCCCGCGCAGTTTCCCTGGTCCGCGATGGCGTGCTTATCGGCGAACCGCCCCATCTCTGGTATTACACTATTCTCGATGGCAATAAGCCTGGTGGGCGTATCGAAGTGGCCAAGGATTTCGGCAGTGATTACAATCCACAGAACACGGCCAACGGTTTGATGTGGTCGCTGGATAACTGGATTTATTCCGCTTCCTATACCACGCGTCTCCGCAATTCCGACGGCGACTGGTTAACCGGGCCGACCACCCGGCGCGGCGAGTGGGGCATTTCGCAGGATGATGAAGGCCGCCTCGTTTACAATTCCAATGAAGATCAGTTCCGCATCGACCTCGTCCCTTCGGAATACATCCAGCGCAATCCCAATTACCATCATGCTTTCGGATTGAATGTAGATCCCATCCACGATCAAACGGTCTGGCCAATCCACATGACCCCGGGTGTCAACCGTGGCTACTGGAAGGACATTCTGCGGCCGGATGGCACTTTGGCCAAGACGACCGCTGCTTGCGGGCCGCTCATTTATCGCGGCGATAATTTTCCGCCGGAATTTCGCGGTAACGCTTTCGTGTGCGAGCCTGCGGGTAACCTGGTCATGCGAGATATTTTGTTTGAAACCAACGGCACCATGACCGGTCGCGAAGCTTACGAGAAGGAGGAATTCATCGCTTCGACGGACGAGCGATTTCGTCCGGTCAGCCTCTATAATGGCCCGGATGGCGCGCTCTACCTGGTGGATTTCCATCGCGGCGCGCTGGAGCATCGTCTGTCCGTCACGACTTATTTGCGGCGGCAGATCAAGGCGCGCGGTTTGGAGCAGCCGCTTGGTTTGGGCCGGATTTACCGCATCACTTACGGAACGAACAATCCTGTCCGGCCCACGCTACAGGATTTGAATTCGGCCCAACTGGTGGGAAAACTCGGCAGTCCCAACGGCTGGATTCAGGACACCTCCCAACGCCTTATAGTCGAGCGCGACAATGCGAATGTTCTACCGGCGCTTAAAGCGCAAGCCCTTCATTCGACCAATGCTCTGACACAAATTCACACTCTCTGGACGCTCGATGGCATGGGCCAAGTGGACCAGGAAACTTTATTGGGCCTGCTGGCCAGTCCACATCCGAAAATTCGCGCAACGGCCATTCGGCTTTCAGATAAATTTTTGCGTGGAACGCAATCCGAAGAATTCTTTAAGCACTTGATTCCCATGGCGAAAAATGATTTGGACCCGGATGTCCAATTGCAGTTGGGCTTCACTTTTGGCCAAGTCATCCGACCCGAGGCGTGGCATGGTTTGAGTCTTGTAGCCGAGAAGTCCTCCTCGCGTTCGCTGGTGCGCGAGGCCATAATCACCGGCCTCTACCAGCGCGAATTGGAATTTACCGAGCAATTGGCGCACGACTGGAAGGACCCGCAACCCGGACGCGCCACGTTGCTGGAGGGATTGGCGGAGTGCATCGCCGCCTCGCGCAGCACGAACCAAATTGCGCGATTGTTGGAAGTGGCGTCCTCCACTGTGGAATGGCAGCAGCCTGGCATCCTCGACGGCATGAATGCGAGAATACATCCGAAAAGCAAAAAAATATACTTTACATCCGAGCCAAAGGGTCTGGGCCAGTTGCGCGGCATTCCCAGGCTGGCGGCTCGAATAGAAAAGTTGGAGCGATTGTTGACTTGGCCGGAGCAGCCAGGTTACGTGCCGCCGCCGGTTGTTCCACCTCTGACGGCTGACGAACATCAGGAGTACGAGCTTGGCCATAAACTATTCAGCGCCACCTGCGCCGCCTGTCACCAACCCACCGGTCTCGGTTCATCCGGAGTGGCGCCGCCCTTGGCGGATTCGGAATGGGTGCTCGGCTCCAAAGAACGACTAGTCCGCATTGTCTTGCAAGGAGTCCAGGGGCCAATCAAAGCAGCCGGTGTTTCGTTCGATTCCTCCATGCCCAGTTGGGCCTCATTTAACGATGAACAACTGGCCAGCATATTGACCTACATTCGGCGCGACTGGGACCAAGGCGCGCCCACGATTAAGCCTGAAAATGTCAAAGCAATCCGGGAGGCAATTGCGAATCATGAAGGCGCATGGACGGAAGCAGAGTTGGTAAAAATTCCATAAATCTCATAGCCCAAGAACCATCGGAAAATCATGAAACTTTAGAAGTTATATCAAGTATAAATTATTTGACAAACGTCAGTTTCAATTTTGCCAGTGGGGATTGCTTCATGGCATTGGCAAATTCCCATCCCTCGGCTTGCAGCGGCTCCAACCGGACCGCGCTCCGTTCCGCCGCCATTACAACCGCTTGCGGAAGGTCCATGATCTTCAGCACGTTCAAATAATCCGGTCCGTCTCGGTGGCTGGACGGAATCCTGCGCAAATCCAACCCCGTGATGCCGTCCTCGAAAAGCGATGCGTAAAGTGCGTCCACACCGAGATCACCGTTGGCTTCGAGCCGAATTCGGCAATCGTGATATTCCGGGACGGAGCGCAATGCTTGCACGGCGCGGCGGATGTCCCAGACCCGCATGCCGTCCAATGTTTGGCCTAATAACATGAACCTCCTTCGTGTTTGGGTGCGCTCATCTCCTCGCGGCATGAACGTGGCGCGCGCGATGTCCGTCTCATTTGCATGATTCGTTTCTACATCAGCCCCTATGTGCAATATGATCTCCGCAGGCTTCAAGTCATCCGCTTTTCGCGCGAGAGACAACGGCAACAAGACACCGGGCTGACTCTGTATTTCGTAAGATTCATAATGCCATTCTCCCACTACTCTCGAAGAGAGTTTGGTAACTTGCGGGGGGCTTTGCCGAGTTGGCCAACCGGCAAAACATTTCTCCCTCAGACCTTTAATCCAGGATTCTCGCAACTGCTCCCAAGCATCCTTCGAGGACGGCAGCTGCGGCGCCGCAGCCGTAGGCACGAAAGTCTCTTGGATCTCGGTGTTGATTTGGTCCGCCGGGATCTTATCGAACACTTTTAATTCCAATGCCGAGAACAGCCGGCCAGTTCTAGTGTCGATCTCCGCATTCTGTCCTTTCAAATGCGCGTTGAACGACCGGAAGGCGGCTGTTTGCAGTTCCTGCGTATCCTGGTGAGGGCCGGGCGTGATAACCAGGCCCAAATTCGTTGAGGCGCCGAACCAATCGTACACCTGTTTGACCTTCGCGTGCGTTCGCAAGACCCCGGACAACGGAAAAAGCGAATCAGCGTCTGAATTTTCCAGCAACAAAGGGCGCGGCGCACACAACGCCGCCAGCATCGGATAATCCCACCGATACGTATTGACCATAAACATGCAATCGCAATGTCCATCCACCGCGCCATCAACCACGTAATTTTGCAAATCGGTTATCCCTGCCACAGGCGCGACAACTTTGACCCGGTTGTCCAACGCGGTTACGAACCAACTATAAGCGCCGCCACCCGAACGACCCGTCACGCCGATGCGATTTGTATCCACTTCCGGCCGCGACATTAGGTAATCCAGTGCCCGGAGGCCGTTCCAAGTTTCAACGCCGGCCGGCGTATAACCACGACTATTCCACCACCACATTCCTTCCGAATACGTGCCCCGGTGATGGCCTTCAATTTCTCCATATTGCAGCGTGTCAATCACCAGGCAAACATACCCGTTGCGCGCAAACCAAATGCCGTGGTGTTGGTAAGCCACCTTGTTGCCACAGCTCACGCCGTTCGTTGCCACGCGCGTGTGGCCGCAAAGGTAGAGGATGGCTGGAGCAGCTTGCACCAGCCTCTTGGGCCGATATAGATTAGCGGTAACATAAAGATGCGGGAGAGATTGAAATTGCAGCCTTTCAACCGTGAAATCCCCGCGTTCCAACCTGCCGGCCACAACCGGCTTCAAATCGGTACGCACCGGCATCGGGTTAAGGCCCAGCATTTCAGCCGCCTGGCGTCGAAGCTCGGGTGAGCGCAATTGCCAATCAGACAGAGATGAGATGTTTGCCAGGCAATTCGATGAAAGACGGGCTGTTTCTGCTGCGAAATAATCCGCCAGCGGATCTTGACTGGCTAAAAGGTCTGCGGGCACCCAAGCCAAGGTGAGTGCCAACAATATCAAGCTCCATTTCATCCGGGGCATTTGAACATTTTGAAGGCGGATAGTCAAAAACGGTCAGAGCGTGTTGCTCCTGCACTCGATAGAAAAATCAAATTTCTTATCATTGCCACCCTGCGGGTCTCGTTTCATACTTCCCCCCATAATAATATGAAATCTTCACCCCGTTATTCCATTTGGCCGTTTCTGGTCATAGCGCTGATGAGCGCGTTCGTCCAGGCCGTTTCATCACAACCACTCGACGCGCACTTGGAACTGCCCGCGACCAATGACGGGCTGCCCGGCGCCGGGCCTATTCGACGCTTTGACTGGTTCCGAAAATTGTGGATCGAGCGTCGTTCTGCCTGGAGCCAACGTGCCCAGCAGGACCACTACGCGCTGGTCTTTCTGGGTGATTCGATTACACAAGGATGGGGCGATGACTTCGGCGGCAGTTTTGGCAGCGTCAAGGTAGCCAACCGGGGGATTAGCGGCGACACCACACGAGGAGTGTTGATCCGGATGGATGAGGACGTTCTCGCCCTGGATCCATCGGGAGTCGTGATCCTGATTGGCACCAATGACTTGGAGGATGACGCAGACCCTGAAACGGTTGCCGCGAATCTCAAACTCATTCTGGCCAAGCTCAAGACGCATGATCCTAAAATGCCCATTATTCTCTGCCAGGTCTTTCCCAGTGCCGAATCGAAAAAGCGTCCCGCCAGCAAGATCAAAAAACTCAATCAGCTTTATGCTGCTGCGGTCAGGGGCGACGCTCAGGTGACCTTGCTCGAGACTTGGCCGCTTTTTGCCAACGCGCATGGCGACGCCAAACCGGAAGAGTTCCCGGACTTGCTGCACCCGAACAAGGCGGCCTACGCGAAATGGGCCGCTGCAATTCACCCTATTTTGGCCACGCTTGATTTTGTTGAAACGGAGCCTGATGTTTTCACGCCGGAATCCGACTTTGAAAGTCTGTTTAACGGTCATGATCTTACGGGTTGGGGCTACCGTCCTAGTCTTGAATCTGAAATAAAATCTGCCAAACGCTGGCACGACACCGACCCCCAGGCTGCCGTCTGGCCGATTGTGACTAATGCCGTTCAGTTCGATGGACTGACCAGCAGTCCTGATGGGCGTTACGTCGCCAAACATGGCCGGCTGATTGTAACCACGCCGCCTGAATTCAGGAAGTGCCAGAAGATCTCTACCACACGAGAATTCCCCAAGGATTTCATCCTGAAACTCGAATTCCGCTGCACGCCCGACACCGACAGCGGCATCTTTATTCGTGAGCCTCAATTGCAATGCCGCGATTACATTATCGCCGGGCCTTACAAACAACTTCAGCATTACAAGGCCGGCGAATGGAATGAAATCGTCATTACTGTTCATGGTGGGGAGGCGCTCTGCACATGCAACGGCGAAGTCCTCGAAGCCGCTTTCAAAGTCCCTGCGACAGGTCCGATAGGCTTGGAGGGGGATCGCGGCCAGATGGAGTATCGCCGCATACGCATCAAGGAGCTGGAATAAGAGGTAGTGTCCTAACCTAATGGGGCGTCTGTAATGGCTCCTTTGCCACAAAGCTATCCGCGCTATTTGGGTCGCCGCTCCCCTTGTAAATGGCGGTTGTTGGATAGCGGAAGAGCGGTCTTGTCATCTCGGTTTTGCCTCGGCCACTTTTTGAGGCAATAACTTTGTCCGGCGCATGACCGTGTTCGACCCAATTCACCAGCACCATTAGCCAGTCCACTTCAGATGCGCCAGGCCCGCCGCCGCAATGAAGACATCCGGGAACCATGAATAACCGGCAGTACTCGCCTGCGTCCTGATCACGAGCCTGTACTTGACGGTAATAGTTGATGGTGGCTTGCGGCGGCAATGCGGGATCGGCCCAACCATGCCATAGGATCAGTTTGCCCTTCCGGGTCTTTAGGCCATCCAGGTTGACGTTTGTCGCATCGAGAAAGGACGCGGCCAGCCGCGTCTCGACGGCAAAATTTGAAAAATCGTAAGTCGCATAATTCCAATCGGGATTATTGAACACCAGATATTTGAATATCTGAGTGCCAAAGGCAAAGATAAGATCAGGGGCATGATCCTTCGCCAGTTGCGGGGAGGGCCCGACAATCC
>Ga0206858_1235_pt1 | contig 10963 bp, 9 predicted proteins | sample Alteio_BWOrgCont_46_FD_152622 | JGI IMG/M metagenome (GOLD analysis project Ga0206858, IMG submission 152622) | Enriched cells from forest soil in Barre Woods Harvard Forest LTER site, Petersham, Massachusetts, United States -... | ecosystem: Environmental > Terrestrial > Soil > Temperate forest > O... | reverse complement strand
TGAAATCCCGTATGTTAATGACACTATTTCTGGAATAGAAAAGGACTATTTTGAAAAAACAGGTAATTTAAAATGCGAAACACCCTATTACCAGAATTCAATTAACGGAATACAGAGGGCATATCTTGCCGATGGAAAAACAATTTTATCCGAGACTGAATTTGTATGCGGTGCAAAGAACGGTATGACTAAAAATTATTATGAGGACGGGAAATTACAATACGAGACTTATTATTCCGATGATAGAAAAGATGGATTAGAAAGAATGTTTATGGAGAATGGGAAAGTTGCATGGGAAGCAACCTATATCAATGGAGTATTGGATATTAATTCCATTAAAGCCCCACACGATAACACCCCTAATTCTTCAAATGATAGTGCTGGAAATGTGAGTGGATTTGTTAAAGTTGTTCATCCATGGTGTAATGATGTTACAACTGACAAAACAGCCGAATATATAAAACCTAGACCCCTTCTTCATAAGAAAATGTATATAAGACGGAGTGATAGCAATGATTTCTCAAAGCCTATTAGTTCTGAATTCACAACTGATTCTACTGGAGGTTTCCATATATCATTGCCCCCTGGAGTCTACGTTATTGTTGACGAGAAAAAAAAGAATAAACCAAATTATGATAGTTTGCTCGCAAAGTACGTTAACGGTTCAAAAAACTGTCTACAAATGAAAGCTTCTGATACGATATGTATGAATAAATGGTACCGAACCCCAGACGCTACATTTATCATTGGAAATAATAGTTTAAAGGATATTTCCATCATCTACTATTTGCCATGTTCCATTGAATGTGAAATACCTTGTCTTGAACCTAGGTATATTCTACAGTAATAGTAATTAAAAAGCAATAATAAGTCTGACGTGCCCATAGCCCAGACGGTTAGAGCAGCAGGCCAGCTTTACCTGCTTTTTTCATGGTACAGTATTCAGAAATTCTTGTACAACTTCCGTCAAAATCATACCGCCTCTAGTGTTTAAGTGGATGCCGTCAATATGAAACCGATAGCCATTCTTCTCCGCAATCTTATCAAAGCTCCATCGCAAAATGAATTCACGGAGCAAGTAATCCCGATAAAATGAAAGAATACGAAATTTTGTGAAAGCACGACTGGGAGAGGCTGTAATCTGCTCATGGAGTTTCTCATAAAACGGTATATAACTGATTCCTTCGGTTCTTGCAGTCTCCTTGATGATTTGGTTATACTGATTGATCCGCATGTTAAGCTCCTTCTGAACAGGGTTTGTTGATTTAGAATCCTCACCTATTTGCGCTAGTGAAATAATAGCAATCTTGGCTGAGGTTTCTTTTTTTAGCCGACTTATAATCTCCCTTATATTTTGGCTGAACCCTTCAGGGGACAACTCGCCAGGGATACTTTTCCAACCATTAAAAAAACGTTTGAGATTTTTGAAAACCAAAGCCAAAACATCGTTACTTCCAATTAGAATTAAGACTATGTTTGGGTGGGTGGACACAACACATGGCAGTCGTTGAAGGGCATTATAGGCAGTATCCCCACCTACACCTAAATTCACAAACCCAAACCGTTTGTTTTGAGGTCGCTTTTTAAGCTCTTCAATCCATTTAAAAGTTCCTTTTGATGCAGTTGTACTTGAACCAAGACAGGCCACCACCAAAGGCTTAGTTTCAATATCTTTTCCGTTTGAGTTCATTTATACTTTTGTAAAAATAATGATTTGGCCCAGACCCCGGACGGTTAGAGCAGCGGACCAGTTTTACCTAAAATATTGACAATAATGGCTTTTACTACTCAGCATAGCCGTTTTTAGCCGTTTTTTCCGTACATTTTTAATTGCCGGTCATTGACCCATCAAAATATGCCGTTTTGTGCCGTTTTTTTTTGTGGTGTATGCAATAAAAAAGCACCTATAATTCTATAAGTGCTAGATTATTCAGTGGGCCCAGTAGGACTTGAACCTACGGCCAACGGATTATGAGTCCGCTGCTCTAACCGTCTGAGCTATGGGCCCGATTTTTTGAAATGGGTTGCGAATTTAGATATTTGCACCTTATATTTACATAAAATGATTGATAAAAAAATAAATACCGTCATTTTCGACCTGGGCGGAGTGCTGTTTGATATTGACTACAAACATACCCAGGAAGCCTTTCAGAAGCTGGGTTCCGCTACCGATTTCAATGCGGTTTATTCCCACCAAAAACAGGCCGGTATTTTTGATGAATTTGAAAAAGGCAATATTTCCCCGGCTCAATTCAGGGAAGGATTAAAGAAGTGGTTGCCCGAAACGGTAACCGATAAGCAGATTGATAGCGCATGGAATGCCCTTTTGATAGGCCTGCCCGCTGATAAAGTAAGCCTTTTGACTGCGCTTAAAAAGAAATATGATCTGTATTTGCTAAGCAATACCAATGAAATTCATCTGCCGGAAGTATTAACGATGATAGATACGGCACATACACCCGGCACTATGGGTAAACTCTTTATTAGGGATTACTATTCCTGCCGCATGGGGATGCGAAAACCCGACAAAATAATTTATGAAAAGGTGATTATGGAAAATAACCTCAATCCATCCACCACCTTATTTGTAGATGATTTAATTCAAAATATTGAAGGTGCCGCGCTAACAGGCCTTCAAACCTTACATTGTACACCCTCAATAAGCCTAAAAGAATATTTCCGGGAATAGAGATATAGCCCTTAGGGGTTTGGGGCGATCTCCTGACAAAGCTCCACAAGCACCCCATTAGCGCTTTTAGGGTGAACAAAGCATATCAGTTTATTGTCAGCGCCGCGCTTGGGTTTATCGGATAATAACGTAAAGCCAAGTTTTTTCAGGTTTTCCATTTCGGCAACTATATCATCTACTTCAAAAGCAATATGATGAAGCCCTTCCCCTTTCTTTTCAATAAATTTCGAAATAGCGCTTTCAGGTGATTTTGCTTCCAATAATTCCACCTTGCTGTCACCTGTTTTAAAAAAGGAAGTAACAACCATTTCAGATGCCACCTCTTCACTTTTATACGGTTTAATTCCAAGCAGTTTTGTATATATATCATTGGCTTGCCCTATGTCTTTTACAGCAATGCCTATATGTTCTATTTTCTTTATCATGGTACGCGAATTCCATCACAAACTTAAACAGTTTCTATTTGCCGGGCAATAAATTTCATGTTTTATTGTTTGTCATTTAAAAAAACACTATATTTGAACTACGAAGTATAGTTGAAAATCAACAGTCCCTCTGCATGATGAATTATAAAAAATTACTTTTTTACACCTTTTTTTCAGCAGGGTTTTTACTAGTCCTTGGTAGCGAGCAAGTGTTTGCCCAGGTTACGAATACAAAAGAATCATTTGAAGATATTTCTGAGCATTGGTTTTACGCTGTAAACAAATTCGAGTCTGCTAAGGGAGTTACTAAAGAAGATTTCGCTGCATTTAGCCGATTTTCACGAAAAAGTTTAGATTCCTTACGGGGAGATTTTTCACAAAAAATCCATTCCGGAAAAGTAACCCTTGCTAATGCAAAAGACTATGAAGATGTTTTAGCAAAAGCCCTTAACACGGTTTACGCAAAATTTAAAACAATAGAACAACGCTATCCTTCCTCCGTTGCAGAAGCCCGGAATTATCATGCACCAATGTCAGCCCAGGTATGCGATTCGGGTTGCGACAATATCAATTTTGCAACAGGAGATTTAACGGGCTGGTATGCCTATTATGCCTGTAATAATTCCAGTACGGTTGCCACCGATATCGTTAATATTGTTGGAGGATTAGCAGGTGCTGTTAAGAATGCAGCTAATGATACCTGGACAAGTTTCTCTCCTACTCCCCCCTATTATAATCCCGGAATAGGCCCAAATCCAAGTCCCGATTACCAGGTAAATATTACCTCGGGCAGCAGGGGCGATGCCTTGGTACCATCCATACCTGTGGTATCTCCTTTTGGCGGTAGTTATTCAGTTATGTTAGGAGACAGTACACTTCCAAACTATGGGGTTGCTATTCTTTCACAGACTTTCAAGGTAAGTGCAGCCAATGCTAATTTTACATATCAGTATGCTGTTTTTCTCGAGCACCCTGTAGTCCCTACTCCTCATAATTACTACCAACAACCTTTTTTTAAGGTAGCTGTGCTTGACGAGTCAGGCGATACTATACCTTTCTGCGGAGAATATACAGTTGTTTCAAGTGGCGGGATACCGGGATTTAAACCAGTGTACTATCCTCCCAGCGAGGATACCGTTTATTATAAAGACTGGACGGAGGTTAATGTTCCTCTTACCAAATATATTGGGCAGTGCGTAACTGTCGTTTTTGAAGTAGGCGACTGTTCTTTGGGCGGACACTTTGGGTATGCTTATGTTAGTGCATCTTGTGCCCCATTAAGTCTCCTGACTTCTTCACAAAATTTTTGCGGTCAGGATAGCATTACTCTGACGGGACCCGGAGGCGAGGAAAAATATGAATGGACGGGGCCTACCGGAGGAATACGGGGAAGCGACACCCTCCGAATAATAAACATAGATAGTGTAGGTACCTATACCTGTGTTGTAACACCTTATACGGGGGCCACTTGTAATGACACCATGACCATTAATATTGGAAAGATAGCGGGGCCTCCTCCGCATCCTGATTTTACTGCTGATACGGGTTGCGTAGGCTTAACTACTACTTTTTTAAATACCTCAAACCCAATTGGGGGAGCAAAATTTTATTGGGATTTTTACAATAACGGCATTTATGAAGATTCTACCGTGAACCCTACATGGACCTATACTCGGCCTGGTATATACCAGGTTAAGCTGGAGGAGATTCATAACGGTTGTGGAATGGATACCGTCATAAATGTAGTAGTAGACAGTATTACCACCAGCGCATTTAATGCAGATACCGTTTGCTTTAATGATACTACGCAATTTTTCAATACTTCCGAAGGAGGAGTTACCTACTACTGGAATTTTGGAGACCCTCCAACGGGAGTAAATAATACTTCCGTCAATACAAATCCAACACACATATTCAGCGCGCCGGGAAGCTTTACTGTTTCACTTATTGCAAAACACCGTAACTGGTGCAACGATACCGTAAAACAAAAAGTGGTAGTTCTTCCGTTGCCTGTAGCTTCCATAACAGGCGGAGATAGTATATGCTATGGCAGTTCTGAAACTTTATCGGCAAGCGGAGGCATCTCTTATACGTGGAGTACGGGAGAAAAAACAAGCTCCATTACAGTCAATCCAACCGGGCCTACAACTTATACCGTTACAGTATTCAACGGAAGATGTTACAATGATACTACCTATACCGTGTATATAAGGCCCAAATCAACCGGAACACTTAACGCCAACAATGTATGCTTGAATGATACCGTGCATTTAACAGCTACCGGGGGAGGCACCTATTTATGGAGTAACGGAGCCACCTCAAGTTCTATTTCAGTTCCCGTAAACTCCATGAACGATACAGCCTATTCGGTAACTATAAGTAATGGCGGCGGCGCTTGCCTTACTATTAACAAAAGTATAACCATCTATCCTTTGCCGGCTGATTCAGCTTGCTGCAATGCTATTATTTACACCGGTGATTCTGTGACTCTGAGCGGCGGCGGTGGATCCAAGTATTACTGGGTTCCTCCAACAGGATTAAGTTGTGATACATGCCCCAACCCTATCGCAAGCCCAACTTCAACAACAACCTACACGTTATTAACTACAACAAATAAAGGATGTGGTGTACTTTCAGTAGTCACAGTAGACGTGGAAATACCCTGCAAAGACTTTTTTGTACCCAATGTATTTACTCCAAATGGCGATGGTGTGAATGACACTTATTTCATTAAAGTGGAATTCATGTCCGCGTATGAAATCTCCATTTATAATCGCTGGGGAAAACTGGTATTTCATTCCACTAATCCAGAGGCTCCCTGGGATGGTAAAATTAATGGCGATCTGGCGGCAGCAGGCGTTTATTATTACATTATAAGTTCTACCTGCTTTGACGGAAATTCCTTCAAAAAGGATGGGTACCTCCAGTTGATAAGGGGTAAATAAAAAGAATTTATAATTACACCTTCACTATTTTAAAGTCGAGGTTCAGTATGGATTTATAATCCATTCCGGCATGATACATGGATGTTTCGTCTCCTTTGTAATACCAATTCACCTCCACTTTCATTCCTTTTTTAGGGAGGCTTTCCAGTTTTTTCAATATTTCGATGATACATTTGGCAGTGGCAGTATTAAAATAATCGAAATGAATATGCACCAGTGTAGGCGAAACAGGTTTAAACAAATATTTTTCAATACTGTCTATCAAAGGGCGGTATACCTTGACTGCGTTTTCAGATATCGACCTTCCCTTTATTTCAATATATCCTCGTGCAGGATAAAACTTAATAGCCGGAGTATCCGCTGTGGCTTCCGATTCTAATGTGTCCATTTAAATTGCCTTTGAGGCAAACTTAAATAAAATAGGATTACCCTGCTATTCTATTATTATGATCAATACATGCCCTGCCTTTTGCAAGCCCCGGGAGAGCATCTAAAAAGTATTTATAAGATTATTACCCTTGTTCAAACTGAAAATGTATACTTTTGTTCGTATCCCCTGACAAAGTAACAACCAAAACACAAATTGCTCTGCAAGATCAAACCACAGTAAATTAAGTATATCTACTCATGTATTGGCTCTATTTAGCGTTAGGAATTATTTTTGAAGTGTTGGGTACTATTTGCATGAAAACAGCAGATGGATTTACCAAACTGGTACCGTCTATACTGGTTTTTGTTTTTTACGGGCTGGCTTTGGGCGCCCTGGTAATGGTGCTGCAAAAAATGCAGGAAGTAAGTGTGGTATATGCTATATGGGCAAGTGCCGGAACAGCTATTATTGCAATTATAGGGATCATTTGGTTTAAGGAGCCTGTATCCCTTATGAAAGTTTTTTCATTATTATTAATTGTTTTGGGCATTTTGGGGCTGGAACTTTTTGACTGATCAGAAGAATGAATATTTTTTTAACCGGAAGTACAGGATTTCTTGGAGGCGAATTATTAGTAAGCCTTTCCAAACATAAAGAGGTGAATAAGATTTATTGCCTTGTCCGCGCACTTTCCGAAGAGCATGCCACCATGCGCCTGAAACATGTTTTTGAATTGCATGGGGATGAATTTGATCCTAAAAAAATCATTCCGGTTTTAGGAAATATAGGTGAGCATGATTTTTCTCATTCACTTTTTTCCAATAAAATAATACAAGACACCAATATTATTGTTCACTCCGCCGCCAACACATCCTTCTCTAAAATATATGACAAGATCGTTGAACAGGTCAATATTTCAGGAGTGAATGAACTTATCAAATGGTCCCTCACCCTTCCCAACCTTGAAACGTTTGTATATGTTGGAACTGCTACTATTTGCGGGAAAGAAGCTACCAACCGCGTAGTTAAAGAAGAGGAGTCGCCAAATCCAAAAGTACATCATGTGGTGAAATATACGTACACTAAAATGATGGGAGAAATATTGCTTGCACAGCACCTGCCTAAAGAAAAGGTTCTTATTGTAAGGCCTTCTATTATCATGGGCGATAGCAGGGATTGGCTGCCTCGTTCTTACGTAATATTATGGGCCATTGAAACAGCTAATATGCTGCGTTTGGTGCCTGTAAACGGTAACTCTGCACTGGATGTAATACCGGTAGATTTTGCCTCCAACTCCATTGTCGCGCTTTTGTTTGCACCTCGCAAATACCCTGTCTATCATATTTCTGCCGGGAAGAATTCCTACACCAGTTCAGGCAAAGTAATGAATGCCATTGAACCATCCTTTCCAAATCTGCCGGCTTTTAAATTCATTGAGAAATCAATGATCAACCAGATAAAATTGTGGGCAAAAGGCAAGCTTCCGCAAGGAAGTGAATTATACCAGTATGGTGATTATCTGGATTATTGGAAAAGCATTTTTGATGACACTAACCAAATGAGAATTCTGCTTGCAGCATTGGAACCTTACCTTGAATTTGCCGAACTTGGGCAGATCTTCGATAATACAAGACTATTGAATGATACCGGCTTTCAATCTCCCGAACCGGCCCATAGTTACCTGGCACGCTCAGGCAAATACCTGAAAAACATTGATGTTTTTGCAGGGGCTGTTGATCCATAACGGAGCCCTGATATATACCTAATTATTTTGTTAAAAAAAGCACTAACAGATAAATAAAATTCTATATTTGTATTTAAATAATGCTTAATAAAACGAGATATGTCTGGAGTAAATAAAGTGATTCTGATTGGCAACTTAGGTAAGGACCCTGAGGTACGCTATTTGGAAGGCGGTATTGCGGTCGCAAACTTCCCACTTGCAACTACCGAGGTTCACAAAAACAGGTCGGGAGATAAAATTGAATCAACAGAGTGGCACAATATAGTATTGTGGCGGGGCCTGGCAGAAGTGGCCGAAAAACTTTTAAAGAAAGGGATGCAGGTTTATATTGAAGGCAGACTGCGCACACGCACCTGGGAAGATAAGGACGGCTCCAAAAAACGGGCCACAGAAATTACAGGTGAAAATCTGACTATACTAGGGCGCAAAACCACCAACGGCGAACAAGGCAACGATAGCATTTCAGCACCGGCCGACGACATGGAATCGGCTCCACCGGCTGATTTACCGTTTTAATACTATTTTATACTATATTTAACCCTTGGCTCATAAATGAGTTAGGGGGGGTTATTTGTAATAATTTATTGAATTGAGCGCAGATATTTTACTTCATCCTATTTTTCTGAATTTTATAGCCTTGCAAGTTGGAGAAGCATTTGCATTGTTATTGATTTTCGTTTTTATTATTTTATCTGCATTTGTATCCTGTTCCGAAACAGCTTTATTCTCTATTACCACTTCCGAAAAGGCAACCCTCAAAAATTCCATATCACGCAAAGACAAACAAATACTTGTACTGCTTGATAACCCAAAACATTTGCTGGCAGCTTTATTAGTAGCCAATAATTTTTTTAACCTCAGCATTGTTGTTCTATCGGCATTTCTTACCGGGCATATACTCAATGCATTTGCTCATCCCATACTTGCATTCAGCATACAGGTAGTTCTCGTTACACTTATCCTGCTTGTTCTATGTGATATTATTCCAAAAGCCTATGCCTCCGGAAACCCGGTTAAAGTAACCAGCAGAATGCTCTACTTTATTTTTCTGGTCCGCGCCTTTTTTTATCCCTTTGCTTCCATGCTTACTGTCTCCACCTCGTTTATGGATAAATACATTATGCGCCGAAATATAAAACTCTCTAAAGATGATCTTTCGGATGCGCTTGAACTGGCATCGCAACATATTCCGCAGGTGCAGCAAAAAATATTAAAGGATATCATCCAATTGGGCGATAAAGACGTGAAGGAAATTATGCAACCCCGGATAGATATTGTTGCCTTTAACCGGGAAACCGGGTTTGCTGAACTCCTTTCAAAAGCTGTAGATTCGGCCTTTTCAAGGATTCCCGTTTATACTTCAACTCCCGACAATATAATTGGAATACTGTATACAAAAGACTTATTGGGATATTCCGGCAAAGACGATTCTTTTGACTGGAGAACCTTATTACACCCCCCCTTTTTTGTTCCCGAAAGCAAAAAAATAAGCGACCTGCTGGAGGACTTCCGGAAAAAGAGAATGCACCTTGCCATTGTGGTAGATGAGTTCGGAAGCACTTCGGGATTGGTAACATTGGAAGATATTGTAGAAGAAATCCTGGGTGAGATAAATGATGAATTTGATGAGGAGAAAATAGTTTTCTCCAAACTGGACGAACATAACTATGTATTTGAAGGGAAAGTAACCTTAGGCGATTTTTGCAGGACAATCGATGTTGACGAAGCCCTTTTTCAGGAACATAAAGGCGGGGCAGATACGCTGGCAGGTTTAATAATGGAAGTGGCAGGCAGGATACCGGAAAAAAATGAAAAAATAAAATTTGAGTACCTCTTATTCACCATTGAAGCAGCAGATAAACGAAGGATTCAGCGGGTGAAGGTCACCATTGGCGAAAAACCTCTTCAAGCAATTGCAGAGGAATAAGGTGAAATAATTCATAATTTCGTAACGTGTAAAACAATAAAAGATGCCTATGAAATTTACTACTACATTTATTTTAATATGTTGCACCACTCTTGTCTTTAGTCAGGATAAAACGGGATATGACCCGCAGCAAGTCTTTGACCCGCAATTTTTAAATGCTCCGGGAAATGAATACCGCAGCGGAAATGGCACACCCGGCCCCATGTATTGGCAAAACAAATCAGACTACACCATTAGTTGCACATTGGACACCACAAAGGATGAAATTACCGGAATAGTTACTATTACGTATACGAATAACAGCCCCGATATGCTGGATTACCTCTGGCTGCAACTTGACCAAAATCTTTTTACCACCTCATCCAGGGGGCACATGTCAACACCTATTGGAGGTTACCGTTTTGGAAATTTGCAATTCGAAGGCGGAGACAGCATTCATTCCGTTAGTGTTGTTGAACATGGGAAAACAGTTACCCCGCAATATGTGATTACGGACACGCGCATGCAAATTATGCTGAACGAACCCATGAAAGCTAAAGGCGACAAAGTAATCTTGAAAATTGCATATAGTTTCAAAATTCCGTTAGATGGTTCAGACCGGATGGGAATTACTAAAACACGCAACGGAAAGATATATGAAATTGCACAGTGGTATCCGCGTATGGAGGTATATGATGATATACAAGGATGGAACACCTTGCCTTATTTGGGCGCAGGCGAATTTTATTTGGACTATGGAGATTTTGATTACACCGTTACCGTTCCTGCAAACCTGATTGTAACAGGTTCGGGAGAATTGCAAAACCCGAATGAAGTATTAACATCCACCGAAACAGACCGTTTAAACAAAGCCAAAAGCAGCG
>Ga0206858_1234_pt1 | contig 11067 bp, 9 predicted proteins | sample Alteio_BWOrgCont_46_FD_152622 | JGI IMG/M metagenome (GOLD analysis project Ga0206858, IMG submission 152622) | Enriched cells from forest soil in Barre Woods Harvard Forest LTER site, Petersham, Massachusetts, United States -... | ecosystem: Environmental > Terrestrial > Soil > Temperate forest > O... | reverse complement strand
CGGTCAACTGGAATCCCGCGCTGGCGCACTGATCCACTTCCGTGAAGGCCCAGCTTTCGGTCTGGCCGTTGTTCCAGCCGGCCCTTGAAAAAAAGCCGAGGCTCTTCGTGATCTCCTGCTCGAAATTCAACCCGAAGCCGTACTTAAGGGTGCCCGGCACGCGCGAATCAACGATGTTCATGCCATAGGCAGGGGTATCCAGGGTCACCGTGTAATTGCCCATGTCGGCGTGGTTCCAGAAGCCCAAGGCACGCAGAACGCCGGGGTGCTCCCAGCTCGACCAACGCGCCTCCGCTTCCAGGTTTTCCGAATGGGAATGGACGATGTCGTTGTCCAGGACCGCGCCATTGGCGACGGTCGGCTCCTGGACCTCGGCGAAGCGCAGGGCCCAGGACGCCATGTTCAGTTCAGTGTAGAGGCCGTCCGTGTACCCGTGGGTATCCGCGGAGTAATCCCAGGCCCCGTTGTCCATCAGCCCCCAGTTCATGAACTGGCTGCGCGGATCGTGGCTATAGCTGTTGTCGTCGAAAAAATCCGACAGACTGAACTTTCCGGCCAAGAGGGTCAGCCTGGAAACATCCCGGACGCCGGCCACCACGTTGGCGTCGCTTTCCACGGTCTCGGTTGGGCCTCCCAGGCCCAGGACCCATTGCAGATAGAGGCGGGCGACATTGAGGTGCGGCTGGGGACTGCCCACGTGCGAGACTTCCCCATTGGGGAAATCTGCCACGCCGACGGTGCCGTTCAGCCCTCCTCCAGCGCTCAATTCCGGGTCAAAATAGAGCTCCAGACCCGGACAAAGCCGCGCACCCAGGAAAAGGGTCGAGGTCAATGAGGTGGCGAATTGGGGACCGTCCCCCAGGCTGTTCATGCCGCTGTATTGGGCGGGAAACGGGAAATGGTATTCCGGGATCGCCGTGGCCTGGAAATGGCCGGACCAAGCCCAAGCGCCCTCAGGCTCGTCCGCAACGAGGAAAGAGGGTGCGACCAGGACCAAGCCTAGCGCGAACCAAACGAGTTTACGGACGTCAAAAAGGCTTCCCATTCCCGACTATCCCCCGCCATTTGAAGGCGATAATCTTACCAAAACAAAGCCGATGGAGGCGTTAAACCTGGGTTAAAGTTCCCCAAACAAAGACCGGCCATGCCCTGGGCTCCCCCGTAGAAGGGGATCCAAGGCATGGCCAGGGGACGAAGCGAAAAAAGTGGGGACGCCGGCTTTGGGGCCTATCTCAGTCCCCCCAGGCCCTAACGGCCGTAATAGTCGCGATGGTAATAGCCGCCGCCCCAATAGCCGTCGTGGTAGTAGCCGTGATGATAATAGCCCGGGCCGACCCAAATGCAGCCGCTGCAGCTGACGATGATCGCGAGCAGCAGTAACGCCCATTGGAGCAATTTAAAGGGCTTTTTCTTCATGACGCTGTCCCTCCCGTGTTTAAGCGAAACGAAGCCTCACTTTAAAATGCGAAAGCCCCCCGTTTATTCCCTGTTTTTTGGACAGGCGGGGGGCTTTCACTGAAGGGTAAATTTTTAGACGGGCAAAAAAGGGCTCTTCAACGGCCGTAGTAGTGTCCGCCCCCTCCGCCACCATAAGTATGCCAGCCACCACGACCACCACCATGCCAGCCACCGCCGCCCCTGACATAAATGCCGCCACGGCCATAATAGCCTGGGCCAATATAAGCTGGGCCGACATAATCAGGGCCATAATATCCGGGAGCATAGTACCCCGGGCCTGCCCAAAAACAGCCACTGCAGGCGACCACAATCGCGCACAGCAAGAACGCCCACTGAAACGATTTGAACGGTTTTTTCTTCATGTGTCCCCCCGCGAGAGCCGGTCAAGATGCCGGTTCAGCCCGGCGGAAACTTTAGTGCCTGCCGCCATAACCCCCATGATCGTCGTAACCACCATGGTCATAGCCACCGTGATCATAGCCGCCATGGTCGCGATAGCCTCGTCCCCCGCCCCAAAAACAGCCACTGCAGGTAACCACGATCGCCAGCAGCAAAAACGCCCATTGCAGTACCTTAAACGGATTTTTATCCACGAATGCTTGCCTCCGGTGTATCGGCTGAATTATGCCTCACCACGAAATGCGAACCCGCAGCACTTTATTCCATGATTTTTGACTATAGGTGGAAGCTTACGCGGAGGCCTAAAATTTTGCGGACCCAAGATTGTCTTCAAAAATGGTCAAATCTTTCCCGAAAATTTTAAGCCGTTTTCGACCTTGGGCCACCGATGAGAACCAGATCCCGCTCCAGTTCTTTAATGAGCTTGGGATGCCGCAATAAAAGCCGAAGCATCTTCGAAGCCACTCCATCGGGTCTTTTTTGGCCCTGTTCCCAAGACCGAATGGTGGCAGGGCTGGCCCCGATTGCCATGGCGAAAGCCGGCTGGGCTAGACCCGTGATCTTACGCGCGTCACGGGCCTGGCTCGGAGAAGCCGCGACCGCATAGGGCGCACTCCGATAGCTGGAAGGCTTCCCCGCCATCGCAAGGCCGAAATCCCGGGCGGCCAAATCTTCCTGATGCTTGGACGCCTTCTTCATAAGTTTGCGTGTGGTCATAAACGGCCCCTTCCTTAGTTCAGGATAACGTAGAAACGACCATTTCTACCTCGGATCATTTCTATTATAATACTGAGTATTATATTAAGACCAGCAAAATATAATAAGGAAAGGATATAGAACCATAAAAAGAGATGCAACTAGGCTATCGGATAGCCTACTTCATAGAAGATGCCCACTTGCTATTTTGTCAAGAATGCATAAAAAGCTTGTTCCACCATGATTTTTTGAATTTGCACCGGCAAAACGAAAGTGCCACAATAGCTCTACCAAAAAAAGAAAAATCACCACATACCACCAACAGTCGCCAAGTATCCGTAACCCTTTTACCCATACAGCCGAAAAAGATTCAAGGGTCTACCTTAGGGAGTGGAAAAGTAATGGTTGAAAACTTGGTCTCAAAAAAAAAATCACTTATCAACATCGACGATATCTTAAAGGGCACAGCCCATGCGCTAACAATATTTTCTGAAGAAAAAGTCGCATCTCTAGAAATAAAAATCAAATCAGGCAAACCATATCTTAAATGTATTGTAACTGGCAAAGACCGGCCCGCTAAGCCCGAAGAAATCGTAAGGCAATTATTTTTAAAGATGTTGATCAATGACTATGGATACCCACCCGAACGAATAGCTGTAGAAAAGCCTGTCCAATTTGGATCGGCAGTGCACGAAAAGGCAGCTGATATTGTTATTTCTGATAAGGATGATCCTGGCTCAGCATATATTATCGTTGAGTGTAAAAAACCAAAACGGAGTGATGGATTAGAGCAGCTAAAGAGCTATTGCCACGCAGAGGGGGCTCCTATTGGAATCTGGACAAACGGTGGTGAATCAATAATATTACATCGTCGCGATCCAAATTATTTTCAGAATCTTCCTGGAATTCCGAATGCCTCTCAGACTCTATCAGAGTTGCTTGACGAACGCTGGACCCTCGATGACTTAATTGAACATAACGTACTAGTAAAAGAACAAACTACGTTAAAAAAAATAATTTTAGATATGGAAAATTTAGTGCTAGCAAATGCCGGAGTTGATGCCTTTGAAGAAGTTTTCAAATTAATCTACTCCAAACTTTATGACGAATCACAGGCCGCACAAGGAGGCAAACAAAAGCGCTACCTGCAGTTTCGTGTTGGCGGCGCAACTCCAATCGAATTCAAACATAAAATAAATGATTTATTCGAAAAGGCAAAGTCAAAATGGCCGGGAGTATTCTTGGGTGGAGATAAAATTGATCTCACACCTGAGCACTTAGTTACATGCGGATCGTATCTTGAAAACGTCAAACTTTTTAATAGCAATCTTCAGGTAATCGATGAAGCCTTTGAATATCTCTCTGTTGAAGTCGGAAAAGGTAAAAAAGGCCAATATTTCACCCCACGTCATGTAATTGATATGGCCGTTAGAATGCTTAACCCCACAATAGACGAATATCTAATTGATACTGCTGCTGGTTCCTGTGGTTTCACTGTACACGGGATATTTCACGTGTGGGGAAATGAATTCACAGCCGACGGACCCTCAAAATGGCAATCTGATTATGCGAATTCAATGGTATATGCCCTGGACTTCGACTCGAGATCCATTAAAATCGCAAAGGCACTAAATTTAATAGCCGGAGACGGACGAACAAATGTCTACCGTGCCAACACTCTTGATCCCAGAGGATGGGATGCTGCCATTCAAGAAGGTCTAAAGCACCGGCTTCAAAGTTTTCCAAATGATCCACAACGAGACCAATGGAATAGAGAAAATTATAGATATTTTGATTTTGATGTACTTTTAACTAATCCCCCATTTGCGGGAGATATCAAAGATTCAAGAATTCTACATCAATATGACTTAGCCAAAAAAGGTGACAACAAATGGTCCAATAAAATCGGCCGGGATGTTTTATTTATACAGAGGAACTTAGAATTTCTTAAACCCGGAGGAAGAATGGCTATCGTACTTCCTCAAGGGCGCATGAATAACTCGAGCGATCAAAAGGTCAGAAAATATATTTCCGATAATGCCCGTATTTTAGGGGTCGTCAGCTTACACGGGAATACTTTCAAGCCGCACACCGGAACCAAAACAAGCATACTTTTTCTACAAAAATGGAACGATAATCCCAAGGCATCCCAAAGACTAAAATGTCCCCGACTTAACGACTATCCCATATTTTTTGCAGTTAGCGAATTTGGTGGCAAAGATAATGGTGGGGAATATGACTTTCTTAAAGACGGTCAAGGACGAAAACTATTGGACTTACATGGCCATCCAATAATAAATCATGATCTTATTGATTTGAGAAAAGAAATAAAAAATCAGCTTCATAATCTTTTAAAAATAGAAAAAAAATTAGAAGATCAGAACGCTTTAAAAAATAAATATAATTATATTATAAAATATATTCCAGAAAGAGAAGGGATTTCTGATAAATTTATCACTTGGGGAAAAAAGCAGAGATTTATTTTTTGCAAAGATGAAATGGAGGATGCATAAATGGCAATAATAAACGAAGTTGAATATTCCGAGCTCATGGGTACACAAAGATTAGATGCCGAATATTACGATCCTGCTTTGCTTGAACTTGAACGGGCAGTAAAGTCATTTCGAGGTGGATGGGCGCCACTTTCTGAATTAACAGATTTAATTACAGATGGCGATCATTTGAAAAGAAACTATGTCGAAGAGGGTATCCTATTCCTAACTTCGGAAAATTTTCAAAAATACTTTATAGACTATCGTAGCGACTATTTTATTTCACGAGAGTACGAAAAAACTCTGACCAGAGCACGTGCGGAAAAAGATGCTGTTTTTTTAACTAAAACCGGTAAATGGTACGGAAACGCGGTAATTTGTAAAAGTAGCAAACAGCAATTCAACATTTCTGCTGATGTGGCGAAAATAAGACTTTTGCCGGAATATGATCCCTATTTCTTAGCTTGTTATCTAAACTCGGACTTTGGATATGCGCTAGTTCGCAGAGAATCAACTGGGGGAAGCAGAGATCGTATCATTTTGGATAATCTACGAACTCTTCCGGTACCAAAAATCCGTAGAACTGAAAATAAATTTAGAGAAATTGTAGATAAAATAGAAGCTACATTTGACAAGGCAAACAGAGTATATGCCGAAGGCGAGGATATTTATGAAAAAAGTCTCAATCTAGAATCGGTGAAAAAAATATCTACAACTTTCTCGGAAATTTCATTTAGTGAAATTTCTAAATCTAAACGCTTTGACGCAGAATATTTCAGCCCTAGAGTACAGAAAATTATTGAAGTTTTATCGAGGGACAAGCTAAAGATTTCAAATGTTTCCATACCATCACGAAATCGATTTGAAGCAAACAAAGTAAAAAAAATTGACTATATAGAAATAGGAGATATTTCTGAATCTGGAGCAGCAGTAAATCACTCACTGAACTCGGAAGATGCACCAAGTCGAGCAACATGGGTGGTAAAAACCAATGACGTTATAACCTCACTTGTACGCCCAGTACGAAGGCTTACTGCCATTATTGAAAAAACGCAAGATGGATCAATTTGTTCATCTGGATTTTCGGTGCTCACACCCAAAAATATTCCTGCCGAAATTTTGTTAGTTTATTTAAGACTTCCTTTAGTTTGTGAACTAATGAATATCTATACAACATCCAGTATGTACCCAGCCATCTCAAATGATGATCTTTTGAATATTCCTTTTTCTTTTCCAGAAAAAAATAAAATCGAAAAAATCGTCCTGAAAGTTCGAGAGTCATTTTTGGTTAGGAAAGAATTAAAACAGCTATATATTGAGGCAAAAAAACTTGTCTCAAATACAATTCTTGGCCGAGGTTAAATAATTATGCCAAATACCTTCATAGATAATCGAGACAGATGGCTACAAATGTCTGAAATTGATTATCTTGGTCAATTTCTAAAGGCATGGCTAGCATTTAATGCTTGGTATAGGAGCGCCTATAATGAAAGTCAAGATAGAAAAATTATCGAAGAGATCAAATGGAATGCTAACCCAATCGCCAGCAAATTTAGACCCTTGTTAAGAAATAGTTCCGAAGAGGCCGTTCAATTTCGAGCTGAGATTGGCCTGCTACACCATAGACTTGAAGACTATGAATTACACAACGGTAAGGGCGGCAACAAAATTAGAATTAGATTTAAGCAAGTAGATATCCGAGAAGAGCCTCCTTTACGAAAAATAGAAAACCATTACGGTTACGAGATTGTGGCAGATCGCATTGCGGGAGGTACGGTTACTGTAACTGTGAAAAAAATCGTAACTGGAAGGCTATTGGTTAACTTAAATCAAACAAAATTTGATTTGACACTGTTGGAAAATGATACAAATTTTAAAAATCTACCAACCGAACAGCTTAAAATCAAGTGCCGTCGCATTTACCAATCTGTTAGTCCACGCTTGCCAAAGGATTTGACGATGGGTGACATGGAAGAGATACTATGTGGAACCCACTCATTTAAATGCGGCGAAGATTTTCTATTTGCTGGCGTACTAGAAATAATATACCTGATGCGCTGCACCCTGTTTCACGGAGAACTTGTTCCAACTAGGGAATCTGCAGAATGCTATGAACCTTGTTATCGTATAATCCGACGTTTTCTGGCATCAATCGAATAGTAGATTTATAAATCGAGATGTTGGTATCTTGAAGCAAACCGAAGCGAATCTTAGAATGGTCGTCATATGATTCGTCGCTACCTATATTAAAACGAAAATATGAGTCCGTTTTTTTAAACTATAGCCTGCGCGCGTTGAGCACGCCGTTTGGACTTCAATCGAATTCCCAATAGACAGAGAATTCGACGATCATTTTCATACAAAGTACAATTTTTTGGAATCTCCCACATTTTTAAATTAAATTTATGGATAGTGTTAAATAATCGACAAAATTAAGCTATTTTAGATTTTATCGCGAATGAAATGCACTATTATAGTGCCATAATTATATTGATTTCAGCTCTCAGCGAGGACATTATGCCTAAACCGATCCTCCGATCCTTCGGCGCCAACTTAGTCCCCGAAGCTATTGCCAACACGGATGCCCACCAGGCCGAAGTTTCGGGCAAAGAACCCCGTCGATCCAAAGTGGTCGCCCGCTCCCCTCTAAGCCCCGCTGAAATCAAAGCCACCCGTAAAGCCTTGAAGGTCTCCCAAGCCCGTTTCGCCGACATCGTCGGAGTAAGCGCCCACAGCGTCACCGCCTGGGAACGTGGGGTCCGCCGTCCCGATGGTGTGACCAGCCGCTTGATTCGCCTACTGGGGCGGGATCCAGACTTCATTCAAACCTGGCGGAACCTTTAGTCCCTAAATAAACCCAACGGTTGAGGTAATTGTGTCTGTTATACAGCAAGGGCCACCTGTACCACCACTCCTCACTAAAGCGATCGGCACAAATCTTGGCTGGTGACGGCCGGATAAAGGGTCGCCCAAGCCGGGAATAAACCCTCTCCTTCAGGCCATTCTCACTTAGGTCCCCATGTCCCACATGGGGCGTACCATCCCTTAAGGAGAAGCCATGGATGCCATCGAAATGCTAAAAAAGGAACATAAGGGCGCCAAGGCGCTCATGGAGGAGATCGTCAGCGCCTCCGGGGCCAAAAGAAAGAAGCTCTTCGAGACCCTGAAGGGCGAGCTGGAGATCCATGACCGCGTCGAGGAGACGATCTTCTACCCGGCCGTGAAGAACAACCCCAACGCGTCGAGCTTCCCCGCCGTGGACAAGCTGGCCCATGAGACGGTCGAAGCGGCCCTGGCCTCCTTGGAAAAGCAGGCGGTCGACGACAAGAGCTGGATCGAGAGCTTCAAGGCCATGCAGAAGGCCCTGCTGGCCCATGTGGCCGACGAGGAAAACCGGCTCTTCGTCACGATCCGCACCATCCTGAGCAACGACGAACTCGCGCAGTTGGGAGAGCGGATGAAGGCCGCCAAGGAAAGAATGGTCAAGACCCACGCCTAAGGCGATCTGTTGAACCTGGACCAGCTCTGCATAGACACGCTGCGCTTTCTCTCGGTGGACGCCGTTGAGAAGGCGGACAGCGGGCATCCCGGCTTGCCCCTGGGAGCCGCGCCCATGGCCTATGTGCTGTGGACGCGGTTCCTGAGGCATTCGCCGGCCAATCCTTCATGGTTCGACCGCGACCGCTTCGTGCTGTCGGCGGGCCATGGCAGCGCCCTGCTTTACAGCCTCCTGCACCTCAGCGGCTACGATCTCGGGCTCGACGACCTCAAGGCCTTCAGGCAATGGGGCAGCCGCACCCCGGGCCATCCCGACCGGGGCCTGACCCCGGGCGTGGAAATCACCACCGGCCCCTTGGGGCAAGGCTTCGGCAACGCCGTGGGCATGGCCATGGCCGAAGCCCATTTGGCGGCACGCTTCAACCAGGCCGGGCACAAGCCCATCAACCATTTCACCTATGTCCTGGCCGGCGACGGCGACCTGATGGAAGGCGTGGCCTCGGAAGCGGCTTCCCTGGCCGGCCATCTCCGCCTGGGCAAGCTCATCTGCCTTTATGACGACAACCAGGTCACCCTCTCCGCCGGAACCCATAGCAGCTTCACTGAGGACCGCGCGCAGCGCTTCCAGGCCTATGGCTGGCACACCCAGATCGTGGGCGACGGAAACGATCTAGTGGCCATAGAATCGGCCATCAGCGCCGCCCAATTGGAGACGGAGCGTCCGTCCCTCATTCTGGTGCGCACCCACCTCGGCTACGGTTCCCCGAAGCAGGACAGCTTCAAGGCCCATGGGTCGCCCCTGGGGCCTGAAGACACCAAACTGACCAAGCGCAAGCTGGGCTGGCCTGAAGAGCCGGCGTTCATCATCCCAGCCGAGGCGCTCGCCCATTTCAGGGGTGCCCTCGCCCTGGGTGAGGAGCTGGAATCGGTCTGGGCCGGGGCCTTGAGGGACTATGCCGAAGCCTTTCCCGACGGGGCCAAGGAACTCGAAAGCCTGATGGACGGCGGTGCTCCCGCGGGCTGGGACGCGGACATCCCGGTTTTTCCCACGGACCCGAAGGGCATGGCCAGCCGCGCGGCCTCCCAAAAGGTGATGGAAGCCATCGCTCCCAAGCTGCCCGGCCTCTTTGGGGGCTCGGCAGACCTCAATCCGTCGACCTTAAGCGCGTTGAAGGGTCTGGGGGATTTTGAGAATTCGGCCCTGGCTTCCGGCGACCTGCAGGGGGCCGCGGGCGGCGCCTGGGACTATGCGGGCCGCAACATCCAGTTCGGCGTGCGTGAACACGCCATGGGCGCGGCCCTCAACGGCCTGGCAGCCCATGGTGGGCTCCTGCCTTATGGGGCCACGTTTTTTGTGTTCTCGGACTACCTGCGCCCCACCCTGCGCCTGGCCGCCATGATGGGCCTGCACGTGGTCTACGTGTTCACCCACGATAGCTTGGGCGTCGGCGAGGACGGGGCCACCCACCAGCCGGTGGAACACCTGGCCTCCTTGAGGGCCATACCCGGGCTGACGCTGATCCGTCCGGGGGACGCCAATGAAACGGCCGAAGCCTGGAAGGCGGCTGTTGAGGCCTCGGGACCGGTGGCCTTGGTCTTGTCCAGGCAGGCTATGCCCACCCTGGATCGCTCCCGCTTTGCGCCGGCCCAGGGCCTGCGCCTGGGGGCCTATGTGCTTTCCCATGAGCAAGGCGACAGCGAACCCTTGGTGCTGATCGCCACGGGTTCGGAACTCGGCCTGATCGTGGAAGCCGGTGCCATGCTCCAAGGCCTGGGCCACGCCGTACGCCTGGTGTCCATGCCGTCTTGGGAGCTTTTTGAGGCCCAGCCCAACGCGTACCGCGAGGCCGTGCTTCCGCCGTTGTTCAGGCGGCGCCTGGCCGTGGAGGCTGGGGTGGCTCAGGGTTGGAGCCGTTATGTTGGGGATGACGGGGACGTGCTCAGTATGGAGCGTTATGGAGCCTCGGCTCCAGGCGCGAAAGTGCTTAAGGAATATGGGTTCAGCGCTGCAGAAGTCTGCCGCCGCGCCCTGGAAGTCCTGGCGCGGCCGCTTAGGCCTCAGCGGACGGAATGCTTGCCCGTGGTCAATTCCTTGATCCAGTAGCCTTCGTGTTTGTAATGACGGTGTAGTTTGTCCTCATAATCACGGGTAAGCAGCGAATCGTCGGCGTACTCCGGCGACTTCCGGACGGCATCCCTAGTCAGTTTGACCATGACCCGTGATTCGGGCCAGCTCACCTTGTTGATCCAATGCGGCGAGACCAGGACCTTCTTCCCCGGCAACCACTTGCCCGTGTCAACGATCAGGTAACGGATCGCCCACGTCACGTCGTCGATGACGAAATCCATCACCGTGCCGATGGCGCCGTCCGTGGCCTCGATGTGGTAGCCGTCGACTTCACGCGCGCTACGCAGGTGCGGGTCCCAGGCCTTGCCCGGGTCCGCGGTCTCCGCCCACTTCCTGCCGGCGCCGACGAGGTAGGGCTGGGCGCCCCACATGTGTTCGCCGCCCCAATAGGTGGGC
>Ga0206858_1233_pt1 | contig 11085 bp, 9 predicted proteins | sample Alteio_BWOrgCont_46_FD_152622 | JGI IMG/M metagenome (GOLD analysis project Ga0206858, IMG submission 152622) | Enriched cells from forest soil in Barre Woods Harvard Forest LTER site, Petersham, Massachusetts, United States -... | ecosystem: Environmental > Terrestrial > Soil > Temperate forest > O... | reverse complement strand
GCCACACAACCACTATCAGGCAAAATGCCCGCAAAGGATATTACCGGTGGTTGTATTTTTATATATTCTTTTTTCTTGAGTGTATCCGAACAGCCCCCGGCATTCGTTGTAATCAATGTTACATCATAGGTTCCTGCATTTGCATAAGTATGTGAAGGGCTTTGTGCAGTGGATGTTGCACCATCTCCAAAATTCCATTGATAAGAAGACCCGCCAATTGCCTGATTGGTAAAATTCACAGTGTCAGGTGATTGGCAAAAAGCTGTATCACTTGCTGCAAAAGCTACTATAGGCTTAGATAATATTGTAACTGAAGCCTGCGCCGAATCCATACAGGCACCGAAATTGGCAAGCATTTTTACCTGGTACGTGCCCGCCGATGTATAAGTTTTTGAAGGACTTGTAGCAGTAGAGCTGCTGCCATCACCAAAACTCCATACTAAGGAAGTGGGGGCAGGGGTGGATGTATTTTGAAAACTGATTGAGTTATTAAGGCATACAGCATTTACAGACGTAAATGAAGCATGCACACTTCCTATATCAATTCCATTTGTTTTTATAACAGTGTCGGCGCAACCGGTAGAGTTGGTTGCAATTAATTTTACGGTATAGTTGCCCGATAGATTATAAGAATAGGTTGGGTTTTGAGCTGTAGAAGTATTTCCATCGCCAAAATCCCATAAGTAATTTATTGTGCCGGTACCGGTTGATGTATTTTGAAAGCTAATGGTAATAGGGGGTTTACAGGTGCCCGGTATCGTATTGGTAAAGCCGGCATTAACGCCTGCATTGATTTTAATGTATTGAGTTTTTGAAATTGTATTTGTACAACCGTTGCTGTTAGTTACCTGAAGTGTAACATTAAAGCTGCCCGAGTTAGTATAAATATGTGAAGGGTTTTGATCGGTAGATGTAAAGCCATCTCCAAAATCCCATTGCCAGTTAGATACCGTGCCAGATCCTGCAGCACTTTGGTCTGTAAATTTTACAGGTAACGGATAGCAGCCGGATACAGTATTACTAGTAAATTGTGCAGAAGGTGGTGCAAATACGGTTATAAAATTTGTTTTTATAGTAGAGTCTGTTTGTGAACCGTTTTTTATAACGAGTTTAACGGTATAAGTGCCGGGATTAAGATAAGCTGCCGAAGGGTTTTGAAGAAAAGATGTTGTTCCATTGCCAAGGTCCCATTTCCATTGAGTTGGGTTGCCGGTAGATAAATCTGTAAATTGGATAACTGCAGGCGCACACTGGCTTGTTGGTGTAGCACTAAAGTTTGTTTTTAACTGAGCTTTAGTAGCAACACTCAGTATTAACAGTAACAACAAACAGCTTGCTTTTGCAGCAATCTTTGCTAACATACAGGGTGGCTTTTGATTTATGAATATTGGATCATGCAGTTTATGCTGCACGGGATAGTATATAAACTGAAAAACTGCAAAAAAATTGCCTTTTGTTGATAAAATAATATTAATTATATATAAGAACCTGGCATGAGATTCCCAATCCTGCATTTTTTGCAGGTCGATTTTCAGCAAAAATTAGCGTAGAAAATTATTTGTAGAGAGAAACCAGGACTTTTAAAGTCGTTCCATATACAACACTTTAGGGGCAGTGCTTCCCCAGGGAGCAAGCTGCATAATCGGAAAATCTTTTTTAGTAAAACGCCAGGAAATATTTAAAAAACTAAATTCAGCAGGAGGTGTGGGTGTAGTAATATTTATATTTAATTGACTGTAATCACTGTTACTGCTCCAGGTGCCGGTATATGGTGTGCCGGCTTTCGAACAGGTAATAGTGCCATTAAAATAAGAAGTATCATTGGTTAATACAACCGTATCCAATGCATAGCGGCTGGTAATATCTACGCCACTATCCGAAGCATATTGTATGATAAAATTCCTATTCAAAATATTCGATGTAAAGAGTGCCTGACCAATAGCACTGTCCGGAGCAGGAGGCTTAACACAACTGGCTAAAAATAGAATCAATGCAAAAATTATAGCAATAACAAGCCGCATATCATTCTTAAACGATGGAACATTCTTTAATTTAAGAAGCATAGATGCCGGCGTATTTTTTTGTTGCATAATCAATAAAGTAAGTCGTATTTAGTGGTTCTCCGGTTGCCTTGGTACAAAGTTCTTCGGAAGTAAACTGCCTGCCGTAAACATAAATGTTTTTTTGTAGCCAGTTTAATACGTTTTTGTTATTTCCTTCCGCTATTTCTTTTTCTATAGATGCGTTTGAACGCTGAATCGCTGCATACAATTGTGCGGCATACATACTTCCTAAGCTATAAGTGGCAAAATAGCCAAAACTTCCATGGCTCCAGTGTATATCCTGAAGGCAGCCACGCAAATCGTCCGGCACCGTTACGCCCAAATATGTTTGATAATGTTCGTTCCAATAAGCCGGAATATCTTTTATTTTGATGGTGCCGTCAATCAGCATCTTTTCAATTTCGTACCGGATCATTACATGAAAATGATAGGTCAGTTCATCCGCCTCTGTACGTATTAACGATGGTTCTGCTTTATTAATTGCTTTGTAAAACTGTTCTGCCGAAATATTTTTTAATTGCTCCGGAAAAAATGATTGAGCCATCGGAAAATTATGTTGCCAAAAAGGCAATCCACGCCCCACACAGTTTTCCCACAAGCGACTTTGGCTTTCATGAATGCTTAAGCTGCAGGCTTCGCCCAAGGGTAAACCATATTCATCCGCCAGCAATCCTTGTTCATATAAACCATGACCGCCTTCATGGATACAACTCCATGCCATATTGCTCACATTGTTTTCATCAATACGGGTTGTCAACCGTACATCACCATTATTAAAACTGGTAGTAAACGGATGCGTACTGATATCCTGCCTGCCGGCTTCAAAATCAAAATGCATACGTTTTAATAATTCCATTCCAAATTTCCATTGATTGTCTTTATCAAAATGTTTGAATAAGAATGAATCATCAATCTGTGGTTTGCTTTGTATGGTATCTAATATATTTTTTAACTGAGGTCTTAAGCTATTAAAAACATTGTCAACAATCGCTACCGTTAAGCCTTTATCATAATCATTCATTAAGGCATCGTACGGATGGTTTTGATAGCCTAAAATATCTGCTTCCTGTTTTTTCAATTCAATCAACTCATGCAAGGGCTGTTGAAAAACGGTAAATGAATTTTCTTTACGTGCCTGTATCCATGCATGAAAACTCTTGTTGATTGCCTCACTCATCTTGCGCACAAACTCGCCGGTAAATTTTTTATTGCGTTTGTAATCTTCCGATGTCAACTCTATATTCCTTCTTTCTTTTTCGGTAAGATTATCTGAATTATTTAATTCAACCAATGTCTCTCCTAATTTTTCATCTATAAATAAATCATGCGCAATCTCACTTAATGTAGCCAATTGCCTGCCCCGCATATCGTTGCCTTTTACGGGCAAATAGGTTTCCTGGTCCCACTGCAAAACGGCGGATGCATATTTTACATCAGCTATTTTTTGCATCTTTGTTTTATACTCGTTATAGTTTGTATCTTTCTGCATCGCTTAATATTGATAAAATGAAAATCCAAGATATTACATCTTTCTTAGAAAAAATCGCACCACCGTCTTTACAGGAAAATTATGACAATGCAGGATTGATAACCGGCAATAATAACTGGGATTGCACAGGCATCATTGTTTCGTTGGATGCAACCGAAGATGTGGTAAAAGAAGCCGTCGAAAAAAAATGCAATCTAATCGTAGCGCATCATCCAATTATTTTCGGCGGCTTAAAAAAAATCACCGGAAAAAATTATGTAGAGCAAACGATTATAACGGCAATAAAAAATGATATCGCCATCTACGCTATCCATACCAACCTGGATAATATAATAAATGGAGTAAACGGAAAAATTGCTGACAAGCTTGGGTTAATAAACCGCCAAATCCTTCAACCCAAAAAAAATAGTTTAAAAAAGCTGATTGTATTTGTACCGGTTGCCGAAACGGAAAAACTTCGCACTGCGCTATTTGAAGCTGGTGGCGGGCATATCGGCAATTACAGCGAATGTAGTTTTAGCAACGAAGGCGAAGGCACGTTTAAAGGCGCAGAAGGCACCAATCCTTATATAGGCAAACCCGGCGAACGCCATATCGAAAAAGAAAATAAACTGGAAGTAATTTTTCCTGCGTGGATCGAAAACCAGTTACTAACGGCAATGCGTAAAGCACATTCGTATGAAGAAGTTGCTTATGATATTATTCCGCTGGATAATAGCTATCAAAATATCGGAAGTGGCTTAGTAGGGGAATTGCCAAAACCAATTACCGAAACTGATTTTTTGGCGGAGCTTAAACAAAGCTTTCAATTAGCTGTTATTAAACATACGGCACTAACAGGTAAGATGGTGCAAAAGGTAGCCCTTTGTGGCGGTGCAGGCAGTTTTTTAATAAATGCTGCAATTGCCTCAAATTCAGACTTTTATATTACCGGCGACATAAAATACCACGAATTTTTTGATGCCAATGGCAAGCTGGTAATTGCTGATATCGGGCATTATGAGAGCGAACAATTCACGATTGAACTGTTATTTGATATTTTAAGGGATAAATTCCTTAACTTTGCCGTCCTTAAAACGGGTATTAGAACAAATCCTGTTCAGTATTTCCTGTAAAAGTTAAACTCAAATAAAAATATAAAATGGCTGCAGTAAAAGATTTCTCGGTTGAAGAAAAATTATCATCGCTTGTTCTTCTTCAAAAAATTGATTGTAAGCTGGATGAAATACAGGTATTAAAAGGCGAATTGCCGATTGAAGTAAAAGACCTGGAAGATGAAATTGAAGGGTTGCACGCTCGTCAAACCCGTATTGAAGAAGAGATAAACGGCATGCAGGAGTTTATCAACCAAAAGAAAGAAGCAATTAAAGAAGCAGAAGCTTTAGTAAAAAAATACGAAAAGCAAAGCGATAACGTAAAGAACAACCGTGAGTTTGAAGCAATCAATAAAGAAATTGAAATGCAGACTTTGGAAGTGAAACTTTGCGAAAAACACATCAAAGACGCAACAGAAGATATTGGCGAAAAAGCAAAACAATTGGAAGTTGCTAAAAAAGCAGTAGCTACCAAAGAACACAACCTTGCCGGCAAAAAAGGCGAGTTGGAAAAAATTATTGCTGAAACTGAAAAAGAAGAAAAGCATTACAATAAAGATGCAGCAGAAGCAAGAGCACATGTGGACGAACGTTTATTATTAAGCTACGACCGCATCCGCAAAAACTACCGCAATGGTTTGGCAGTAGTACCGGTAGAAAGAGATAGCTGCGGCGGATGTTTCCACGCAATACCTCCACAAAAACAAAGTGAAATCAAACTACGCAAAAAAGTAATCGTTTGCGAAAACTGCGGACGTATCTTGGTAGATACTGATTTACATGATACAGTGGAAGTGAAATAAGCAAGTATAAAGAAGCTTTAAATAGAAGAAAGTTGGATGAGCAATCATTCAACTTTTTTCGTTTAGGGAAGTGGCTTATCATTTCCGAAAGTCAACTCCCTATAAAGGGTTGACAACCTTGATAGAGTCTAAAAAATCGAAAAGCTTTTACAAAGGTTGTCAACCCTTGCGTAGAGTTTAACAACCTTTGAAAAGAATTTAAAAAACATCTTAATTGCCACAAAAAAACTCTTTCAAAAACAGAAACCCACTTCGTAACCAGAAAATTTCCACCATAAAATAAAAGCACTGTCCAGATAGCCCCCTCTCCTGAAGGAGAGGGGGTTGGGGGTGAGGTAAATATTCACTAATTTGCCCCAACAAACTATGCTACAAAAAATCCACATACAGAACTACGCCATCATAGAAGAACTCCAAATCGATTTCCCATCCGGCTTAAACATTATAACCGGCGAAACTGGTGCCGGAAAAAGTATCCTGATGGGAGCATTAAGCCTAACATTAGGCGAACGTGCAGACACCACTTCTCTATTACAAAAAGATAAAAAATGCGTAGTAGAAACCAACTTCGCATTTGTAAAAAACAAAGCTGTAAAACAATTTTTACAAGCAAATGATTTAGATGTAAATGATGAACTGGTAATTAGAAGAGAGATAGCGCCCAACGGTAAATCCCGTGCATTTGTAAATGACACACCTGTAACGGTAAACAAACTAAAAGAACTAAGTTCCTTATTAGTTGATTTGCACCAACAGTTCGATACATTGGAATTAGGCGACGCCGATTTTCAAAGGGAAGTATTGGATGCATTAGCAGGCAATGCAGAAACACTACAGCAATACACAACTGCCTATCATAAATATATAACCGAAAAGAAAGAACTGGAAGCATTGCAATTGCAACAACTCAATGCCAACAAAGAACTCGACTACAATAAGTTTTTATTTGATGAACTGGAAGAAGCGAATCTTACAGAAAACGAACTCGAAGACTTAGATGCTGAATTAAAACTGTTAAGCAACGCTGAAAATATAAAGCAGGAGCTGACTGCTATTTACGATGAATTAAAAGGAAACGAACAACCCATTGTACAGCAATTAAAAGCCATCAGCAATAAACTGCATAGCCTGGAAAAATACCATGCCGATATTGCCGGCATAGCCCAACGCTTACAAAGCACACAAATAGAACTAAGTGATATAAGCGATGAAATAGACAGCGTAAACGAAAGCGTACAATACGGTGCAGAACGCATACAAATTGTAAATGATAAAATAACAATTGGCTATAAATTATTAAAGAAACACAGCGTACAAACCACTAATGAATTATTGGAGATAAAGAACAGCCTGCAATTAAAACTGGATGCTATCTTTAATATTACCGAAGCTATAACCACCAAAGAAAACCAAACAAGGCAGCTATTGCAACAATGCGAAAAGCTGGCAGCAACCATTGCCGAAAACCGCCGCAAAGCAATAAAGCCTTTTGAAGAAAAAGTAAATACTTTATTAGCACAGGTAGGAATGCCCAATGCACAAATAAAAGTACAAATAGAAAATACAACATTAAACAGCACCGGAAGCGATGCCATCGAATTTTTATTCGATGCCAACAAAAGCAACCGCTTTGAACCCTTGCGCAAAGTAGCCAGTGGCGGAGAGTTAAGCCGTTTAATGCTTTGCATAAAATCGCTCGTAGCAAAACAACTGCAATTACCCGTATTGATATTCGATGAAATAGATACCGGCATCAGCGGCGAAGCTGCAAGGCAGGTTGGTATTATAATGAAAGAACTATCCCAATCGCACCAGGTATTATCCATAACGCATCAACCACAAATTGCTGCTAAAGCTAATGCGCATTATTTTGTTTATAAAGAAATTAAAGGCAATAAAATTGCAACGAACATTCGTTTATTAAACAATGATGAACGTATAACCACCATTGCCAAAATGCTAAGCGGCGAAAAGCCTACTGCTGCAGCATTGGAGAATGCGAGGGAAATGGTGGGGAATTAACGAAACGCTCAATCCGCAATTAATTATCAATTATCCATTTTCAATTATCAATTAACATTATTTTTGTCCTCTCAAATAAATAACCAATGGCATACAATCTACTTAAAGGAAAAAAAGGAATCATATTCGGCGCATTAGATGAAAAATCGATTGCCTGGAAAACCGCATTGCGTTGCCACGAAGAAGGCGCTCAATTATTATTAACCAATGCGCCGGTGGCGATGCGTATGGGCGAGATAAACAAGTTGGCAGAAACAGTAGGGGCACCCGTTATACCCTGCGATGTAAGCAGCAATGAGGATGTTGCCAACTTAATAAAACAAGCCAAAGAACATTTTGGAGGAGGCGTAGATTTTATCCTTCATTCAATTGGCATGAGCATTAATGTACGCAAAGGCATTCACTATACTGAAAACAATTACGACTTTAGCCATAAAGGCATGGATATCTCTGCATTAAGCCTGCATCGGGTATTAGCAGCCTGCATGAAAGAAGATGCTATCAATGAATGGGGTTCTGTTGTGGCATTAAGTTATATTGCTGCTCAACGAGTATTCCCTGATTACAATGATATGGCTGATAATAAAGCCATGCTTGAAAGCATTGCACGCAACTTCGGTTATCAATACGGCGTAAAAAAGCATGTAAGGATTAATACCGTTTCACAATCTCCAACAAAAACAACTGCAGGCAGTGGCGTTAAAGGCTTTGATGGCTTTATTAATTATGCCGAAAAAATGAGCCCGTTAGGAAATGCAAGTGCCGATGATTGCGCTAACTATTGCGTAACCTTATTCAGCGACCTTACAAAGATGGTAACCATGCAAAACCTTTTTCATGATGGAGGTTTCTCTTTCACCGGCGTTACACAAGCGGTGATTGAGCAGATGGAAAAATAATTTTCAATAAGCAATAAACACATTACTTAGGGTTGGCAAACTTTCAAAGCTTGTCAACCCTTTTTAGAAAAAATGCACTACTTTTCGGGTGCATTTTTTTTACGCCATAATTTACCAAACATGGATTGGATAGAAATCACCGGGCTTGCCGGCTCCACGCTAAGCAGTATTACATTTATACCACAGGTATATAAAGTATGGAAATCTAAAAGCACCGGCGATTTAAGCCTTGCCATGCTTTTCATTGTATTCAGCAGTACCGTTATCTGGCTTATCTATGGCTTTGGCAGAGGTTTATTGCCTGTAATTATTTGCAATGCCATCATCTGTTTTTTATCCATACTGCTTATTTATTTCAAATTTAGTTTTGATAAAAAAACAAATACAACTTTGTAACCGGCAAAGGCACACAGGACTTACTGTATGAATTGCAAAAGTTGATATATGATGGGAAAAAAGATAGAGCGGTTTTTATATGCCAATAAAAATAGAGTAATAGGACTTGATATTATGCGCACTATTGCCATAATAACCGTGCTGTATCAACATGGAGGCTTATTGCTTCCCGGCAATTTGAAGCAGCAGTATTATTCAATAGATCCGGGCATAGATGGCGTTTCTCTTTTTTTTGTATTGAGTGGCTTTTTAATTGGACAAATACTATTACGCATTATTCAGCAAACTGATTTTACTAAAAAAGATTTGTGGCATTTTTGGGTGCGTAGATGGTTTAGGACTTTGCCTGTTTACTATTTAGTATTAATAGTTATTGTTGTAGGCAGATTATTATACAATTACAATATAGGGGCCTTTACCTGGCGGTATTTATTTTTTATTCAAAATTTCAGTTCGCCTCAACCGGCATTTTATGAAGAAACGTGGAGCTTATGTATTGAAGAGTGGTTTTACATTTTATTTCCAATGTTCTTTTTCATGCTTCATTTTTTAATAAAGGATGGCAAAAAAGCATTTCTACTATTAGTTGTAGGATTTGCAATATTCCCTTTTGTTTTACGGCTTTACAATTTTGAACATGGCTTTCATATCAATGCATGGGATGGCTATTATAGAAAGATCGTGCTTACAAGATTGGATAGCATAATGTACGGGGTATTAGCAGCATATTTGTACGTTTATCAAAAACGGCTCTGGACTAAATGGAAAATTGTTGCATTCATTCTTTCTTTATTGCTTTTTGGGTTTATGTTTTTTTACGGGAACACATTTCCTGAAGATGCATTTTATAATTGCGTACTTCAATATAATATACAGTCAATAGCAGCCTTGTTTTTACTGCCTTATCTTTCAACAGTAACCGGAGTGCCGAATAAATATGTAGCGGCAGGTTTTATTTTTATTAGCCTTATATCTTATTCTATCTATTTATTGCATCTTTCAATAATTATAATTGGCTTTATTCCTATCGTCAATAAAATATTTCGGTTGCAAATGTATTTTGGTAATTCACTGTATGTGCTGGATTATGTAATTTTTATACTTGTAACATTTATTAGCTCAGCCCTGCTCTATAAATATTTTGAGAAGCCTGTTACAAATCTCCGGGATAGGGTAATTCATAAGGAAACAAAAAAGCCGCTATAAAAGCGGCTGCATAATTTCTTACCTGTATTATAATTTAATACTCGTCTTCGTTAAAAAAGAAATCTTCCTGGCTAGGATAGTCGGGCCAGATATCTTCCAGGCCTTCATATACTTCACCACCTTCGTCTTCCAGTTCCTGAAGGTTCTCAATTACTTCAATAGGTGCGCCGCTGCGGATAGAATAATCAATCAATTCATCTTTTGTGGCTGGCCAAGGTGCATCCTCCAAATGAGAGGCTAATTCTAAAGTCCAAAACATATTTAGTACGTTTTATTTTTTGCAAATGTAGAAGTTTGACGGAATTTACCAAATGTGTTTTTCAACCTTCTTTTTTTATTAATGTGAATAGGCGTAAAATATGGTGTATTCTCAATTATTAACTACTTTAGAGGCATGCTTACAGCAACCAATATATACAAAAATTATGGCAGCTTGCCGGTCCTCCGTGGCGTTGATATTTCTATCCAAAAAGGCGAAATCGTAAGCATTGTAGGCTCCTCGGGTGCCGGTAAAAGCACGCTGCTGCATATCCTTGGCACGTTAGACAAACCAGACAAAGGCTCCATATCGCTCGATAATAAACGCATCGAAGACTTATCAGGCAAAAAACTTGCCGCATTTCGAAACAAAGAAATCGGTTTTGTTTTTCAATTCCACCATTTATTGCCCGAGTTTACGGCTTTGGAAAATGTTTGCATTCCGGGCTGGATTGCCGGCAGAAAGAAAAAAGAAGTAATGGAGAAAGCCCAAACCCTCTTAAAAACATTGGGATTGGAAAACCGCCTGGAAAATAAACCGCAACAATTATCCGGTGGCGAACAACAGCGTGTGGCAGTGGCAAGGGCATTAATCAATAATCCATCCATAGTAATGGCGGATGAACCTACAGGGAATTTAGATAGCAATAACGCAAAGGAATTGCATCAGTTGTTTATTCATTTAAGAGAACAATTCAATCAAACATTTTTGATTGTTACGCATAATGAAGAATTGGCGCAGATGAGTGATAGGATATTGCATATGAAAGATGGGAGAATGACAGCCCCCTAAATCCATCCAGCCCCCTAAATCCCCCCGAGGGGGACTTGTAGAAGTATGATTGTTTTTAGTTC
>Ga0206858_1232_pt1 | contig 11120 bp, 8 predicted proteins | sample Alteio_BWOrgCont_46_FD_152622 | JGI IMG/M metagenome (GOLD analysis project Ga0206858, IMG submission 152622) | Enriched cells from forest soil in Barre Woods Harvard Forest LTER site, Petersham, Massachusetts, United States -... | ecosystem: Environmental > Terrestrial > Soil > Temperate forest > O... | reverse complement strand
CCAATGCAGTAAATCCGGTGATGATGCAATATGAATAGCTGCGCCGGGATGATATAAATCTTTATTGGATGCTGCAAAATAACATTCGCCCAATGGCCTTGTTAATGCATAATAACTGTTGCCGATTTTTCCTTCGAAGAGCAACATATCTTTATTCTGATGATCAAGTACAATGCCCAGGCAATTATAATTCAATCCATCATCTGAAACATATAACATAGTAGAATGACGCTCTGCACTTACGCAACAGGTTGTCATATAATAACGGGCATCAATAAACGAAATCCTTGGGTCTTCTATGCCATATTCCTGACTGCTGAATTTGGGTGCAATTGCTTTATCGTAATGGATGGTTATTACCTTACTCCCGTCTTCATTTAATTCAACAGGCAACAACCATGATAAAGATGTTAACGCATATACCGCAAATGAATAAGCCTTTATCCTGAATTTTCGTGGATCTTTCATCTCTACTTCATTAACAGGCCAACCTTCTGCAGAGAAACCTTTGCCTTCATCCCAACGTATGCAATGAGCTTTATCATCATAAACGGAATCAACCAATGCTTCTGCAACACGTACCATCATTAATAAATTACCATTGGGCAGGCGGCTCAAACCGGGATTGAAAGCGCCCAACACAAAGGTTTTATTATCCAATCCATTCCGTAACGGCGATTGCGATAAGTCCACGTCATCCGGCTTAAAAATTAAAACATCTGATTTTATATATTGATTCGATTCCATCATTATTTGTATTTATTCAATGCAGCTAACAATGCAGGGTCTGCAGCTATTTTTTGAAATGTAAGCAACGCTTCTATCGTTGATTCTGCCCCGGAGTTTTGATTGATGCTTGTTGAAGAACCGATTCCATCATAACATACGCCTGTTGCTACCTGATACATAACCGTATGAGCACTGTTGGCTCCAAAAAACCAGGCAGCTAAATGTCCCGCCATATCTGCATATTTAGGATTGCCGGTTTCTTTGTAGGCTTCTGCTGCAGCAAATACCATCGGTTCAATTCCATACGCAATCTGATCATAGCTTGTGTCGGATAAAATCTGAATACCACTACCATTGCTGCCAATTGAAAATGCAGACAGATAGCCATTTTGCAATAACCATGGATAAAAATTATCTACCTCTGCCCTTGCTGCCAGATTGTATTTAGGAGTATTTAAAAAATTGCCTGCCTGCATTAATGCATACGCCTGTACATTACCGTAAGCATGCCAGGTATTTTCCCAACTTAAAAAAGCTCCGTAAGGAAAATGCAATGTATCTGCTTCCTGCATCAATGCAATACCATCCGCAAGCGTTTTTATATAGTTAGACATGGAAGGATCATTATTGGCATTGCAATAATTAATCAAACCTAAAATAAGAACTGCTGTTTGATCGGTGGCGCTGCCAGAAGGCAGCCACTGAGGTATGGTAATGCCGCTTATAACCGTTGTGGTTTGTGGAATAACCAATAAATCCGATTTCATTCTTGCTACCAGATTATTAATAGCGGTATTCATTCTGTTATAAAGCGGAAGGTTTATATTTTTAATTACAGGCGCAGCTTCTGTAAGTGCCTGAAAAGCCCGCCAGGACCACCATGTAGGCGTATTGACACTGGTGCTTCCTGTAGTATTTATTTGCCCGTTGCTGTATAAAAAATTATAGAAATAACCATTGGGCGATTGCATCTCCAGCATAAACTTAATTAAGTTATAGAGTTTAGAACGTGCTGCAGTATCTGATAAATACAATCCGCTTCTTAAATAGACAAGCGTTGCTCTCGATACATCATCCACACATGTAAAGCCTTCGCCATTTGCTTCTACATTCGTATAGTTTGGTGCGTTTGAATAGATATATACACCTGCCGCAACTGAATCATCCGGAAAAGTTACGGGTGTATATAAATGATTTAAATGCGAAAGATTTATCAGCGATGTATCAACCGGAGGCGGCGGTGTTACAGTATTGGCTGCACTTTGCTTTTTACAGGTAAGTGCCATACAACCTATAGCAATTGCCCAAATTAATAACCTGCTTTTCTTGTTCATACTAATTCTTTTTATATGGTTTCATTTCATTTAATAAAGCATTCAGTTCTACACTGGCAAAGCCTGTTGCAGAGTCTGATACTGCATAAGGGATTATCAGATGCCTGCCGTGTTTTAATAACCCACAGGTATATACCACATTGGGTACATAACCTTCCCGTTCAGTTTCATCAGCAGCAATTAACGGTGTATCCAATCTTGCCAAAATGATGGATGGATTATTTAAGTCGAGCAATATAGCGCTGATTACATAAGTACGCATTACACCCACACCATGCGTTAGCAGTAACCAACCTTTTTCAGTTTTAATGGGCGAACCGCAATTGCCCAACTGTACCAGTTCCCAGTTGTATTCAGGTTCCAACAGTACGTTGTATTCGTCCCAGCGATATAAATCATCGGAGTACATAATATTTATTTTTTCTCCGCCCTGCCTTGATATCATTACATACTTACCATTCACTTTCTCCGGCAACAGTGCCATGCCTTTATCCGATACAGCAGCACCGTACATTGTACGAATTTTAAATACATTGAAATCATCAGTTTGTATTAACTGGCTTTTTATTTCACGGCCATTATACGCAGTGTAAGAAGCATAATAACATTTCTTTCCGCCTTCATTAAATTCAACAAAACGTACATCTTCCATACCCATACTTTCAGCTTTGGCATTGGGGAATAATACCCGTTCATTTAAAGGCAGATGTGCAGAAGGTTCCAACTCATAATTAGAATCGAGTGACTGTTTTATTTTTTCTATAGAAGAGTGCATTGATTCATCTGTTCCAAATTTTTTATCAATGATAGCAATTGCTTCATTCGCCGTAAAGGTATCAGGCAAGCTATCCAACAATTCTTTTTTAAAATCCTTAACGAGTGCCGTACATTTTGTTATGAATGCTTTTGTATAAGGAGCATTCTCATTTTTTTGCAGACAGGTATAATAAGGAGATACCGCATCTAATTGCACTTCTCCATTTGCTGTTACAATACCGGTTTGAAAAGCTATAGAAGAAATATGCCCTTCGCCGGTAGCACGCAGGCTCATTACAAAACGTTGCTCGCCTTCTTTTACACCTTGTTGATCCGGATGCGGAACAATGGATGGATTGAACAAAGCCGCAGATTGTATGGAATATTCTTTTGTGAAAAAAGCTCCAAGCAATAATCTTTTTTTAGGATAAAAAGCATGAAGCTTTTCTATGTAATCAACATTTATCTTATCAAAATGATTGGCGAATAATTTTGTTATTTCCCGATGCCTGCTGCCAAAATCTTCCATCAGTTTTTCGTACAAATGATCTACTTCTTTTTCATCCATCACAGCTACCCTGTTTATAATATTCGTTACACGGCTGTTACCCGGCAATTGCAAAAACATTGTTATCACCGCTTTAGGGTCTGCATATAAACGAATTGAACTTTTTCTGATATCCATCTCTTTTTATTAGTTTATTAGTTTAGGGTTTAGGGTTTAGGTTCTTGAATCATTACTCTTAATTCATAACTCATAATTCATAATTTATAATTAATCTTTAAGCCCCGTTGATGCCATGCTTTGTATAAAATGCTTTTGAAAAAACATGAATGCAATCATTACGGGCAATGCCAATAGTACGGCTGCTGCTACTTTTACACCTAACTGACTATCGGCTCTTCCTCCTACAGCAAACAGTGTTACCAATTGCGGCATTGTCATTAGCTGTTCATTACGCACTACAATCAATGGCCATAGCACTTCGTTCCAGGAACCTATGAATGAAAGAATAGCTACTGTTACCAATGTTGGTTTTATATTGGGCCATAATATCCTGAAAATGATTTCGAGTTCATTGCATCCATCTATTCTTGCAGCATCAATCAATGCCTGCGGCAAACCCTGAAATGCCTGCCGGAACATCAACACCGCAAAGGCACTTACTGCAAATGGTATTACCAGCACAATAAATGTGTCCACCAGTTTAAGGTTTACCATGGTAATATAATTTGGTATCAATGTAACCTGAAACGGCAACGACATAGTAAACACAATTACATAAAAAATAAACTGCCTTCCTTTAAACTGCATCTTTGCCAATGCATACCCTACTGTAGATCCGGTTATCATTACCAGCGATGTTGTAAAAACCGCTACCAATAAACTGTTGATTAATGAACGTCCAATCGGTATCTTATCAAACATCATTGCAAAATTGCTCAGTGTTGGATGTGATGGAAATAATGTCATCGTACCTACTTCGTGCAATGGTGCTAAGGATGCGCCGATCATCCAAAGGAACGGATAGATGAATGTTAGTGCAGCAAGGCTTAGCAACACATACATTAAAATCGTTTTTATAGAAACTTTCTTTTTCATCTTACACTTCTTTTTCTATTAATTTTTTCTGCACAATCACTACTGTCATTATCATAAAAGCATAAAAAAAACCAAGGGTTGCCGAATAGCCCATGTTATAATATTGAAAGGCCTGCTTATAGATGTATAATACTGCAGAGAGTGTTGTATTCAATGGTCCACCACCTGTCATAATATAAGGTTCTATAAATAATGAAAACCCTCCGATGGTTGACAGTATTACTACCATAAAGATGGTAGTATTTATCATGGGCAATGTGATGTGCCAGAATTGTTGCCATTGTGTGGCGCCTTCCATTTTTGCCGCTTCATAATATTGTGGCGGCACGGTTTGCAAACCAACCAGGAAGAGGATTACATACAAACCCACATTCTTCCAGGTAGCCATTACTGCAATAGAATAAATAGCAATATCCGGATCAACCAGCCAACCGATTTTTTTTATGCCGAATGGTTGCAGCATACGGTTTATCAATCCAAAATCAAAACCCAATAATTGTTGCCATAAAATAGTAACCACTACACCCGATACAATTACGGGCATAAAAAAAGATGCCCTGAAAAAAGCAATGCCCTTCAACTTATGATTTAATAAATAAGCAAGAAATAACGATACTACTAATTGCAACGGAATATGCAGCAATAAAAATTTAAGTGTATTACCGATTGCTAACCAAAATAAATGATCATGAAATAACCTTGAGTAATTGGCAAAGCCAATAAATTTCATCGGCGAAATAATATTCCATTTATGAAACGTCAGGTAAAAACAAAACAATACGGGGAATACTACAAATACAGAAACAAAGATGATATAGGGTGATACCAGTAGATAAGGCAGAAGCCCCCTAAATCTCCCCGTGGGGGACTTTTTAGAAGCTTTTCTATTTATAATCTCTATATCTTCTTGTAACACCATTGCTTTTGTTTATGCATTTAGTTTTTAATTTACAAGCCCTTAATAAGCCTTGGTATTGGCAGCCTGTTCTGCTATACGCAAAGATTCTACTGCATTGTTATCATCTATTACTCTCTTGTGGCTGCGGTCTTTTATCCATGCCCATTGGTCGGTTAGCATAGCTGTTAATATTTCTGCATACCGTTTTGATTTGTTGTTCAGATTGCCATATTCAATCGTTGCTTCTTTATCAAAAACTATTTCAGTAAATCTTCCTTTAACTTTTTTAATTTCTTCTGATCCTTCATCTGTTATAATTACTGAACATTTATCCATCAAATTTGAAACAGCCATCAATGCATCATTTGTAAACAATCCGTGCAATACCATCTTTACCGGCACCCAGCCATACAATGTAATTTCTCCTCTTTCAAACTGCAAACGCATCTCCTGCCGATCCAATACAATGGGCTGATCAAAGCCGTGATAAAAATTAACCAGTCCTTTATCATATAAAACAGTTGCCTGTACCCTATCCATGATTTTATGTGTTGAGTGTGGCCGCTGCAATTGCACTGCATTCAACAATTTGCCTTGTCCAAGCCAGCCGGAAAACATATCAAAAAAATGAACACCATGCTCTATAAATATGCCACCGCTTTTATCTTCTTCCCAAAACCAATGATCTGCTTGTAAGTTTTCATCACTGGCATAGTTCTCAAAAAAACCATGCAGGAATTCACCCAGCAGTTTTTGTTCTACAATCTTTTTTACAATATCATATAAAGGATTGTATCGCTGCATCAGATTTACTACATACAACAAATCCATCTCTTTTGCCAACGCCTGCAACGCTTCCGCTTCACTTGTCTTTAATGCTGCAGGCTTTTCGCAGATAACATGCTTGCCTGCTTGCAATGCCATTTTAGATTGCTGATAATGTAAAAAAGGTGGCGTTGCTATGTACACCAAATCAATTTCTTTATCCGCTAATAAAAGGCTTAAATCTAAATACACCGATGCTTTTACTTCTTTTGCCAATATCTCTGCAGCCGCTTCATTACTATCCATAATTGCTGCAATACGAATACCCGGAATTTGTAAAAATGCTTTGGATGCAAATGCAGCAAAACCACCGGCACCAACAATTCCTATATTTAAGCGATTTGACATTACTATTTATTTACGCTTTTCAATAAAATATTCACTGCTTTTTCAGCATCAGCAATTGCCTGTTCGGGTGTCTTCTTTCCATATACCACGCAGGCTTCATACTCCTGCGAAATAATATCCAGCACTTCTACAATCACTTCACAATTATCTACGCCTTTTGCAAAAGGTATTTCTTTGGCAAAGGGCAGCATCATTGGGTTTGCCTCAAAATATTTTTTATAGTAAGGATCTGTATCCAGGTCTTTTCTTTTCGGCAATTGTCCTGTTAACTGCAACAAGCCTAAGTCGCCTTTTTTATCAACCAATGTTCTTAAAAAATCCCAACAGGCTTGAGGATCTTTACAACTATTGAACAAAACAATATTCTTTGGATCTGCGTACGTATATACGTGACCGTTATGATCGTCCGGCACTAATGGCGGATAGTAATCAAAATCAAAACCTCTGTCGGGTATATTATTCAGATAAGAAATCTCCCATGGCCCTGTCCATTTTGTGGCAATGGTTTGTCCAACAAACGGATCGCTGGAAGCTGAATTGGATTCCCTCGAAAAATAACCGTTGCTGTATAAACCCTGCAAGAACCTAAAGACTTCTATCGCGTACTTATTATTGAAAGCTGCTTTATTATTAACAATCAATGGCGCACCATCAGATGCTGCCAGATACAAAGGATAAAAATTAAATAAACGCTGATACCAGATTGCTTTTACTTCTGTATATCCAAACCTGCTTTCCGTTAAGCCTCTTTGTGCACTGTTGTTTTTAAATAATTCAGCGGCTTCATTATAACTGCTATAGGTTTGCGGAAGCCCCTTAATATTATTGGATTGAAAAAGATTTTTATTATAGATCGTCATGATGGGATTTACTTTCCAGGGTATCTGGTAAATATGGCCATCTGCCGAAGTGATTTCTTTTATTGCTGCACTATCACAACGTTCTTTTATAAACGTCATGAAACCTTTCAACGTGTCTAAAGGAATGAGTACTCCTGCACGTGCATACATCTCTACACTACCCTGCCACATATTGGCATAAATATCCGGTGTTGTTTTTCCTACAACAGCGGCCAGTATAACTTCTTCACTTGATTGCCCTTCGGGCACCGGTTGCAAATGAATGGATTGCTTTGGATGATTGGTATTCCATTCATTGGTAATATCCGTACATAATTTTATTTCCTGGTTATTGTTGGAACACCAAAATAAAAATTGATTGTCTTTGCCTGTATTTGATTTGCAGGAAAAAATAAAAAACAGAAAAAATATAAGAAGCCATTTATGCATTGAAAAGAATTACTAAAAAAATAAAAAACCCCTGAGTGTTTCCATAAACAGCACAGGGGCTCACTTATCAATAAAAATTATGGAGTTTTTTGTTGGTTATAAAGTGCCAACACCTGCGGTGCTGTTAATGCAACATTATAAATCATCACATCATCCATATCACCGCTCCAGAAACCACCCCATTCTATATTATTGCTATTGTCTTCTTTGTATGCAGCGTTTGCCAAATCAGTACCAATAGACAAATTACAAGTTGGGTTAATTGTTTTCATTGGGCCAGTAGCCTGAGCACCACCGTTAGCACCAGGGAAAACAGTTCCGTTTAGATAAAACGTAGTAGTACCTACACCATCATACGTTACTACCAAATGTTTCCATGGTCCTGCACCTACTGTAGTACCAATAGGAATTGCAGAAGAAGCTGCACAATCTGCTCCGCCATTGATAGTAGTTACAGTAAGGAAAGGATAACTTGGCTGCATCTGGAATTTGTAACCATTCCAACGGTTTAAACCAATCATATAGCAATCACTTGGATTATCAACTCTGCCTGCTGTATCCTGACGAACCCATAGACTAAGTGTAATTGCAGTTGGATTTAATGCTGTGCTGTATGGCACTTCAATGTGTCCGCCCATATTAAAGTGATAGGCCGAATTTGGATTACCAAAACGATCGTTCACCAAATTAGGAACACCACCCGGTACTGCATTCGGATCCGGAACACTTGCTCCCTGAAGATGGAAAAGTGTTTGCCCACCAATAGCAGCAGGCGGCAAAGTCAATACTCCATTATGCCCGTTACCGGATGAATCATTCGGATTGCCATTAAATTTCCAGTAAGCCACCAAAGCGGTTGGTGCAATTGGAGAAATAAGGTTGCCTCTGTAAGTAGCAACTGCTGCAGCCAGATTTGCTGTAGCATTTGTTATGTCAGATTGGGTAGAGCTGGAACTTGATAATACAGCCTGCGCTGCAGTGATGGCAGCATTCAAAGATGTTTTTGAACCTACTGTATATTCTCCAGGCTGTGTACCTTCACTTGTTGAAGCTGACACTGTTTGAGCCGTATCAATTTCTGCTGCTAAACCGGTGGTTACTACAGGCGTGCCTCCTCCTCCGCTCTTGCTGCAAGAACTAATAATAAACCCCATCGACAGTCCTACCAGGATTGCCAGGGTTATGTACTTCCGACGAATTGTTGATTTCATAATTGTATTTTTAAAATTTGAGATGAGAAAAATGAATATATTATTGATGTAAAGCCTGATCTGTCTGCAGTTCTATTTGCGGTAAAAGGAAATGCCTATTGGCCGTATAGTTAAAACCTGCTGTTCCTGCACTTGCAGCACTATCAATCATTACACGATTGGCATAAGCAGCGCCCCAGCGGATGATATCAAAATAGCGATGGAATTCAAATCCAAATTCTACTCTTCTTTCATGCTGTATATCGCCTCTTAATGTTGTTTGATCTGTTGCAGTTACATCGGGCAAAAGTCCCGGAGGTATTGTTCCGTATCCTACCAAACTTGAATCATACAGATAGCTTTCTCTTGCACGTTTGCGCACCATATTAAGTGGAATCAATGCTGCTCCGCTTTGGCCCGATTCATTTAATGCTTCTGCATTCCAAAGCAATACATCTGCATAGCGTATGGCCAGGTAATCGCAACTGCCATCGCCCTTTAAACTGATAGGGATTTCTGAAAAAGGCTGCTGGTATTTTCTGGTAAGGTATCCGGTGTTGGACCAGGATGCACTAAATATTTCTCCGTTAAACCAAGGCATACCATCTCTTCCAATCGTATAGTCTAACCGCGGATCATATATGCCACCGGCTGTTTGTTCAAATTCATTTACAAAACTTTGTGTAGGCGCATCATGATAGTATCCACCATCCTGAGCCGGGGCAAACCATTGATTCAACGCATCGCCTGTTTGTGGTGACTGGCCACTTAACATCTGTACTTCAAAAATCGATTCGGAATTATTTTTATGATCCGCATCAAAATCCTGGCGATATACCGGCATCAAACTATATTGATTGCTGGCAATTACCTGTTGGGAATAGATTAAAGAAGAATCCCAGTCTTGCTGATACAGGTAAACTTTGGACAATAAAGAAGCTGCTGCACCCCAGGTAACTCTTCCGATATCCGCATTGCTGTTATTATAATTCTTCGGAAGCACCGTCATTGCCCATTTTAAATCCGGTTCTATAAGCGATGCATATATTGTAGCTGCAGCAGTTTTAGGCACCTGCAATTGATTCGGGTTTAAATACGAAGTAACCAACGGCACATCGCCATAAATATTAATCAGCATAAAATAATACCATGCCCTAAGGAATTTTGCTTCACCTAAAATCCTGTTACGTAGCGTAGTGTCCATATTAATAGCAGGCACATTATCCAATACTAAATTGCAGGCAGTTATTCCCTGATAAAAATTTCCCCACTCAGCATTGAGGTTACCATTGGTTGCATTGTAATTAAACTGATCAATATTATCAATGCTTGGCTGATCGCCGGGATGCCCTGCTACTGCATCATCCGAAGCTACATCACCAAATACCCAAAGCGGGTTATTCAATGCATTTGTAAATGTTAAGGGTTGATAAGCTGCATTCACTGCCTGAACAGCCTGCGTTGCATTTTGATAAAAACTGGCAGGAGTATATTGCCCTACCGGTTCTTTATCCAAAAATTTTTGGCATCCTATGTTTGAAAGAAGCAACACAAAAAACAGCGTATATAAAATGAACTTTTTCATTACAAGAATTTTATTTAAAAAATTAAAGAGTCAGGTTTGCTCCGATGATATAACTTTTTGCACTTGGATAAGTACCCCAATCAATACCGGCTGCCGCTTCCGGATACCTTTCTACATTCGTATTGGTACTAATATTCATTTCCGGATCAAGCCCTGTAAACTTGGTTATAGTAAAAAGATTTTCGGTAGTGAAATAAAAACGAAGGCCTTTGATATGCGCTTTATCCATCAGCTTTTTCGGCAACGTATATCCTATCTGCAAATTTTTAAGACGTAAGTAAGATGCGTCTTCCAAAAAACGGGAAGAAGGTTCCAGCACATTATTCGTAGCATCTGTCCACGAAACCAATGGCATGGTATTACTTGTTCCGGCACCATGCCAGCGTTGGTCATACACTCTTTGTGTTACATTGAAAGGACGATAAAAACCTTCTATATCCTGATTAACCTGCGAGTAGATTTTATTGCCATAAGAACCCTGGAAGAAAACAGAAAGGTCGAAGTTTTTATATTCCATATTGGCCGTAAAGCCGTAAGTGAATTTTGGTATCGCACTCCCCAGA
>Ga0206858_1231_pt1 | contig 11135 bp, 9 predicted proteins | sample Alteio_BWOrgCont_46_FD_152622 | JGI IMG/M metagenome (GOLD analysis project Ga0206858, IMG submission 152622) | Enriched cells from forest soil in Barre Woods Harvard Forest LTER site, Petersham, Massachusetts, United States -... | ecosystem: Environmental > Terrestrial > Soil > Temperate forest > O... | reverse complement strand
GTTCTGTGTTTGCCGGGCAGGGCTTTGGCGCCAAGGCCGAAGCCTGCGGCGAGGTCTGCTTTAATACTTCCATGACGGGCTATCAGGAAATCCTGACCGACCCTTCTTACAAAGGCCAGATCGTCACCATGACCTACCCGTTGATCGGCAATTATGGGGTCAACGATCTCGACGTGGAATCATGGCAGCCGCATGTGGCCGGTTTTGTGGTGCGCGAGTTGTCGCCCGTGGTCAGTAATTGGCGGGCGCAAAGCTCGCTGGCCGAATACCTGGAAAAACACGGCATCCTCGGCCTTCAAGGGGTTGATACGCGGGCGCTGACCAAAAAATTGCGCGTGCGCGGGGCGCTCAACGGTTTTATCTCGACTCAAGACATCTCGCCGGAGGAAGCGGTGGCGCGGGCCAAAGGCTGGCCCGGTCTGGCGGGGGTGGATTACGTCCAAAGAGTGACGCACGTAAAGCCGTTTTTGTGGGATGACAGCGAAGGACAGAGCAGGAAATTCGCCCTGACGCGATGTTCCTCCGGCGCATTGACCGCCGTGGACCTGCCGGCGGCGGATATCCCCATCGTGGCCTTTGATTACGGGATGAAGTACAACATTCTGCGGCGGTTGCGGCAGCACGGATTCATGACGCAGGTGTTGCCGGCGACGGCGACGGCGGAGGATGCGCTGGCCTACAAACCGGCGGGAATTTTTCTCTCGAACGGCCCGGGCGACCCGGCCGCGCTGGATTATGCCGTCCGAGCCGTCAGCGACCTGGTCAAGACCGGCGTGCCGATTTTTGGAATTTGCCTGGGACATCAAATTTTGGGACAGGCCTTCGGCGGGAAAACCTTCAAACTCAAGTTTGGCCATCGCGGGGCCAATCAGCCGGTGAAGGATTTGGCGTCGGGCAAAGTGGAAATCACGTCGCAAAACCATGGATTCTCGGTGGACCCGGCGACGTTGCCAGAGGATGTCACGGTGGATCGCATCAATTTAAATGATCGCACGGTTGAAGGCATGCGCCACAAGAGCAAGCCGATTTTTTGCGTGCAGTATCACCCCGAGGCTTCGCCGGGGCCGCATGACTCGACCCCGCTGTTTGCGGAGTTTCGGCAGATGATCGAAAAAGGGTGATGGCGGGCGGCGCCGTACAAGACAGGTTAAAACGGAAACGAAAAGTCAAGAAATACGGTTTGACTTGCGGCCTGAGCGGGCCATAATCGAACCAGATCCAGAATATGGCAAGACTAGTAATTTTGAGTGAAGGGTTGACCGGCAAGTCTTACGAGCTGTCGGTGGATAAAACCACCATCGGGCGCGTTGACGACAACACCTTTCCCATCACGGAGGCGTCGGTCTCCAGCCATCATTGCGAGGTGTTGCTACGCGCCGGGGATATTGTCATTCGCGACCTGAATTCCACCAACGGCACGTTCATCAACGGTCATCAAGTCACGGGCGAAGCGGTGCTCAAGCCCGGCCAGATATTGCGTCTTGGGCAGGTCGAAATCCGCCTGGAAGACGGCAGCGCCCAGAAGGCTTCGGCGAAGAAAATGCCCGATCAAACCATGGTCATTCCCCAAGGCGTCAAGCTCGGGCAAGAACCGTCCACCAAGGCGGTGGCGTTTGATAAGAGCGCTTTCGCCAAGAAGAGCAATACGGCCAATAAGATCTTCATCGCCGTCATTGTCATTTTGGGCATTGTGGTGCTGGCGCTGGCCGGCATGATGATTTTGAAGAAGTAGGCGTTCAACCTTCCTTGAGCCAGCGCGCCACATCAGTTGCGGAGTAAGTCACGATAATATCCGCCCCGGCTCGGCGAATGGAGAGCATGGTTTCCAGGGTCACGGCGCGTTCGTCCAACCAGCCTTGGGCCGCAGCGGCTTTGATCATGGAGAATTCCCCGCTGACCGCGTAGGCCGCCGTGGGATAACCGAATTCAGTCTTGACACGATGGAGAATGTCCAAATAAGCCAGCGCGGGCTTGACCATGACCATGTCGGCTCCTTCCTGCAAGTCCATGGCCACCTCGCGCAAAGCTTCCAGAGCGTTGGCGCCGTCCATTTGATAAGCCCGGCGGTCGCCGAATTTTGGGGCGGATTCCGCGGCATCTCGGAATGGCCCGTAATAGGCGGAGGCGAACTTCGCGGCGTAAGAAAGGAGGGGGGTATCGGTCAATCCATGCTGATCGAGCATCCGGCGGATGGCGCCTACGCGGCCATCCATCATGTCGCTGGGCGCGACGATGTCCGCGCCAGCTTCGGCATGGCTCAAAGCGGTGCGGGCCAACAAGGCGAGGGTGGGGTCGTTGGCTACACGGCCGCCCTTTTCCACCAGCCCGCAATGTCCGTGGCTCATGTATTCGCAAAGGCAAACATCCGTAATCACCAGGCAATCGGGCAGATTCTTTTTGAGCAGTCGAACGGTTTGCTGAACAATGCCGTTGCGGGCATAAGCTCCGGAAGCCTTCTCATCCTTGGACTCCGGTATTCCGAACAACAGAACAGCCGGAATCCCACATTCATGCGCCTTCTCTGCTTCGAGGAGGATTTCATCCGGCGACAATTGAAAAACCCCGGGCATGGAAGCCACCGGCTGGCGCACTTTGCGGCCAGGGCGAGCGAAGAGAGGAAGGACCAATTGGCTGGCGTGGAGGAATGTTTCCCGCACCAGACGCCGGAGCGCCGGCGATTGTCGCAGACGGCGCGGCCGGGACGTGGGAAATTGCCCAAATGCGGAAAAACTCATGGAGCCAGCGTAATGAAATCGGCTGGCGGCGGCAATGGCGGACTTTTGGCTTTTGCCGCCCGGCGCGGCGACTTAGACTCTCGGGATGTTGAAGAAAGTGGCAGTCACGATAGCAGCCTTGATGGTGATTTTCGCCATAGGCTTGTTAATCGGGCTATTCGCATATCGCTGGTACGCGGCCCGCTCCGGGGGCGGCTACAACGGCCCGGCCCTCCTTCTAAAGGTCCAAACGCTCTCCCAATTTGTCACCGTCAAGTATTCTCTGGAAAAAGTGGTGGAATTTGACGACGCCAAATGGTACGGCGATAGCCGCGTATTGCTGGTGGCGCACGGAGTGGTCAAGGCAGGCATGGATTTCAGCCAAATGTCCCCGGGCGACATCGAGATTTCCGGCCAAAAGATCACTCTGAACTTGCCGCGCTCGCGCATCACGGACGTTTACCTGGATGATCGCCACACCCAAATCCTGGATCATTCCACCGGCGCGTTTCGACTGTTTGACAAGGATTTGGAACAAAGCGCGCGGCAACGGGCGGTGGACGACCTGCGCCTGGCGGCCTTGCAAAACGGCATTTTGAACGACGCCACCGACAAGGGAAAGTCGCAACTGACAGTTCTCCTTTACCAACTCGGCTTCACGGAGATTAATTTGAAGTCGAAGTAATGGGAAACCCAATTTCCGAATCTTATGCTTTTCGGATGAGCGGAAGCGGTTAAGATTTAGATTTAGATTAGGATGACGAAAGTATCTACGAAAAACCCTAATGTGCCTGTGGCCTTAACTATAGCAGGCTCTGACAGCGGCGGAGAGGCGGGGCTGCAAGCTGACCTGAAGACCTTTACACTGCTCAAAGTGCATGGCGCCTGCGCAGTCACTTGCGTCACAGCGCAAAACCGCAGCACAGTCGCCCGCCTGGAACCGTGTTCGCCCAGCATGGTGCGCGCGCAATTGGAAGCGGTGGCAGCCGATTTCACGCTTTCCGCCGTCAAAACAGGAATGCTTTTCTCCGCCGAAATCGTGCACGAAGTGGCCGCTTTTTTCCAGCAAGCACGGTCTGTCCCACTAGTGGTTGATCCCGTCATGATTTCGACCAGCGGAAGGCGGCTGCTGCAAGAAGACGGCGTGGTCGTACTCCAAAGCGAACTGCTGCCTCTGGCTACGCTGGTAACGCCAAACCTTGCTGAGGCGGAGGTGCTAACCCGAACAAAAATCACCACCCCGGATGAATTGCGGGCAGCCGCCAAAAATATTCATCTTGAGTTCGGTTGCGCCGCGCTCGTTAAAGGCGGCCATTTCCCGGATTCCAATGAATCAGTTGATTTTCTTTGCAGCGAAGATGGAGAATGGATGTTTTCGGCTCCGCGCGCCAAGGTTAAGGGTCTGCATGGGACTGGTTGCACCTATTCGGCCGCCATCACGGCTTGGTTGGCACGCGGACGCCCGCTGGATCATGCGGTAAAAATGGCCAAAAATTATATTACGCGGACCATTTTCACCCGCAGCCAAGGCGGGGTTTGAACTTGTATCGGAACGTCCTTCTCGGCTTATGATTCTGCGTGCGCGGCCTTTTCCAATTCACTGTCCTGCTCCTGGCGTTGTGCGCCGGTTGCGAACGGCATCCTGCGACGCCGGTGGCCGTGCCCAAATCCCAATCCGCGCCAGCGGCCAGCTCCCTCGGTGAGGCGCATCCGCCCGACGGCCAGGTTTGGCGATATACCTACGAAATTCTTAACACCTTCCCACACGACACCAACGCTTTTACCCAGGGGTTGGTTTTCCTCGATGGAAAATTGTTCGAGAGCACTGGCTTGTATGGCCACTCGACTTTGCGGGAGGACGATCTCCTCACTGGTCGCGTGTTGCACAATGTGACCATCCCGGAACGTTACTTTGCCGAAGGTCTGGCCGTGCTGAACGGCAAGGCGTATCAATTGACGTGGCAATCTGAAAAGGGGTTCGTCTATGACGCAGCGACTTTTCGCCTTGAAAAAGAATTCTCCTACGCCGGCGAAGGCTGGGGGCTGGCGACCGACGGCCATTCGCTTATCCTGAGCGATGGCACCTCGCAAATTCGATTTTTCGATCCAGCAACGTTCAAGGTCGAGCGCAACATTCAAGTTACGGTGCGTGGCCAGCCCATCGAGGAATTGAATGAGTTGGAATATATTCGTGGAGAAATTTTCGCCAACGTCTGGCATGCGGATCAAGTGGTGCGCATTGATCCGACGAACGGCGTTGTGACCGGCATCATTGATTTCACCGGCCTGCTGGCGGCTGGAGCCGTTGACCCCAATGCCGCCGTGCTCAACGGCATCGCCTACGACATCGCCAGCGACCGTCTCTTTATCACCGGCAAATTGTGGCCCAAGCTGTTCCAAGTTCGCTTGAAACATATCACGCCTTAAACGATTTCCTGGATGGCTTTGCGACAGTACCATTTTACGGCGTTGGACATCGCGGGGCTGAGGGAATCCAGTTCGTCGGATGAACACCAGCGAATGGCATAATGCTCCGCGCCAGCCAACGTCACCGAACCATCGCGGGGCCTCGCCCAGTAGATCAGGCCGATATGTTCGTGCTTGTCGTTAATGCGATGGATGTCCAGAAAGCGCGGCGCGATTAGGGCGCGTGTGCCGGGTTCGGTGGTGGGAGGACGTTCGCCCAGAAGCTCCACCTCTAGTCCGCTTTCTTCCTTCGCTTCGCGCAAGGCCGCCATCTCCGGGTCTTCCTCCAGCTCAATGTGGCCGCCCAATGGCAGCCATTTATTCAACTGACGGTGGTGGATGAGAAGAATCTTTGCGTCGCAGACGACGAAGATTGCCACGGTGAAATCAATTTTTTCGTGAATATGCGGCATAAAAACGAGCAAGTTTGAGATTGTGGATTTCAAGGCCGTCGGCAAAGTTGAACAGTAACCTATTCGTATTATGCGACATCAATTTTATTTGACTGTTATGTTCCTCGCCGTTCTGGCCGCTGATGCGTCCGAGCCGATGCCGCTCTGGCCCAATGGCGCGCCCGGGGAAAAGGGTGACATAGGGGTGGAACAAGATACCTCCAAACCAAACGAGGGACTGGTTGGCGGAAAGCCGGTTATTCGCATCGGAAACGTCAGTGCGCCGACGCTCACTGTATTCCGGCCTGCGCCAGAAAAAGAAACCGGAGCGGCGGTGGTGGTCTGTCCGGGGGGCGGCTACAGAATTCTGGCGTGGGATTTGGAGGGAACGGAGGTCTGCCAATGGCTCAATTCCGCAGGGGTGACCGCATTCCTGCTCAAGTACCGCGTGCCAGCCCGGAAGGGCCTGGAACGCTACACCGCGCCGTTGCAAGACGCCCAGCGGGCGCTGGGACTGGTGCGCTCCCATTCCGCCGAATGGCACGTGGACCCTGACCGAATTGGCATCATCGGCTTTTCCGCCGGAGGGCATCTCTCGGCCGCCGCCAGCACGCAATTTGGCAAGCGCACCTACCCGCCGGTGGACGAGGCCGACCAAGTCAGTTGCCGTCCGGATTTTACCATCCTCATTTATCCCGCCTATCTGGTTCAAAAGGAAGGGCCGGAACTGGCGCCGGAATTGACCGTCACCTCCAACACACCACCCACTTTCATGGTCCAAGCTGAAGATGATCCGGTTCATATGGAGAATTGTCTCTTCTACTATCTGGCGCTCAAGAAGGCCAAAGTCCCGGCCGAAATTCACCTCTTCGCCAAAGGAGGGCACGGGTATGGCTTGCGCCCGTCGGACAAGCCCGTGATTTCCTGGCCCAAACGCGCCGAGGAATGGATGCGCGGACTGGGAGTTTTAGAAAAGAAAAAATCGTCGTCGCCATAAAACCCGAAGAAATGGAGACAGGATAAACAGGATAGACACGATGATTTTTCGAAAAAATCTCGCCCGCCGGAGCGTGGGTCTTTTCTTTCTGACTGGGAAACCCTTTTTCCATACTGTTAATCCTGTCAAATTTCCAGCCGCTGAACTGCATAATTACGGTCGATGGCATGCCCACTGCCCTAGATAACCTCCACCGGGCACTTCGGTATCGAGGCCAGAAAGGCCTGGCCGTATTGTTTGGTCAGGATGCGGTTGTCCAGCACGACCACGATGCCGGTGTCAGTCTTGGCCCGGATCAATCTTCCAATGCCCTGCCGGAATTTCAAAATCGCCTCCGGCAGCGAGAATTCCATAAATGCATTGCCGCCCCGCGCTTCGATGGCTTCCAGGCGCGCTTCGATCAACGGGTGGTCCGGCACGGCAAACGGCAGGCGCGTAATGATGACGTTGGAAAGGGACTCGCCTGGCACATCCACCCCCTGCCAAAAAACTATCGGCCCCGAAGAGGACTGAATTCACGTCGAGCTTGAATTTCTCCAGCATGAGCGAGCGCGGCGTGCCGGTGCCTTGCACAAAACATTCGACGCCCAATTCGTCGAAAAACGGTTCCATAATCTGGCCGACTTCCAGCATGAGTTTGAAGTTGGTGAAGAGCACGAAGGCCTTGCCGTGCGTCAGGCGGATGAAATGTTCGATCCAGTGAATCAGGCTCTCCTGGTAGCCGGACTCGCGTGGATCGGGCATCTTCCCAGCGACGAAAATTTTCATTTGCCGCTCGTAATCAAACGGCGAACCAGCCTGCACCAGATTGGCTTTTTCCCCGCCGACTTGCCGGGCGAAATAATGCAACGGCGGCGCTTTGGCGGCGGCTTTCGGTGCTTTGGGGTGCTCCGGGGAAACGGCCACGGCCAAGGTTGCGCTCGTCATGACCACGGAAGTTTCCGTTTCAAATAACCGTTCCCGCAGGTAATCGGCCACATTGATGGGCGCGGCATGCAGAGTCAGATTGCGTTGCGTTTTGCCGGTTCGTTCCACCCAATAGACGTGGTCGGGCGCACCCTGACTCAAGAAAACCGCGATCTCGGCCCGCAATTCCTCCAGGCGCCGGTTGCACTCGGCCAATTCCTGCGCGGTGTCTTTATCGTTGAGAGTCTTGATCAGCGCACTCACTTCTTCCCGCACGCGCTGAATGGACAGGGTCAAGTTGTCCGGCGCCAGATCGCAATGGCGCACCCGCACTTCACCCCAGCGCCTCATCGGACGCTCCGAATCACTCGGGTTGGCGATTTGTTCGCAAGCGTGCTCAATCGCAGCGAAAAACTTTTCCGCCTCATCCAAGGCATCCTCGACCAGCTTTTCCTTGCCTCGACGCAAGACGGTCAGGAGACCCTTTTTGGTTTTTGGATGCCAGAGCCGTTGCAAGCCAAAGCGCACTTGCGCGTTGGACACGCCGATGCCGATATGGCCGGAAGCAACGCGTTCGACGGTGTGCGCCTCATCGAAGATCACGAAGTCGTTTTTCAGAAGCACGCCGCCTTTGGGTTCCTCTTCCTGGCTGCCCAGCAGCGTGAAGAAAAGCGTGTGGTTCAGCACCAGCACGTCCGCCGCCAGCATGTCGCTGCGCGCGCGCTGATAGAAACAAGTCCGCCCGCCATTCTTGACAAAGTCCGAGCCGTGCCCGCATTGCCTGGGACTGCACAAGCCGCGCTCGGAACAGACCTGCTGCCAGACGTTGGGCGGCGGCTCATTCTCGAAATCCGAGAGGCTTCCATCCTCGGTTTTGTGGGACCACTCCTCGACGCGTTCCAATTCCTGCATGTCCGGGGAGGTGAAGAGATGCTCGCCTTGCTGGCGCACCTTGGCCAGGCGCCGGGTGCAGAGATAATTGTGCCGGCCTTTGAGCATGGTGAATTGAAATTTCACCTGCAAAATCTGAGCCAGCATCGGCAGGTCTTTTTGGATCAATTGCTCCTGCAAATTGATCGTGTGCGTGGAGATAATCGCCTTCTTGCGCCGCGCCACCGCAAAAAGAATGGAAGGAATCAAATAAGCCAGGCTCTTGCCCACGCCGGTGCCGGCCTCGACGATAAGATTTTCGCCCGCCTCCAACGCGCGCGCGACCGCCACAGCCATCTGCTGTTGTTGCGGGCGGTATTCGAAGTTGCGCGATTTGGAGAGTAGTCCCGCCGGTGAGAAAATCTCCTCAACTTGCGAGACCAGGCCGGACGGAGTGCCGGCGCTGGGCGGATCAAGCAGGCTGATCATAGGCTGATGCGCCAGAACTGAGACGCGAATACAAGGAACCCCTCTCCCTGCCCTCTTCCCGCAAGGCGGAGAGAGGGCGGCCGCAGGCCGGAAGAGGGGCTCGCAGTAAAGATTTCATTGAAACACAACACTTTTTCATTCGCCACGCGCGCGGCGGGGGACAACTGCCTGCTCCGCCTTGTTCTTGACAATCATCTGCTCCGGCAGAATGCCCCGCCAGGTCACGTTGGGATAAATGACCGAATCGCGCCCAAGGATGCTGCCCGGACTCAGCACCGCGTTGCAGCCCACTTCGCAATGGTCGCCCAGCAACGCGCCGAATTTGCGCAAGCCGGTGTCGAACGGTTCTCCGTCTATTTCCACCATGATGTTGCCGGGAAAGACTTTGAAATTGGAGATTTTGACCCCCGCGCCCAAGTGCGCCTTGTAGCCGAGAATGGAATCGCCCACGTAATTGAAATGCGGCGCCTGCGCTTTGTTAAACAGGATCGAATTCTTGACTTCAGTGGCGTTGCCCACCACGCAATCGTCGCCGATGATGACGTTTTGGCGGATGTAGGCATTGTGCCGGATCTGGCAATTCCGGCCGATGATGGCCGGGCCGACAATCATCACGCCATCCTCCAGCACCGTGCCCGCGCCGATGGAAACGCGCTCGCCAATGTAAGCCGTGCCCTCGCAACGATTGAGCAATTCCGGCCGCCCGCCCGCCGCCAAATAAGGGGCAATCCGGGCCAACGCCTCCCACGCGTACTGGCAACCGTCGAAGAGCGCAGCGTGGCCGGTTTGGGTCAGATCAAACAATTCACTCGGCTCGAACATCAACGCAAAGCGTAGTTCTCAAGATGCAGAGTTCAAAGTTTAAAGTTCAAAGTTCAAAGTTCGATTTCTTGGGTTCGTTTTTCAAAACACGGTTTTTCAATGGTGGATTTTTACGCGCCTAAATTTCTTTGTATAAGCTATTTGCATTCATTTTCGACGAAGCGAGTCTTGGGTTCGTTTGGTAAAATCGCCTTTTTGGCTCAGAGCGTGTTTTAAAAATATGAGGGGTTCTGCGACAAGGGATTTTGGCCGCAGCTTAGGCGGCGAGGCACGAGAATCCCCAAAGCGGGCTTTGAGTGTCGAGCCAGCGACGGCTGCGGCCAAAAGACCTGTCGCCCGGAGGGTTTTCGCGCCAAAGGCCCTCTGGCTTCGTTGCGCCTCGGTCACAGCCCCACAAGGGGGATGCTCCCTCGTTGCGCCTCGCCAGATGGCCTTTGGCGCGAAAACAGAACCCCTCGTATTTTTAAAACACGCTCTCATGCCGCCACCTCCATTTTTAGGGGCGGCGGAACGGCCTCGCCCTGTCTCATGCGCTGCAAGCGCTCCAACTGGGTCATGGCCCGATACAACTGCCGCTCCAGCATGACTTCGTAACGCATGATTTTATTCAGCACGGGCATGGAGGGCAGCATGGCCGCCGCCTGCCGCGCCCGGTCTTCGAAATCCTCTCGCTCTATAAGACTGGCATTCAAAGTCGTGATGTCTCTCAATTCCCGGTCCAGAAAGAACAGCGCTCGTTGCTTCTTCCAGTTTTGCAGGTCGGCCGCTTGCAGACCATCAGGATTCTCCTGTAATTTCAAGCGGAAGGCTTCCAGGCGCAGAGTCAAAGTATTGGGCACGCCGCCAAAAGTGTCCAATAAGCTTTTTAGAGCGCCCTCCGTCAGTTCGCCCTCGCGCTCCACGGCGGATCGGACCAGGCCCACCCGGTCTCGCAGAATTCTCAGACCCAGGACCGTCTCTTGCATGCGGCTGATCGGATCGGCCGCCATTCTCCAATGCGAAAGCATTTCTTCCGGGAGCGGCCGTCGCTTCGCCCCGCCTTGGCCCACGCTCAAGGCGATCTCCCCGGATTCGGCCGCCAAGGCCCGCCGCCATCGCCAATGGGTCGTGACGATTTGGTCCACCAGCAATTCCTCCACCGGCCCAAGCGGGTTTAATTCCCGCCAGAAACGCTCCGAAAGCGCGGACAACTCTTCCTCGCTTTCCTCGACTCGCCAGCTCTGCACCAGCACCTCCGAGGACAAAAGGCCGTGTTTGAGGGCGTTCATTTTCGAGACTTCGCGGCCTTCCGGCGTTTTCGGTCCCCCGGATTTCCGCCCGTTGGTCCGGCTGGCTTCGATTTGTTTGGGCGACCTCGCGGAGCGTTCAGGTGAGGTTGATTTTTCCGCGCCAACCGGCGACTGGCCGTTGGGATCGGTTTTTTCAGTATTTGTCATCATGGCAATTTCAGCATTTTTAACATTCTTCCGGCGCACAAGG
>Ga0206858_1027_pt1 | contig 11296 bp, 8 predicted proteins | sample Alteio_BWOrgCont_46_FD_152622 | JGI IMG/M metagenome (GOLD analysis project Ga0206858, IMG submission 152622) | Enriched cells from forest soil in Barre Woods Harvard Forest LTER site, Petersham, Massachusetts, United States -... | ecosystem: Environmental > Terrestrial > Soil > Temperate forest > O... | reverse complement strand
CGCCCATTAATTGCTACCAATATTGCCGGCTGCAAAGAGTTAATTACTAATAACGAAACCGGCTATATATGCGAACCGAAAAATGTAAATGATTTAGTAGATAAAATGGAAAAACTGATTCAGTTAAGTAATGAAGAACTTGCTGAAATGGGACGCAAAAGCAGAGAGAAGATGATTAATGAATTTAGTATGTCAAGGGTTTTGCCAAATTATGAGAAAGCTGTAAAAGCATTTTAAAGTAAGCGTGATGACCTAAAATAGAATCGGGTCATCACACTAGTTCAACATTTTATTCTTTGATTATCTTTTTAATAGTGATTTCTTGAGAGGTTTCATTTATCAGTTTTGATAAATAAATAGGGCTTGCTAAATAACTAATAGCAAAATTTTGAGTGTTATTATGAGCAATTTTGAATGATTAAAACCCTCGCATTTAAAACCCAAAATTTCTTTAAAATTTAATACCACAGGGCTTTTGAATTACTTAGCGAGCCCTATTTTACATTTCCCTAAAAAATAATATAAAAATATATCTTCATAGTATTACATTTGATTCCCAATCGTTACACTTTAAAACTAATTTATTATGAATCCTACCAAATTAACAGCGAGGTTTTCGCTTGCTCTATTTTTCTTTTGCATCTTCGGTCAAACATTTAGCCAGGTCCAATTTAATTTAGGCACAACGAATGGAGTTACATACTCTCCTAATGTAACACTTCCTGCAACTTATACAAACGCTGCTCTTGTTCCCAGTAAGATACCATGTGCCGCTGCAAATTATGACGTTTTCAATACAGTTGCTGCGTATATACGGACTAATGCCAGTTCATTAATAACCAAATACGGTTCTATTATAATTAATATACCGTCAGGTACATTTTATATTAATGGCCAAACCTTAGCAAACAAGTACGCTCCCTCTATTCAGGCTTTGAATCTTAATGGATGTAAGAATGTAACTATAAAAGGAGCAGGCATTACATCTACAAAAATCAGTTATACTTCTGGTCAAAAATATGGAAGGTTTGATTCTACCTATAGTACCCCTTCAACTAACATAACTGATCCTACAACTAAAATCTGCTATCCAAATGAATTCATTTCCTTGTATATTTATCAAGGGGGCGGACCAACACTTCCAACACAAAATATAACCATTCAGGATTTTGAATTGGATGGACAATGTAACACATTCACTATGGGGGGAATGGTTAGTTATTTAGGTACGACTCCAGTATATGGATTGGCGGCTGGCGGTATTGTTATGTGGGACAAATGCTCCAATATAAACATATCAAATGTTTATGTGCACCACATGGGATTAGATGGAGTAACCATTAACTCAGATACTACTACACACAATATTACGATAGCAAATTCAAAATTCGAATATAATGGCAGACAAGGGCTTAGTTGGTCTGGAGGCTCAGGTGTATCAATAAGTAATTCCCAATTTAATTACACAGGTATGGGGGGACTTTTTGACCCTCCAGGTGCAGGGATTGATATTGAACCTGATTTTGCAGGTGTAGCATACGGTTCAACAAATGGAAATTTTTCAAATGTTAGTTGCGTAGGAAATTATAGCCTTGCATTATGTGGCTTATGGACACCTTTAATAACCGATAATATAAATTTTACAAACTGTACATTTCAGGCTCGACAATTAAATGCTGTACAAACGGGTGGCAGTAATTATAAATTTTCAAACTGTACAATAAGTGGAAATTACACAGGTGTATATACAGCAACTAATTCTTCAGATGCCACAAAATTTATCTCTTGCAATTTTGACGATAATATTCCGGGTGTTGATACAATCCCAAGTGCGATGATATATCTAAACAGTGCGGCTACACGAACATTTTTTGATAGCTGTAACTTCACATTAAACAAGATAAATTCCGCATTCTTAAATATCGATCCTACTTCCAGCAATAACGTAACGGATTTCAATACTTTCAGCAATTGTGTTTTTACGCACACTTCATCTCAGAAAAATGTAAACCCTGGATCTGATGGGCTCAGTTATATTAACCGCGTGATTTTCGACGGGAACACCAATTTTATAAACAGTTCCACACAAAGCAAAGGTTTCAGATGGAGCAATATATATATTACCGGAAGTCCTACTCCGTGTGCTCCTTATAATTTTAATATTGGTCAAAATTTAAGTTGGTTCTTTAATCCCTTTGTAAGTACCAGTGAACAGATTTTAAACTTTGGTTACAATACAAGCACTTCAGCAAATGACTTAAACCTTAATGTAAATAATTATGGCGAGATGTACATAGACGGAACAACATATAATGGTTCATTAACCGATAACCAATATCAACAATTAAGTATTGGCACTAATACAATTTTTTCGAATTACCCTAACTCATCTTTTTTCCTCGGCTGGGATCGAATTTCAGGCACTTCAAATTGCAGAGCCGTATTAAATTTAGATGGTAAGTTAACCACAAGCGCACCAGCTACAATTTCATTTAATAGCTCTAAAATTAAAACAGCTAGTACAGCTACCAATGAGTTGTACATTCACAAAAATGCCTCCCTTAACAGCTTTGGAGCTAATTTTGCAGGTTCCGGAGTCTGCATTGATGGCGGTAATACGACTTCGGCGTCTTCTGGCATGTGTGTGTCTCCAACGAATGATGCATTGTATTTTGATGGAGTAGATGATTATGTAAATATTTCGACAAGCTCTAATAAGCTAACTACTTCTCCTACGGATTTTACATTTCAAATTTATTTTAGGCGTGCATCAATTCCTGGTCCTACAGCACAAAGCTATAGTGCTTTATTTTCAAGAAGGATTGGTGATACCAGCGGTATAGAACTAGGAGTCACTAAAGATGGGAAAATTTATATAATGTATAATAGCGGTAGATGGACTATTGCTGATTCATTTATTAATGTAAATGATTTGCAATGCCATACTATAACTTATAAAAGGGCAACACTTGCGCCAACATCACCAATAAGCTATTTTTGGGATTATCTTTATTTTGATGGAAAGCCTACAAGTAGGTACATGTCAATCTTAGATGTATCACAATATAATTACACTAATAGTAGTCCATTTTACATCGGCAAATCAACAAAGCCTATTGTGGTTGGTTCGTTTTATAATGCAGATCCTTTCAATGGATGGATAGGGCAAGTAAGAATTTGGAATAGGTACTTATCCGATGATGAAATTTGCTATAACTATCAAAGAAAAAAACCATCTTCTAATTCAGGGTTATTAGCTGATTGGGATATGACTGACGCCTCTGGTAGCACAACATTGACTGATGCTGTAATTTCTCCTGCACAAGTAAATGGTACATTGGGAAGCAGCACAGCGGCGCCAACTTGGGTTTCCCAAGCAAGTATAGGCGATTGTACTAATTCACCACAAATCAATTTTCGTCCTACAAATGAAAGCGTAATTACAGAGCCTTTATTATATAATGACGAAATTCTAATATCCCCTAACCCCAATACAGGGAATATGAATATAGATATCCAAGGAGTCACTTCAGATAAAGTTGGCATAACCATGTTCGATATCAATGGCAAAAAAGTTTATTCATCAAGCACAGTCAAGGGTGCTGGCAGTCAATTTAATAAAATACTTAATGTCCCCAATCTTGCCAAAGGTATCTATATGTTAAAAATTGATTTTAATAATAAGGTCCAAACGAAAAAAATAATGATAGAATAAATAGGCCTTTCTAACTAATATAATAGCAAATTTTGAGTGTTATTATAAGCAATTTTGAATGATTTATATTATTAAATCAAGTAAAAATGAACACTTTTATTATCATTTCAAATTTTGCTCGACTAAGCTTAAACCATATATGCAAAATTTTTGGATTATAGTTATTAAAACCCTTTAATTGGGAAATGAAAATTTGCTTTGAAATATAGCCACATGGGATTTTGAGTTATTTAGCAAGTCCTAAATAGGGGAGAGTCCTTTAGTCACGCTGCAAAGCTCGACTTGGGGACTTGCTTGATAAATTTTAGAGGGAGAGTTGGAACTGAAAGAAGGCATGTCAACAGCTTTAATGGAAGCAGCTTCTATGGGGCGCCCATTAATTGCTACCAATATTGCCGGCTGCAAAGAGTTAATTACTAATAACGAAACCGGCTATATATGCGAACCGAAAAATGTAAATGATTTAGTAGATAAAATGGAATGCCTGATTCTGTTAAGCGATGAAGCCCTAGCAGAAATGGGGCATAAAAGCAGAGAAAAAATGATTGATGAATTTAGTATTCAAAATATTCTTCCGATATACAAAAAAGCGGTTAAGCAAATTGTAATTTAATCTTACTCTGCCGCTTTCATATATGATTAGATAGATTTTGTTATTTAATTAATTTCTGACCATCCAAAATGAACCCGGTTCACGATAGTTTTCTTTTTGTAATTGAGGGCATTTTGCAGATAATTCATTTGGATAATGATGTTTAAGATAGTTAAGAGCTCCAATGACACGATATTGATTATTGTCTGTTAAATAAGCTTCCAATAAATATTGTTCATTCCATAAATAATGATAATCAAATATAAATTCATCTAAATAATCTTTGGGCGTAAAAATATCGTGTATATGAACAATAACCCCCTGATTAAGTTGAGGCAAAATTTCCAGGTATTCCAATAATACATCACCTTGGGGTCGGATAATATGTGATGAGTCTATAAATAGGATATCGTTTTTTTGCAAGGATTTAAAAATAGCTATATCTACATCTTCTACTTTTTTTCTTATTACCTCTACTCCAAGTTTTTCCAACCAGCTCATTTCATAAGGTTCAATACAAGTATGTACACAGCCATTTTCGTTCTTCTGCACGGCTTTAGTAGCTATTCTAGTAGAAAACCCAGACCCGATTTCGATAATTTTTTTAGGAATTTTTAACCGTATCATGTTATATAAATATTCTGCATCACCCGATTCAAAAGAACCATTATGATAATAATATTCTAATTCTTTCCCTTTGTGTGTCGTAAGTAATTCTAATTCTTTATCAACATTAAAGGAGGCTAATAATGCAAGTTGTTCTTCAATGTTAAAATCGATGCCTGGTAAATTTCGATCTTCTCTAAGCGATTTTGTAATGTGTTTCTTTGGATTGATAAGGGGCTGGTAATAGTGGTCTCTTACAGGCAACACGCCTAAATGCATAAATATTTTATTATGGATTGGCAGGTATTTAAGCATGATACTAATAGCTTTAAGCCAAAGTGCAGCAATAAATGAAAATGGGCTGGCAATAATATCAATAAATGTTGAAAAAAAAATTGACTTAAAAAAACGATTCATTTGATAAGGTTTAAAGATGGAGCGGAAATCAAAGTAATTATAAACTCGATTTCCTTTTGATAAAATCATTTATCCCTTCGCAAAAGGATTCTACGTATTTCTTTTGTGTTTTAAAAGTTTGCGTAGCTTCATAAGAAAGAGATTTATAAGTCTCAGGTGTTTTTAAAACTATCAATAACTTTTCTACCAATAAAGGCAGGTTTTTGTCAAAATCAGGGTATAACCAGAGTGCATTTACTCCATCCTTTGTATAGTTTTCAATTTCGCCTACTGGAGTAACTAATGGAATAAGTCCACAACTTAAACCTTCTACAACAGATAAAGCCATCCCTTCAATATCACTTAATTGCAATAGAAAATCATATTGCAGCATAGTGGGTTGTATTTTATTTAAGGGAAGAAGGTCTTTTATTGTTACTTCATTCTGTAATTTATAATTATCAATAATTGCTTTATATTTTTCAGCATCTCCTTTACCATAAATATCAAACTGAAAATTAATGCCCGCTTCTTTACATAATTTACAGAACAATAGCATGCGATCAACTCGTTTTACCTGAGCTAACCTTCCAAAGAAAACCAGTTTAATTTTAGGATGATTAATTATTGTTGTTTTATGTAAGGTATTGAAATTAAACAGATAAGGAACAACAACTGTGTTTTCTACAGATAATTTTTCTTTAATAAACTTTTTTGTTGCGGCAGAATCTGCAAAAGCCATGTCCTGCTTTTTGCTTAAAACCTTTAAAAAGAAACGTTCCAAAAAATGGATAATCCCGTTCTGATGATAGAAGCCGCAAAGGCATACTTTTGGATTGAAAATTTTGTACATAATTGCGGCAGGAACTGATTTCCACAACGATGCCACAACAACGTCCGGTTTCATTATTTGCAGAAGCCTAAACGATTTTATTGTTCCGGAAAAAATGGTGGAAGCTCCGAGTATAGTTATATGCTTTTTAATTCCGCTTGGCACTTCTTTTAGCCAATTCTCATCAGCTTTGTAAGTAATAACTGTATAATCAAACTCTTTATTTAACTCTTCAATTGAATACAACATACCTGTTTGCACCCCGCCAAGACTAAAAGACGAAACGACATGTACTACTTTTAGCATACTTGCAATATATTAGTTAATTATTCTTAAATACGATTAAGGCTATACTCCCTTACTTGTAATTTCCTTATAAAAATCTATTAATTGTGTGCCGTATTCTTCCCACGTATAATTAGTGGCAACAAGTGCAGCGGCTTTTTTTCCTATCGATTCTCTTAACTCTTTTGTATTAATTAGTAGTTCAATTCCATTTGCCAAAGCATTCGAATCATTAACAGGAATTATAATACCCGATTCTCCATGTGTTATAGGAAGCCCGCAATTTGCAGTTGTAACTACCGGCAATCCGGCTGCCATCGCTTCCATTGCAGATCTTGCGCAACCTTCAGCAAAGGTTGGGAATACATATATGTCACTTTCCTGTAAAAATTTTTTTAGTTGTTCCTGAAGTAAGGGTCCATGGAAATTAATGTTTAAAGGAAGGTCAATTAAATTGGTATTTTTAAAATCCTCCTTAGCTCCAACAACATCAAGGATTATATTATACTGTTTTTCATTTAAAATTTTTAATGCTTCGATGATTATTCTGGCTCCTTTTCGCAAGCCAAAAGTACCAGTAAATAAAAGCCTGATTTCTTTAGTTTTTATTTCCCAGCTATCTTTTAAATAAAAAAAATCATTTCGTACTCCCAAATAAACTACTTTAATTTTTTCTTTAGCAAAGCCATTTTCAATAAAAGTATCTTTAACAAAATCAGAATTAACTACTATATAATCAGCATCCAGGCAATCTTTCAATATTAATGTACTAAATTTTGTGTTAGGATCCAGATCAAAGGTTCTATTGAACTTTTCGTATTCGGGTCTTAAATAATTTGCCATTGAATGTGGATGAGCAATACTATGATCAGCTACTACAACCATTCCCATTCGTTTTGCTTTTTGTATGCTCCCTCCCTGGCCGGCACCACTTCTTACATGAAAAATAGTTGAGGGAGTAATATATTTTTTTGTTGCTTTTCCAAAAAACACCCATCCTGTAGTTACCGCTGTATCATACGTTATTATTTTTATTTTTGTTAAAAACAAAAGCCCCCAATATAAAAATTCGCTAAAACTGCAACTGGCTATTTCTTCATTTGTTAATCCTTTTGGATGACGTTGCATCAGTAGTTTATAGAGGTTACCTTTTTTAAGCATACTTCCAATTGCATTCACAAATTTTGGAGATAAGTTTTTTGGCAACCACCCGGTAATATATAATATGCCAGCTTGTTTTTCTTTTAAAGAAGCTGCAGTTTCATTCATATGAAGCTTTCCATGCCCTTGCGAAATAATAACTTTCATTTAATGCAAACTTTATAAATTACTTATATTCTATTTTGAAAATAAAGAATATTTAATGATGTATTTATACAAAACACTTATGATTTTTATACTAAATTAATCATCTTATAATACCCCCATAACATGTAAAAATAAATGCGCCTTTTTAATGGAGAAAGCCTGTAATAACCATGCGCCAGTAATATATTTTTCCTTTCACTATCGATTTTTCCGCTTGCCGTTATGCTATTTTCATGAAATCGAAATACAGTAGTATATATATTAAGATGTTTGCCTGTTGCCCCTTCTGTATTTAATGCCCTCAAAATATAATCATAGTCTGATGCATATTTGTATTGTAAATCATATTCTTTTAGTTGCCGGTTTAATTTAGCTGAAATGAAGAAACAAGGATGGTGAACAAAGCTGCCATGTGTAGAATAAAGTAACTGCCAATAGTTTACCTGAAATAATTTTACAGGAACAGGTTTATTCTTTTTTAATTTTATTATGTTACCATAATAGTAATCAAACCTCTCCTTCTTTATTTCAGTTGCTACTCTTTCAATAACAGATTCGTTCGCCAATTTATCGTCAGAATTCAGTATTAAAATATAATCTCCTGTTGCGGCTTTTAATCCTTTATTGATTGCATCATACATACTTTTATCTTCTTCGCTAATCCAATAACTTATGTGCGAAGAATATTTCCTGATAATATCAATAGTTGAATCAGTTGACTTGCCATCAATAATAATGTACTCAATATCCGGGTATGTTTGGGTAACAACGCTTTTTATTGTTTCCTCTAAAAAGGCACTGCTGTTTCTACAAACGGTTATTATAGATATTTTTATATTCAATCTGTATATTTCGTTTAAATGGTTAATATTTTTTCATTCATCACTTATTTTGTAAGAATATTAAGCGGGTGTATTTTTTAACAGGCTCATTAATTTAGCCCTAAACAAAAAAACAAAAACAATAGTAAAAGTAAAAAATAAGCCGATTGAATAAATGAATGAATAAGTAGGGATAAAAAGTACAATTAAAGATACTGCTATAAAATATATAAATGCATTAGACCATATCCATTTACAAGCACCTCTTATTTCTGATAATACTATCGAATTATAAATGCTACCTACAAGAATTGAAAATGATGGGATAGCAATAGCAGTCAAAGAATGTACTCCGATTTTTAAGAGAATGAATGAACAAATAATAGCTATTAAAGGGTAAAGAAAGTGAAGTATAACTAAATTATTCAACTTGTCTATACCCATGCAGGTAAAGTAATGTATAGAAGTTATCATGTTGCTAACTACCCCTATGTTTATGATAATTATACTTTGAAATAGTACCCGATCAAAATGCCCAGAGAAGAACAGGATTGCTACAGGGGATAATATAAGTGTTGCTAATCCTATAATAATGGACAAGTAAAGGTTCCTGTCTATGATTTTTTCAAAATAGGGGTCTAAAGTATTGCTTGTTGTATGGGCTACAACTTTGGGAATAATTACCTGATTGGAATTTACCAACAAATTTCTTCCCTGAGATACTATTTTATTTGCTAACTCATAATTTGCTGTTCCGCTTAAGCCAATAGTTTTTGTAATAAAAAATTTTATTACCGGATCAAAAAAGATTACCAAAACGCTGATCGATTGATATTTTGTGCCTACTGAAAAAATTAATTTAAAAACCTGCTTATCAAACCCTAATAGCCTTTTCCTCTTAAATACTTTCATTTGCCGGATAATAACAATAGCAACAACGAGTTGTAAAACAGCCTGAAAAACATTCGCTATTGCAACTCCGGTTAATTGCATTGTAGGCATTAAACAAAAGGATATTATTACAAACAGTATCCATCCTGCAATTTGGATGATGCTACGGATATAATATTTTTGCAACGCATCGAAAATAAAAGAATATGCAGAAAAGAGGTTATTAATAAATAATGCAACTAAATTCCAGATAATTGCCGAATGGAACATGATTAATTGCTCTCCCTTTAGCAGGTGGTTAGCATATAACATCATTGGGAAATATAAAAGGAATATAAAAGGAAGAGAGAACAAAAAATTAGCAACATTTATAGTTGCAACCATTTTCTCTGCTTTTTCAAACTCCTTTTTAATAAAATATTCCGGAAGATATCGAACCAACCCATTGCTAAAGCCAAAAGCACTTATTTGTCCTATAGTGGTAGCTGCCATTACCAAAGACCAAACACCTAATATTTCTTTGCCTAACTTTTTATTTATAAAACTCAATATGATTAATTGTGAGAAGGCAATTACTATATTCAATAAAATGATCCAAAAAGTATTTTTACTTATGCGTTGCAAAATTTTCCCTGGTTTATGAAATAATTTTTCCATTATTAATAGTGTATCATGCCCTTTTGCATATTAATTTATTTCTTTTGCCAAAAGAAAATATATTTTTTATACCTCTGACCCATTTTGTTGATTAAGCATTTTGGTCATGGCTATTCTATTGTTTTTAACAATTATAAAAAAGAGTGCGAAGTAAAAAGGGAGTAACGGGGTTTTGTATCTTGAAAGAACCCCGAAATTGAACGAAATGCCACCAGCCATAGCTGCTACAATTATAATAAACACCAATGAAAAAGGCAGTATCCCGTTATTTTTGAACAACTGAAGCAAATTTTTCTTATCTACTTTAAACAAAACATAGATTGCCATAAACGTCATTAATAGTGCTTCCGCTGTAGCAGGTATTAGTTGTAGCAGAGTGGTCTCCCAAATATAGGGGCGAAATAAGCATACATTTATTGCAGAAAAAATAAATTTTAATAAAGAGAAAGGAGTTAGATCTAATTTTCCTAAATCATAACTGGTTGTTCCTACTTCCAATTGTATCGTTTTTAAAATCAGAATATGCTCTACCAAATGTTTTGCCATTGAGGAATATACAAGGCTCTGCAAATTGGAAAAAATATAAACCACGCCACCTGCTATTATAACAAGCCCCAGAGGGAGCAGGTATTTGTATTTTCTAAAATTTATTCGCTTGATACACCATACTAAAAAGCAGACAAATAGGCCTGCGACAAACGCATACAATAAATAGTCTTTTACTCCTGCTAATAAAACCATCGAAATAAACCCTAGTACTATAAATACAATGAGCGTACTAAAATTTTTAATTTGGCCGAAAAATAAAAAGAAAAGTATGCCAATGCTTCCAAAGCAAATTGGTTCTTTCATTATTCCTGTACTCCAGAAAAGTATAGTAGGATATACGATTATAAACCAATAAAACCAATCTCGTAAATCGGGATATTTTTTGTAAAAAGTATAGAAAATAAGCCAAATGCCTAAGTACCCAAACAAAGAAAAAAAGAACGAAACTGCAAGATATGAATCAAACAAAAAGTAAGAAAAAACGGATGCAACTTCTATTACAAACCTGTTTGTAACAAAGGTTAGAACCAACCAGTTTTCATTGGGAAATAAGCATTTTATTTTTGAAGGCAGGTCGTAAAAATCCAGATAATAAATTTTACTATATTCATTAAAACTAAACTGGGAAATTGCCTTTGATATAC
>Ga0206858_1226_pt1 | contig 11335 bp, 15 predicted proteins | sample Alteio_BWOrgCont_46_FD_152622 | JGI IMG/M metagenome (GOLD analysis project Ga0206858, IMG submission 152622) | Enriched cells from forest soil in Barre Woods Harvard Forest LTER site, Petersham, Massachusetts, United States -... | ecosystem: Environmental > Terrestrial > Soil > Temperate forest >... | reverse complement strand
GGCAAGACGGTGACCGCGAAGGGCGCCGATCCCGATACGATGGTCGCCTCCGCGCGCGCCTATGTGGCCGCCTTGAACAAGCTGATGGTGAAGCGGCTGCGCTCGAAGCCCGAGGCGGTCGAGGCGGGTATCAAGCAGTAGAGCAAGCCGGCATATCGTCTGGACATGGGCGATAGGCTTTGCTACATGCCACGCATTCGCCCGGGGCTCATCCCCGGGCTGGCTTTGATGGGCGCATAGCTCAGTTGGTAGAGCAGCTGACTCTTAATCAGCGGGTCCAAGGTTCGAGCCCTTGTGCGCCCACCATCTAAGTTGCTGAAAATGCTAGAGATTTTTCTCCTACAAAGTCTAAGCTTTGGTTCCCTGAGGATCGTGGTGTCCAGATGGTGTCCACGTCGACCTGTTTGAGGGAGAGGCACCCCGCGCCATTTGCGTTCCCGGACCGGGTCAGACCTCTGGCGAACCTGGGATCTTCCTAGTCAATTGTTTTTTCAAGGTTTTTCTGGCAATTCGGTCGATCGGCCTTATCGTCGAGGGGTAACTTCGATTGAAAGGAGACCTCGCATGGCCGTTTTGGACCAATTCAAGCTTACCAACCTCGCCCCTAAGCGGGATACTTCCCCAGTAGGGCGCTTTCGCCGAAGGCTCATAGAAGCCCTCGAGCTTCAAGTAGAGCTCGCCAAAGCCGACCAAGCTGGGACCCAGCTGAATCGAACGCGGCCCCGCCGCGTCAAGGTCGGCCCCAACGGCGAACGGGAGCTGCGGAATGTGCCGGTTCGGCTTCGCCGCTGGTGGTGGAAGGACGACGCCGGGACGACGTTCGTGACCCTCAATTATGGCTCGAAGCCTCTTGAGATTGCCCCTGGCAAGAAAGCGATCGAGATCGGGAAACCGGAAGATCTGCCAAGTAAGCTGACGTTGCTTTGCGACGCCGTGCGGGCAGGGGAACTCGATGGTTGCGCGAAAGCTGCCACGTTCGGGCGCGGTGTCATCGGGAAGACCAAGGCCGCCCCAACCCCAGGAAAGGGGGTGAAGGCCTAGGGCCTAACCGGAGGCCGCCGAGCCCCGTTCGACCCTCTCCCCTAAGCCTTCCTCTGGGGACTAGGGATGGGGCCTCTCGGGGCTCCGAGAGGGATTGATTGCCCCGCAAACTGCGGGGCTTTTTTATATCCGCTGGAACACCGCAGGCCACCTGAGCCTTTGTAGAACTCGACGCACACGATCTGCGAACCAACCAGTGTTTTGCAGTGCGGGCACGTCGTTCCATAAAGGGTGTCGATAGCGTGCGGGAGACCCGCGATGGCCCGCTCGGGCATGCCGGGGCCGCGCGTTTGCCGGAGAGCTTGCAGGAACCGCGATAGGACTCCTCGCCGTGATCCGGCTCCGGCCCCATGGTGCCGGTCTGGCCACGCATCGGCTGCTCTGGCGAGGAAGAGGTGGTCTGGGAATCTCGTTCATGTTCGCGGACTCCAATGGACGCGATACCGGTCGGCCTGAGTGTACGAAAGGAGGCGCCTAGCGTGCGCCGCGACCGTTCGAGGGGGCAAGAGCCGCGCGCGGCATGCTGATCCACTTAAGCTGCTTGAGCGTGCTGATTGACTCCGCTCTGGGCGAGCTTGCTCAAGGTCTCGTCGGTTTTTTTCTCTTCCGAGAGCGTGGTATCGAGAAGTTTGACCGCCTGGTTCAAGCCGAACTCCTCAGCCCAAGGGTTCCATACCGGGCAATCTCGTAGTGCTCAAGCCAGTGCAGAACGCCTTCGTCGAGTCGTTCAATGGCCGGCTCCGCGACGAATGCCCTCAACGAGCAGGTGTTCCGGTCACTGTGGGAAGCGCGCCGGATCGTCGAAGCCTGGCGGATCGACTACAATGATATCAGACCCCACTCGAGCCTCGGCGGCCTTGCGCCTTCGGTGTTCGCAAACCGGCCCTCTGAAGAGGGTCAAATTGAAACGGGGCCTAATTTATGATTGGCGGGAAAATGGGGAAGCACGTCAGCCTCTCGATACAAACGCCCCAAGCCGTATAGGTCGCGCGAGCTGGATTCTGCATCTCTGTCTTCGAAGGCAACTTCTTTCGTAGGGCCATCCACGACATGTAGACGCGGCGATTATTGGCGGAATAACGATTTTGGCCCGACGCCAGGCTGCGCCCGCATAGGAACGCAATGCAACCGAACTGGACGCAGTAGAGAGCCTCACAGCTCTCCTCTCCGTTAACGGTGCGGGCTTTGCTATGCACCCGAAAGCGTATGCTCAATTTGAGTTTTATCGCTCCTGACCCATTCCCGACAATGGTCAGTCAACACAGATAGAAGGTGGTCGAGCTAGATAAGCATCGCCTTGGGCATCTCCGCCGTTAAACGTTCGACGAATGCGCGGGCCGATGGCAGCCTGTGATTGAAAAGGCTGCGATCCAAAGCACCGGACCAAGCAGACCTGGCCACCACGGTGCGTATCCAGGGATCAGGACAAACAGAATGAAAGGAATGTCGGCAATGCTGACCATCACCCCGTTGATCCAGAAGCCGAGCCGATCGTTGCGCCAATTCAGGACGAGTGCGAGCACAATCGCGGTCGAAGCAAACGCCGACAAATAAAACGCCGTTTGCATCAGGCGCCCTTGAGCCATGGTTGCGGGCAGCTCGTGTGCCAACTTGTAAACGCTGTAGGCCGCGGTGAAGTGCAGAAGTCCCCACAACACGTAAAGCACTGCGCCGAGCTTAGCGGGTATCTTTTCCATGGTGCGCACCTGTTAGCGAACCAAAGCGACATGTTCGGCCGAAAATTGCCACCGCGGCCGGCTTGGGCTGTCACGCAGCGATGGCTGGCGCGGAGGCTGCGGCTGACCTGACGGCGGTGCCGAACGCCTCGACAGCCGTTTCACCCGCGGCGCCGGCACGCGCGCGCCCGGCAAGGATGATTTCGATATCCTTGATCCCGATCCAAGCCAGAACCTGGCGAAGATAGCCACTGGCCTGGTTGTATTTTTCGACGGGGGAACCTGGGCTGAAGTCGCCGCCACTCGCCAGGATGATTGTAGCTTTCTTGCCGGTGAGCAGGCCGACATTGCTGGGCGACACCGTCACGCCGACCCGAACGATTTGGTCGATATAGGCCTTGAGGACCGCCGGAATTGAGAAGTTGAACATCGGTGTGCCGATTACGATGTCGTCGGCTGCCTTGATCTCGGCGACGAGTTCGTCTGAGACCTTCATGGCGGCGGCGCTTTCCGGCGAATGCTGCTCACGCGGCGTGAAGGCTCCGCCGATCCAGGCAAGATCGACGAACGGAGGCGGCGTCTTCGTCAGGTCGCGGACAACGACATGGGAGCCGGGGTGCGCCGCTTTCCATCCGTCGATGAACAGCTCGGTGAGCCTTCGGGAAGTAGACAATTCATGACGAGGACTGACCTCGATCGCGAGCAGGGTTGGCATTTGTATCTCCTATGCGGCTGGTGCCTGAACCCAGACCTAGAACGCACGGACGATCAAAAAAAGAGATGAAACTTCGATAGAGATGATCTATTTCTCTGATCATGTTGGATTCGCTCACTCTCGACCAAATTCAAATCTTTCTCGCAGTCGCCGACACCGGAAGCTTCACGAAGACTGCAAAACAGATGAACCGCGCCCAGTCGGCCGTGACTTACGGAATCCAGAAGCTTGAGGCGCAGTTCGGGATTCCGCTGTTTGACCGCACCGGCTATCGGCCGGTGCTGACGGAAGCGGGGCGTGCGCTGCTGCCGCGGGCGCGCCGGATCGCCGAGGAGACAAACGCTTTTCGCGATACAGCGCGAAGTCTCGCCAGTGGATTGGAAGCAGAGTTGACGATCGTGCTCGACTCTATGTTCCCGATGAGCGCGGTCGTCGAAGCGCTACGCGCTTTCACTGCGAAGTTCCCAACTGTTCCGCCGCGTATCTACGTCCAGTCACTCGGCGCGGCCGCGGAGCTCTTACTCAACGGCACTTGCATGGTTGGATTGCTACCGCTTTTCTTCAGCGACATGGCGCTCTTGAAGCGCTTCCCTTTGTTGACGATCGATCTGATCCCGGTGGTTGCACCCGATCATCCGCTTGCGACGCTCGAAGGCCCGATCGAGACGCATGTCCTACAAAAGCATGTCCAGCTAGTGCTCACTGATCGCTCTCCGCTCACTGCAGGGCGTGACTACGGCGTATTGTCGGGCCGCACGTGGCGGCTCGCGGACCTCGGCGCGAAGCACTCGATGCTCTTAGCGGGTCTCGGTTGGGGCAACATGCCCTCCCATCTGGTCCGGGATGATGTTGCGCAAGGAAGACTAAAAGCCATTCGGCCCATGCCGTTCGATTCGAGAGTTGCGCAACTGGTGATGTGCGGCGCCTATCTCACCGACCATCGGCTAGGTCCTGCTGGGCAGTGGATGATTGAGCATTTGTCGGCCGTTGTTGGCAGATAGACACTAACACATACATCCTAATGCGTAGCTTGCCGGCGTAGAAACTGAAGAGACAAGCAACGTCTATTGTAGCACGGATGCTTCCGGCAAGCCTGCATTCCATGTCGGACGGCTTGCCGCAGTCTTTGTGGGGAGACGATCAATCGTCGCCTGGTATAGTTCTCACTGCGGGAGTTTCTGGGAGCATGTCACTTGGGATGGGATGCTGGTTCGATTTTCCCCGGCTTCTTTGGCTCGACGCCCGTAGAATTTTGCAATGTCAGGGACTAGCAGAATGATTATGGCGCGCGATCCGAAACCATAACGCCTTTTCAGGTACGAAGGAGGAATCGTAGGTGCCGATCACCAGTCAGATCAAAATCAGCCAACTTGAAGCATTTTACTGGATCATGCGGCTCGGTGGATTTGGTGCAGCCGGGCAGAAGCTTGCCGCAACCCAACCTGCCATTTCTGCGCGCATAAAAGAATTGGAGCAGATACTCGGGACGGGACTATTCATACGGGGAGGCAAAGCGCTGCGGCCGAATACAGCCGCTCGAGCGCTTTATCCGCTCGCGGAGGAAGCGCTTAGCATTATAGCTCGGATCGAAAATGAGATTTCGCAAAGCGAACATATTAGCGGGATCGTACGTATCGGAATGGGCGAGATCGTCGCGCTCAGCTGGTTTCCCAGCTTCTTATCGCTGGTGAATGCGACTTACCCGTCGGTGCATCTCGACATCTGCATGGATGTAACGACAAATCTTCACCGCCTGCTTGAGGAAGGTCACCTAGATATCGCTCTTGTTTCAACACCCGGCGCCCCTCAACTCATCGCGGAGAGCCTCGGATCAACGCCGCTACGCTGGATGAGCTCGCCGTCGCTCATCCAGGAGCAACGCGATCTGACCATGGCAGAGTTAGCCGATCTGCCAATTTACACCCTCTCCCGCAGCTCCCATCTGCATGCGAGGATGCTCCGATGGTTTCGAGACAAGAAAATAGAGCCAAAATTGGTTCATAACTGCAATAATATGAGTGTCATTATCAAATTGATTCAGATCGGCTGTGGGATCGCGCTCATTCCGGTTACTCTTGTTGCTGAGCAACTGCAGCGCGGCCTCTTGCGCACGATCGCGCCGCACGAGCCCGACCAGAAGACTGAGTTTTTCCTTGTTCGGCACCAAGAAATGGTTGACCCCACGATACTGAGAATTGCGGCCATGGCTGCTCAAACAACAATTTTCGACAACGAACCAACAAGGCTGGCGATCTCTTGATTTCGTGGGGTATTGGCCGCTCTCGACGGAACCAATCCACGAGACGCTCTTCCAGCCAAGCCGGCCGTGCCAGCTATCGCAACAAACAGCTTGCACGGGATACGTATCGCTTCGCAGATGTCAATCTCGACTAGACCAGATGCGGACTACCCGGCTTCGCGGGCACCAGTCGCACCTTCAAAGTTTGGCTGATAAGGAATTTCTATCACATTTCATCCAAATTATTTCTTTGACACACGAGGCGGACCGGCATGGAAGAAAGGCCAACTAGTGAACAAGTGAGCAATGGACATAGTCTCCAGCTCGCAATCTCGCCGTCGCTCGCGCGCCTTGCTCATAACCGCTGGGGCGTCAAGCGCTTGGCCGCGAGGAATAAGGAGGAACGCGCGTGATGAGAATAATATGCGTGAGGTACAAGGCCGGTATGCGTGCGCGAATCGGCTTTATCATCGCTTCGTTATGCCGGTGAGTGGAACAGGATTTCACTGCGGCGCTACTGAGCGGGGCCGCTAGTCACGTCCGCAGGTTGCGGATGAGCGGTACGTATCATTCCCGACTCATGGCTCTGTTGCCAATCTTGGTTGAGGCCGCCGAAACTTTCTCTGATGTCGATTGCTCGCTCACCGTGATCAATTGCACAGTTTCGTCCATGGAGGATGGGACGGAAGGAGAAGCACAGGCGGTCGTTCTGATGGAACGTGCAAGTGGCCGCCGTGTGACGATGGGCTAAGCCGTAACCCACTCGCTACGAATTGTGTCGGCAAGAAGAATGACGTTCGCCACCTGGCGACGTGGTGTACGGCGCTGATAAGGATGCCAGGACATTGCCCTGTGCGTGACGACGGCGGCTTGTTGAGCAGACAAGTCGGCTCGGTTCAAGGAGGCCCCTAGGCGGGGCGGGAAGATGGGGGAGGTGACTTTGAACAAAGCGCTCATTGTTTCGATCGTCGGCCTTGTCGGCTTGGCAGCGCCATGTGCAGCACAAGCGCCCGCTGATTTCTACAAGGGCAAGACGGTGACGCTCTACGTCGGCTACAGTGTCGGTGGCGGCTACGACGTGTATGGCAGAATTCTAGCCCGCTTTATGGGTTCCCACATTCCGGGCTCGCCAACGATCGTCGTCAGCAATATGGAGGGAGCCGCGAGCGTTCGTCTTGCTAACTGGCTCGCGCAAGCGGCGCCGAAGGACGGCACCGCTTTCGGCGTCATCAGCCGCGACGCGGCATTTCAGCCGCTCTATGGCGATAAAGGCGCTGCGTTCAAAGGGACCGACTTCGCATGGATAGGCAGCGCCAACGACGATGTCAGCGTCTGCGTCGCCTGGCACACGTCACCGGTCAAGACCTTCTCGGATTTGCAAACGCACGAGCTCATCATTGGGACGACGGGGGCGGCCGATGAATCGGAAAGCTTTCCTCGCGTCATGAATGGTCTGCTCGGAACGAAATTCAAGCTCGTCAGCGGATATCCCGGGGCAAATGACGCTCTGCTCGCCATGGAGAGGGGCGAAGTTGCCGGACGATGCGGCTGGTCCTGGTCAAGCGTTGTCACCACGCGGCCCGACTGGATCAAAAACAAGACGGTCAATGTCCTCGTCCAGACTGCGCTTGAGAAACACAAGGATTTGCCTGACACGCCCCTTTTGATCGACCTCGCGGCAACCGATGAACAACGACAAATTTTCAAGCTCGTGCTCGGACCGGAAACAATGGGGCGGCCGTTTCTAGCCCCGCCTGGAACGGATCCGGTGCGTGTGGCGATTCTTCGCAAAGCATTTGAGGAAACAGTCGTTGATCCGGCATTCCTGCATGCTGCGGCCGAGGCTCATATAGAAATTACGCCCGTCACCGGAGAGAAGGTGCAGGCACTCGTTCGGGACATTTACGCGACGAGTGAGGATATCGTGAAAAAGACGGCCGCAATGCTGCAATAGAGACCGCCTTATTTCCAGCCTGCCCTGACGTCCGCCCCAGCACGCCGGAAAAAGACGATGCCGGGCCGCGCTCTATGCGACGGCGACCGGCCGAGAGCTAGCGGTTACATCCGCGCTTGATGGCGCGGCTCCGTAGATGGCTACTTTTCGTGGTTCCTTCCAGCCCGCCGCAAGCTGCACCAACTCGTCAGGAGTGCGAGCCGTCGGGTGCCGATACCAGGGCGCCTCAAGCAGCATCGGGAAATCGTCGTAGACTCCGTGGGCCACGCCAAGATAGCGCCGTGTTTCGATAAACTCCGCTTTGACTGGCAGACGGAGCCCGTACTTCTTCCACAGATCGTAACGGTTGCCCATCAGCCGGATATAGAACTCCGTTGGGATCGGCGGCTGCTCGTGTTCCTGAACGATGTTCGAGTGCGGTTCACGCCGCCATTGGTTGAAGCGCGGATCGACGCCGTTGCGCATCATGATATCGAGGCCTTGAGTAGTCGAGGCGATCGCCTCGTCCATTGTGGCGAAACCATATGGTTTTGCCATCTCGATGCCGCCAACGAAATTCGGTCGCACATTACCTTCGCCGAGAATATCGACCGAATCGAGCATTCGTTTGATCCATTCGGCATGGCCGATCCGACGGGCCTTACCGGGATTGATCCATTCGAAAAGACGTTCGTCCCACACTTCCATGTTCGCGTGGTGCCCGTCCATGCCCTGCGCATGCAGCCACTTGATCTCGTCTCGTGTTTTTGCATTGGTTTGCAGGCTAATGTGCCGCCGCGGGCCGGAATCCTTTAGTGCGCGGACATATTCTGCATAAAAATCGTTTTCTTCGAGCCCGCGCAGCACATTTGTGATCGTTCCACCTGTGATGATAAAGCTCACTGGCGCCTGGTACCCTTCCTTCATGAGGATATTTCGGCTGACTTCAATGCCGGCTTCCTTCACATAGTCGACCCGCTTAACGGGAGCGCTCAGCGTAAACTCACGAGACTGCTTCATCTGACGAGCGTTCTGGTTGATGTCACAAAACCTACATTCTTCCTTTGGGCCCCAATATTGGCATTGGCGAAAAACAGTGAAAAACGAACCAAAGGCGCATATTTCATGATATGAGACGCTGTCCGGGAATTTTTTCGCGTAATATTGTGGCTCGACGGGATAGGCGACATTTGAAATGATTTGACCATCCAGCGTCAACACTAGGCGTCCGTCGATCAGGTCGATTATATAAGGCGAGCCCGGATCCATCGTCGTCTGGATGGCGACCGCTCTCAAATCATATATCCCTTGAAAGATGTAGAACCACTCCGGCACTTGACGCGACTCCCCCCGTTTCAGCGCGTCCATCGAGACCAGGTCGTAAGAGAACAGCCGGTAGGATTTGACCAGTGATCCCTTGGTTGCAGCCAACGCCGCGTCGGTGAACCAGTGACCGTGGCTGAGCAATTCTACTTTTAATATCACTTCTCGGGGTGTGTCAGGAAAGCTCTTGTAGAGTCCTTCGACTACCGTGACATGCGATCTGCTTTGCTCCGACGACGGCATGTGATGTCTCCTATCTGGACGAGGAAGAGATGGCTCATATGGGTGGGGTCAGTCTAGAAATAATTTTGGATGGCCTATGATAATAAATATTGATGTGGGCGGTCGGTTCTTAGTGATCTAAAAGCCTCAGTGACAATTTCGTACCTTCATCTTCAAACTATCAATATGAATACGGAGTGATACTTACCTCGCGGATTGGTGGTCGCCGGCCTAAGATCGCAGCTCCCGAAATCGTGGCCGTCTGCTTCGCCGTCGAAGACTGAAAAAATGTCCTTGCCTGTCTAGACACGCTCGCGCACTAGAAGAGCCTCGATCCAGCCGCGATAGAAATTTGGTTTGCCGACCAACCCCGCATCTGCCAGATCAACAAAATTACGAGACGGTGGGCCAAGCGCGGCGCACGGCTTCGGGGCCATGCGATCAGCATACCGCCTCGACCTACATCTTCGTACAAGTTCTGCGCAAATGCGTCCTCCGCTCCGTGCGACCTGCGCTCCCGCTTGGCACGGACCGGGCAATCGTCTGTGCCGCGCGCGATTCGATGATCATAGGTCCCGGCGTGATCGCAGATTGGTGGCTGCCGAAATTGTCCATGATGACGATATCGCTTGGTCTGTGCGTAGGAACAAGCTGGTGCTCGACATAGGCATGGAGAGAGGTTCCGTTGATCGGGCCGTCAAAGACGCTATGTGCGGTCAGTCCATTGCGGCGCGGCGACTATCGAGCCTGGGGGCCCTCAAAAAAGAAGGCTGCCTACCCCAAGAATTCGGCTTCTGCCGGATCTGCATTCGCGCGGCGGTGATCTTCTGCCGCCCTGCAGGCACTCCCGAGAGCTTCATGGGCTGGGACAATGCATCTATTTTTCCGGATTTCTTCGGCTTAAGGCCGTTTGATTTCGCGCGGTCAGTGGCTAGAAACTGAATATGGCGCGCGATCCGAAGTGTTCATTGTAGCCTTCTCGCCGAGGCGATGGAGTAGGCTCGACCTCTCTTGCGATGGCCGACCATTAGGGTGGAGATGAAGGGCTCTCTGATCCGCGTGGATGCTCAGGACGAGGCGGTTTATTTTAGGGTGCATGTCAGTCATTCCGTTCGGATTGACGAAGCGACCGGCCAACATTTTCCTCTGGCGGGAGGTGAGAACTACGACTTGGCTTTGATGGCTGTCGCCAGTGCACCTGCCCCCGTGGACGTGCGTCGCGTCGCGCGTATTTTACGTCGTTTACACGCATTGATTATGGCCGAGGCCCCGCGCCCTCCTGGTGGTGCAGAGCTTCATACAAGTGCGTCCGCCGTCGTGAAAGCGATCGCTGCTCCGGCTGCGTAGGCCGACGAAACTTCAAGACGTCGTTCACCCTTCCACGCCGATACGCCGTTGCCTGACAGCACGCTGCTGCATGCGCCCAAATCCTGGACGATGAAGTCGATGCCGATCGCGACTGCGCGCTGGGAACCGGTAACCGCGTTGAAGTTGCGGACGATGGCTTCCGGATGGACCAGGTCGATCCAATGTCTTCCTGTGATCAGGCGCAGACCGCCGTCAATCGTCGAAATCGTGCAGCCGGTAAAGACCGGGCGGCAAGCTTCCGCCACCTTCGCCGGAGAGTCGACCGGGATCGTTACCTTGCCGATCGCAGAAGCCGTGTTTGGGTGCGAAATTAGTTCCGGAAGCCAAACGGCTTGGCGTGTCAGTTGCGCGCACGCGAATATTTCGAGCCTGATTTCGGCAGTCGAGGGGAGTGAGACGGTTTTAAACCGCGCTTTGATCGTGCCGTCATCACGGATGACGGCACGTTGAAAATCGACCACATCGCTGGGTGCAAGACCGGCGCGCGCCCAAGCGTCACGAACGAGGCCGGCGTCTGGTGCGGCAAGCGCCAAGCCGGCGACGCCCTCGCCGTGCGCCAGCATGTTACGCCAGCGCTGATTTCGCTCGGTCGGCGCGGCGACGGCGAGGATCTCGAAATAATCACGCTCAAGCATCATAGTGTGGTTGATCGTGCCCATCGCCGCGCTGTGAACGCCGCGCGAGGACAATGTAAAACCGAGCCGCGCATAGGCATTTTTCGACGCATCGAGGTCATTTACCGCAATTACGATATGATCGATTCCGCAAACGGGGGCGTCCATATCCGGCCTCCTCATTCAACTTTAAGCCGTCACGAT
>Ga0206858_1225_pt1 | contig 11338 bp, 7 predicted proteins | sample Alteio_BWOrgCont_46_FD_152622 | JGI IMG/M metagenome (GOLD analysis project Ga0206858, IMG submission 152622) | Enriched cells from forest soil in Barre Woods Harvard Forest LTER site, Petersham, Massachusetts, United States -... | ecosystem: Environmental > Terrestrial > Soil > Temperate forest > O... | reverse complement strand
TGGATAATAATAAATGGAAGTAAGATTCATTACATAATTGCCGCTGTATGAAGAAAAGCCATTTAAACCAGACGCCTGCGGATAAGTAGTAGTAGTGCCTCCATCAGTGGCGATTATTACATTCTTTGAGGGTGTGCTGCTTGAACTTTTTTTACAGGATACCATAAAAGCCAATAACACAAATGCACATACAGATAGTTTTAGTTTCATATTTATTTTTTTATATAAACGAAAATAGTCGCAGGATATTTATAAACCAAATTATTTTATATGCAAGGGAGCAAATAAAAATTATTTGTATTACAGCTATAAGATATTATACACTTATAGTCCGTTTTATGGATTGGGAAAAGTAAAATTGCAGTGAGCTAACTTTTGCCGGTTACATACTTCTTCATAAAATCCGCTTTGGAATCATGATAAGAAGATACAGCACCAAGCTTATGCAATGTCCAGATATAAACCCAGGCAAAATCAAGTTGATATTTTAAAAATCCTGCACGGGCACTTCCGGGATACAGGTGATGATTATTGTGCCATTCGCCCGAGAACAAACCGGGTCTTGTTTGATTGATGGATAAATTGCTTCTGTCAAAATCAATGCCGTCTATATGTTTTTCATGGCCTTTGCCATGGCCTGTATAATTAAAGGCACGTACCAATACAAACCAAAACATAGCTCCTGTAAATACTGCACAGGCTAATCCCGGACCGCCGATAAGATAAAAAGCCGTAAACCAGAAAGCCCAATTGAACAACCAAAGCCCAATGGTATATAAAGGCGTAGCAACAGAACCCCATTTTTGATATTGCTTATAACAATTCATTTGAACGCCTGTATGCTTTAAAAAATGAGATGCTTTGGTATAATCCGCTTCATTCAGTTCTTTTGAAATACTTTGATGGTTTACATCCGACAACATGCAATACAGAAATCCTCCCTGCGGATTGTATGGATCGCCTGGTTCATCTGATTTTACATGATGCACATGATGAGAGACTACATATATTTCTTCGGGGAATGTTTTTAATACAAGGTTTTGCGTTATAAAGCGCCATATCGGATTACTGAATTTATATGCTTTGTGCGTACAAAAACGATGAAACCAAATTGTAGCATGTGTGCTCATGATTAACATGCTGTACACTACAACAACGGCCACTAATTTCCACGAAAAATATTTTACCATGAAAACAACAAAGAAAGGAAGCAGGCAGGTAGCCATCAACCAGCTTGTAAGTGAAATCCAGTTTTTTTTATTTTTGAAAACATTGATTCTTGAAAAAGCTTCGGTAAAAAGCTGTTTAATGGAGGGGACAACTAGCTTGTTATCGGCATCCTTCCAACCATAAGAAGGCACTTGCAAAACTCTATCAATAAATGTCATCCGCTAATTACGGCTAAATTATCTGTATTGGATTGAATCCAAGGTAACTATTTTGTTAAATAACCAATTTAATAGCATTTATACCCATTTTCTGTGTATATGACGTAAGTTATTTTTTATATGAAGAAAATTACGCTGTCAATACCGCTTGTACAACATTGTTTAAAAATCACTCTGCAACCCTACAAATGAAAAGAAATATTGTCGCTGTTCGGTACTGCCTGTAACTACCTGTGTACCGAAAGAACCCATTACTGTAAACGTTGAATTGATGGTATATCTAAAACCATAATTGATGAAAGCATCCGTGGCCGTAAAAGGGCTGCAAGTTCTTTCTAAAAAATATTCGCCCAATAACTGAAACTTGTTAGATGTTTTATATCCGAGCAGTATTCCATTTTGAAAACTACTGTAATTATGTTCACCAAAAAAATGCCCGATGTCCTCTCCGATTATAAACTTGCCAAATGTTTTTTCAAGCAGCAAGGGCAACAGAAATCCTTTTTGATCGCCAGTAATAGTATATTGAGGATATGTACCTGCCGATACAAAATTTTTATCTTCATCCATAAACCGAAACTTTAAACCAAGCAATGCTGCACCAAATGTTCCTGTAGAATGTTTTTGTTCATCAATTGTAATATTATACGGCATCTCCGCTTTTAACTGCAGATTATGTGCAACACCATAATTGGCATCTACATAAGGTACAGATATCTGTGTTTGATTGGTGATGGATGTATTGATGGATGTATTGATTTCCCATTTATGCAAATCAACAACACCGGGATCGTCTGTCATCATCGGAGGACCTCCGCCTTGTGCGTAGGTTCGATGAAGGATCAGCGTAAAGGTTATCGCTATTAATATCTTGCTCAACAATTTCATCTATAGGATTCCAAACCGGGTTAAGCGTTTTTAAGTTGCTGCCTTTGTTGCACCAGTATCAATATCCCGATTATAAATGCACAAACAAGCGAGGCATGTAAGGTTCCTAAATCCAATCCACCCTTTGCCAATGGTTTGGTAAGAAAATCGCCAAACGTAGCACCAAAGGGCCTTGTAAAGACAAAGGCTATCCAAAACAAAACAACATGGTTGATCTTAGTAAAATAATGCAGCAACACCACAATAATTATAATGGCTGCTGTTATCAATGCTCCATCCAGATAACTTAATCCGATATTATCGCTTAAAAAATCGCCAAAAGCCGTACCCAGACTATTAGAAAAAAGGATGGCTACCCAATAATAGATTTCCTTATTCCTATCCACGATTGGAAACACTTCCAGGTTTTTATATTTTAATTTCCAAAGTATCAGCGTTGCTATTAAACAGGCCAATAATAAAAGGCTGCCCATTGCGTAGCCCAGGTGCAAAGTGCGGTCGATAAAGTCGGATATCTCTGTTCCTAATGTAGTAGTGGCAATAATTACCAGCCAATAAAAAACAGGGATATACTTTTTAGTAGCCAATTGAATGCCAAGAGTTATAAGAAAGAAAACCAACGTAGCCACTAACGTTGCCGAATACCCGAAATTCATCGTCATTGAAAAAAAATCGCCTAATGTTTCTCCTAATGTGGTAGCAATAATTTTCATTATCCAGAAAAGCAATGTTATTGCAGCTACTTTATTTATTCGTTCCATCGTTGTTTATTTTTATCGCTTACCTAATACACCAACTTCCAATATTTGAAAAGTTCCGTCTATTGCTTTCGGCCTTCCGGTTTGCCCTGGTTGCATTGGTTCAAATTCTGCTGTTGGCAGGTACACACGGTGTGTATCTTCATCCAGGCTTAATGTCCTGGCTCCTTTTTTTGTTTGCACGGTTTCAATTACTGAAAACTTACCTGCTATCATTCCATCTATATTTTTATGCAGTATGGTTAATGTTCCGTCTCCGCAGGATGCAAACACATATCCTGTAGCCGGGTCAAAAGCCGTACCATCACAGCCTTTTCCAATAGGAAGATGATCCACTACTTTTCCATTCGCTGCACTTACAACTACCAGCATATTTTTACAGCCTGAAAAAAGCAGTTTATTTTTCTTATCGATTGAAAGGCCCGTTGGCGAATCTCCGGGCGCTAACGACCATTGATGCAATACCTTATAGGTTTTTGTATCTATTACCACAATCTCATTCTTATCTTCAATATTTACAAAGAGTTTTCCGGCAGCATCACTCACAGCCGTTTCCGGCGAGCCATCTAACAATACACTATCTACTACTTTATTCTGCACCGGATCAATAATACTTAAACTTGATGCATGCCCGTTACAGGTAATTATCTTTTTTGAGAATGCATCATAGGTTATCGCATCCGGATCTTTGCCCGTTGAAATCTGATCCAGCACTTTATTGGTGTTCATATCAAAAACGGTTACTGTATTTAATTTACCGTTGCTGATAAAGCCTTTTGCGTTTTCTTTATCAAAAGCAATACCATGTACGCCAATAGTATTTTCAATTACGCCAACAGAATCGCCTGTATTTTGATTGATAATATTTACCTGCGTACCATGACTAATATACAACCAATTGTTGATTGGTCCTACCTGGATATAATCCCATTTGGCAATACCGGAAACAGGAAATGTATTAAGAACATGAAACTGCGCATTGGTATTAAATACCATTAGCAATAGACATACTATTCCGATTATTTTTTTCATTGAAGTTGTTGTTTAAGGAAAGGCTAATTTAGCGCATTATAAATCAACCTTGCCAAAGCACCATATTTGCTTACTTAAAAAAATGTTATTATCGGCAACATTGCTGTCCGGCAGATATCAGATAAAATATATCTTTATAATGCATTCATCAAAAGGAACACCATTAAATGCATACTCCTAAACTACTGCTGAATTTATTTTTTCTGCTCCTGTTTGTAAGCGTTCACGCTCAACCCGAAACAGGCAGTGCTGCAATATCCGACTCCCTGCAACCGGGCTACTTTAGGGTAAATGCAAGCAGGAATAATAAAGTATTTTTCTATACCACACCGGATACAAGTATAAAAAGAAAGGCTTTTCTTAATTCAAAAGAATGGGTGTTTATACAAAAAATACAAAATGGTTTTGGCTATACGGTTTTCATTAATTCAAATGACCAAAAAAGTAGTGGTTGGTTACAGATGCGATCTTTAACCAAAGACTCTTCTACTATCACAGCTACTATCGGAAGTACAATAAAAGGTAATTTTTCAACTACAAAAAAAGAAGTATTTGCTTTTGTTGTTCAAACTAAACCCATTAAGGATATACCTAATAAAGATGCAATAAGAGAAGCATACACTGTCTTCTTTTCGGATGAGCATATCAAACCAATTGAAATTGGTTGCTGCGATGCTAAGCTGATTAATGAAGGTGATCTCAATAATGATGGCAAAGAAGATATTACTATTTATCAGGCTCCGGAAAACGGATGTACTTATAGTATGCAAACCTATTCTTTCCAAAATGGCAATTGGAAAAGAATTGTGCCGCTATTTCTTATACCCACGGCCTGCGATGCATTAAGCGATACAGCTTTGCAAAAAATGATTTTCAAAGTTGACAACAGCCTGTATTTTTATGATACCGACCCTAACAGCATGAAGCTGATTAAGAAAAAAGTGATTATAAAATAATTATACAAAAAAAGCTGCACATCAAACGGTGTACAGCTTTGAACCAAAATAAAAACAAAATGAAAAAGAAACGATTGCTCACCACATTTTAACCTTGAACGAATAACTGGTTTTATCCGAACATATAATTTCTACAATATTTAATCCTTTGACTGGTGCTGCCCCAAAATCAACCGGCACATTCGATGTTCCTCCTGCATAATCAATTTGCTTTTCTTCCAGCAATTGCCCGTTGTTTGCATATAACCTTGCAGTGTATTTACCTTCGGGCATATTCGTAAATACAAAGCTGAATGCATTGTCAGTATAATTATTATCAGGCAATGTAATGGACTTAACACTGTTCAATGCAGTTACATTTACAGTATTACTATAAGCTGTATTGCCACTATTGTCGATGCTTTGTATTTTATAATATACGTTGCCGGCCGGTGCTGTCGCATCTGACCACTGGTAATTATTACTTCCGGTTGCCGGTACTGTACCTACTTTACTAAAGTTGGTTCCATCTGTTGATCGTTCAATTGCATACGATGCTACATTCGCTTCATTGGATACTTTCCAGTTTATGGTTGCAGAGTTGTCTTGCTGGGTTGCAATTACAGCGATAAACGTTACCGGCACCGGAGTAGATTGTTTAAAAGCAATCATAAAACGATTACCCGTAGAGGCTGCATCATTTGTTACTGCATAATCAACAATACTGCTGTTCACCAAATCAAACGGAGTACGGGTATTGAGGTAATTATCAATTAAGGATGCCGATAAGCCGGATTGTGAAAGGTTAGCAGGGCTTAATAAAAGCCTGTAATTCCTTGCTGTTGTACCCGTCATTCTGATGTACAGCGTATCATTGCCCGTAATCATTGGCCGCCTTTCAATCGCTAATGATTGCGAGTCTCTGTAAAAGCTAATCCCTTCATTTACATTGTTCAGCTTCGATGCATCCTGCCAGTCCACTCCTGCACTAAATGAATTATCAAATTGTGCTATTGCGCCATCTGCGCAGGTTGTTACATTTCCCGAATCCAGCAAATACAAAACCACATGAAGCGATGGCATCGTAGCGGCAGGCCGGAATATTAAATTATTAGTACCATCGGCTTTACTGCTTTCATTAAAGGTTATAGATGATCCGTTGCCGCCTACTGAATCTGTCATTACAAAAACGGCTTGTCCGGATTGCAGTATCTGTGTTTGCGTAGTGTTTGTGACCGGCGAAGTATATACTCCTGTATTGGCAATATCATCAAACACTACAAATCCGCCTACCTGGTTCAGGGATGCATCCCATGCATAAAAACGCCTGGTAACATGGTTCAATACTAATTTATTAAAGTCCACTGGTGCTGCATAAGGATTGCCTACAACCATATACTTGCCTGGTAGCGGATTTACAGGAAATGACTGTGCATAGGTTTGCAATTTGCCATAGCTGCATAGGTTTGTTACGGTTAAAGGCGGGCTCCACATCGGGTTCATTATATTATTGGGATTTCTATCTCCACGCACAAATATCATATAGCCTTTATTGTCGGCGCTACCGGTGTTGCCCGAAATGCCTGCGTAGGTATTTACTACCGGTGCAAATAACTGAGTAGCACTATTGAAGGCCAGCATTGAATAGCTGTTATTGATAGCTGCATCCAATCCGCTACTGCCGGGGTTGGGCATTGTAATATTTGTGCCCAGGCCAGGTGTATATACACCACCATTTTGCCAGGCAGAAAAGATGGATTGTGTACCACTAACCGGCGCTGTTAAAAGCACCCAGGCCCGGCGTGCAGGAATACAGCGCTGCGCAGTTACACTGCCAACAATAGTATTGCCGGAATTTGCTCCGCCATTGGTAAGATCGGCAACCATTGCTGTGATGCCGCTATTAACATTGCTGCAATCCGATAGCAGGCTGATATTACCTCCGGTATTCAACGTGGCGTTGTTAATATTACCGAACGATAATACCGATGCAATATTCAATGTATCGCCTGCTGTGGATGCAACATTTACTGCTGCATTGTTCACAATTAAATTATTAATAGTGTGCCCTGCAAACATACTTCCATCAATTACCTGCGGAGTGCTGCCTTGTAATTCAACGGAGCCTTTTGTAGCATCCAATGTGCCGCTGTTGCTGATGGTGCCGCTTATTTTTAAGGTGTCGCTTGCAATTATTAAGGACGCTCCATTTTGGATAGTTATATTGTGTATTAGTCCGGCGGCAGTAGTATTTAGTATAGGATAATTTGTTACCCCTGATGGTATTACTACATCTGTTGCAGATAACGGCACATAGTTGCATTGCCAGTTGGATGGCAGATTCCATGCAGCGCTTGTTGCACCCGTCCATACATTTGTATTTACATCTATTAATACAGGTAGTGAAGTAGTTGATGAACATACCCCATTTGTTACAACCGCCTGATAACTTGTGTTAGCTGCTAAAGCAGGCGTAGTGTATGAAGCAGAAGTCGCTCCCGGAATATTTGCAAATGAACCCGATGCATTTGCCTGCCATTGGATAGAACCGCTATATCCATTCAAATTAAGAGTTGCAGTGCTGCCAGTACAAATGGATGATGTGGTTGAAATTGTACCCGAAACACTTGGCGCATTTACAGTTACTGTTTGTGCCACTGAAGTTGCACATCCGTCTATACCTACTGCAGTTAGCTGATAGCTGGCAGAACTAGTTAGGCCTGGGGTAGTATAAGAAGAAGTAGTAGCTCCCGGAATATCCACAAAAAAACCTGAAGCATTTGATTGCCATTGAAATTCAAAATCTACCGGAGGTATGGTCAATCCGGAATTGATTACAGCAGAACTTCCTGAACATATTGTAGGAGTTGTTGTAGAAATAGCACCAAAATCCAGTAAACTTACTTGTGGTAATACATTAACATACATGTTTAGTGATGTTGCAGAATTACATATTCCGTTTTTCACTACTGCCTGATAAAACAAAGAACCAGTTAAAGGAGGCGTAATATAAGTAGCCGAATTTGCACCTGACCCTCCGGATACATTTGACCACCAAATGCCTGTAGTTGATTGCTGCCATTGGATAGCTCCCCTATAATCGCTTAAAGTAAGAACAACACTACTACCTGAGCAGGCAGTAGCTATCCAGGGATATGCACTCCCTCCTATACTTCCCGGAATTACAGTAATAGTATCAACAGCAGAATACACTGTATAGCATAAAGTATTTTGTATTACAGCTCTGTAATAACGGGTAGCCGCAGGTTTTCCGATTGAAGACCCTATTAATGTTGCGCTTGTTACCGCAGTATCATGTACATCTGTTGCAAAATTACTTACACTGGAATATTGCCATTTGCTGATTGTTTGACCACTGCTGTTAAATACTATATTACTGGCCGGAGCAGAGCCAGAACAAACCTGTTGATTTGTTGTTGTAAAAGTTCCTCCTGATACTTTGCTGGTTGCAAGCGTTATATACCGGGTACTATTTTGAGGAATCATAGCTGTAGTAATGCCGCTTATCGTTATTGTATTACCCGAATTACTAAAACTTAAGCCAGCGGCTGCAGTGTATATAGTTGCATTGGCAAAATTATCATTATCATCTACCAATAAAACAAAGTCATTCGGGTTTACTGTACACAAAGAGTTCAATGTAATATCCATTGAAAAAGTTCCGGTAAAATCAGTGTTTACCACCTGCCATTCCCTGCCAATCCTGGCACTTACACCCGATGCAGGAAATTCGGTTGAATTATTATTTTTAAGTAAGCCACCGTTATTACCCATTACTAAAAATTGTTTATCGCTACTAAAGCTTCCGCCATTAGAACTATTATTTGTTTGACGGGTACTGAGATAAATTCTGGTACTATCATCCAATTGATGTGATTGTTTTTGGTTAAGGTAGGTATTGTCGTCTCTGCCAATGCCGATAATATTATTGTTATAGGCAGTTGTAGTGGCAGGATATATAGTGTCTGCAGCCGTATTTAAATAATTAGTTGATAAAGTAATACCATATTTTATAGCGAGATAAGATTCAATCTGATTCACTTGTGAGGAGGTAATGGCTGAGCTTCCGTCATAATGGATAACTTCTGCTATCTGCCCTGTAAAAATTTGTGTTGATGATCCTCCAAGGGTTCTGCCACCAATTTCAAAATCCCCGCTTCCTGTTGAAGCCAATGAACTGGAACTAACACATGAAGCAGAAGGGGTACCATTAGCCGCAGTTACAGAATTCAAAACATCTGAATTAGAAGCATATTGAGCTCTTACAATAACGGGTATTCCTTTAAAACCGGTAGTAGGTGTTCCTTTTGTTGTACCGGTGGCATCAGGACTATAAGTACCCGTACTGTTATCATAATAAATACCTCCATGTTCACCAACACCACCGCTTCCATCCTGGCTATAAGTATCAGATGTATTATCGCTGGATGTTTCTGCAGTAGATACTGTAAAAATCAAAGGTGCTGCAGTTGGAGGACTTGTGTATTTGCCTGGCAAATCATCATTTTTTGTTCCTGTGAAATATACTGTTGGATTGTAATTAAGCAGATCGCCTGTCTTGCTGCATACTATGTCTTTTGAACCTCCTGCATGTGGATTTGCAGCCATTGCAGTAGATGCAAGATTTTTCCATCCTGTAACATAAGTAACTTTGGAGGCAGGGCTGGCAAGAGTAGTAACAAGGGTATCAGCTTTTAACCAAAGAAATAAATTAGTGCTTACTCCTCCCGGAGCTTTTGTTTGGGCATGAGCTAAGGACGTTGCCAGCAACGCCAGCAGTAGCTGGGGTACATGTGATTTGGGTTTCATTTTATAGGGCTTTAGATATAAGCTGCTTAATAGTTTTGTTTTATTATAGCATGACCATAACAATGCACATAGCTATCAGCAATGTTTGTTAACCGGATAAGTTTAAGGAAGGATTGTAATCAGGAATATTTCTACAACAGCTATTTCAATTTTATTCTGTTATAAATAAATCCGGATGAAGGTTTGAAGGTTAGAAGCTTAACAAAAGAATATGGTTAAACTATAACAGTAACGCAGCGGTATTATTTATATTTTGTTCATCCATAATAATGTTATTGATATAAAGCAAACGCTAAATGCATTATCTATAGTGAATGATGAAAGCTGGTAACAATCTTTTACTGTCAACATTTTCATATGCGGCTTTACGATTATCATAAAACTATAAAAGATTAAAAATAAAAAAGCTGCACACCAAATGATGTGCAGCTTTTTATAAAAGAGAAGCCATTACTTATCTTGATAAAGGTGTCTCTGCATTTTTATCCATCTTAATACCGGAATAGCCATCAATGCCCATTTCCGGAAGATCCAATCCGTATAATTCCACGTCGGGTTGTACTCTGTTGCCAACTATTATATCCAATAGTTTAAACATCAACCATCCCATTACTCCTATAAAAACTAAATTGGTAGCAACACCAATAAACTGTGCCTCAAACTGTCCGGCACCACCGCCATAAAACAATCCTGTTACCCCACCTTTTATATTATTCAATCCATCGCCATAAGTGCCGTCTGCAAATAAGCCTACCGCCAAAGCTCCCCAAATACCATTAGCACCATGCACGGCAATTGCACCAACAGGATCATCTATACGCATTCTTTTTTCAACAAAGAAAGTTACTTCTACTACTAATATGCCGGAGATTAATCCAATAATTAAACCACCCATCGGCGATACAAAGGCACAAGGTGCTGTAATGGCAACAAGGCCTGCCAGCAAACCGTTACACATCATACTTACATCAGGTTTGGTGCCACGCACAAACCATATCCATAAGGTAGCGGTTAATGCACCACCGCAGGAAGCCAGCATGGTATTAAACGCTACAACGGTAAAACGCAAATCGGTACCCGCAAAGGTAGAACCGGCATTAAAACCAAACCAGCCAAAAGCCAATATTAATGCACCCAACACGGCCATTGGAATATTATGCCCCGGTATTGCATTGGGTGTACCATCTTTATTATACTTGCCTAATCTTGCACCAATCATCCTTGCACCTACAAATGCTAATACCCCACCGGTTAAATGGACTACAGAAGAACCTGCAAAATCAACATGACCATGGCCTAATCCAAAGTTGGTTCCTAATTGAGCCAGCCATCCGCCGCCCCAAACCCAGTTGCCGTAAATTGGATAGATAATACCTCCGATAATAAAACCGGAAATAGCAAAAGATGCAAACTTCCAACGTTCTGCCATGGCACCGGTTGGTATGGTTGCTGCAGCATCCATAAATACTACCTGAAATACAAAGAAACCTAATATGCCTACATCATA
>Ga0206858_1224_pt1 | contig 11425 bp, 11 predicted proteins | sample Alteio_BWOrgCont_46_FD_152622 | JGI IMG/M metagenome (GOLD analysis project Ga0206858, IMG submission 152622) | Enriched cells from forest soil in Barre Woods Harvard Forest LTER site, Petersham, Massachusetts, United States -... | ecosystem: Environmental > Terrestrial > Soil > Temperate forest >... | reverse complement strand
TTTGCTTCAATTTTGGCGGAAGCCCGCAAATACCGTTTGGCTCTTACGCTTTCGCACCAATACATTGACCAGCTTTCGCCGCCAGTCCGCCAAGCGGTGTTTGGCAATGTCGGAACGCTCATAGCATTTCGCATCGGCTACACGGACGCCGAGATGATGGAAAAAGAATTTGGAAATACTTTCACGGCCACAACGCTTGCCGATCTTGCGCGGTATGAAGCCGTCGTGAAGTTGCTCGTGGACAGTTCCAACCTTGAGCCATTCCGGGCAAAAATGTTGCCGCCGATTGAAAACCGTATCGGACGCCGGGACAAACTTGTCGCCCTGTCACGCGAACGGTTTGCCACACCGCGTTCCGTCATTGAGGACAAACTGAATCGTTGGATGAATGGGCGGATCGGATCGTAAGGCAAATGGCCAAAGGTCAAGAGCAACGCACAACCATCCGACGCACCCGATTGCATATAGTATTGACACATGATATAATCATGTCATGGACAAAAATAAACCAATGAGTGAGGAACAGGCAGGAAGGCAGGCGGTCAAGATTTACAACGCGACAAAATTGAAGAATCCCTCGCCGCTCCAAAAATCACAGTTTACTTCGAGAATAAAAGGGTTATGCGAAAACTGCGGATTTGCCTATATTGGAACCATTCGGTTAAAAGATGGGGTTTTCCCCGATATAAAATGTCCAAACTGCCATAAGATGACACAGAATTTTGATGAAGCTCGTGCCGTTGATGAACTTAACAAAGTCGAAGGCAATACACTTGGTTATAAAGAGTCTGTGTTTAAAACAGTCGAATCGAAGTGAATGCGTAGCGTATTCACATAGGAAGCCCCGCCAGTAGGCGGGGTTTTTCATCCTCGTGGTAACTTGCCAAAATTGGCACGTCTGCCCTCCTACATCGTTTCTTTCACTCGCGGCAATCTGCAAGGATGCCACATATCCGATCCCCCCGTTTCAAACGGGCCTCCAAAGTCGCCCCGATGCAACTCACGAAACGCGACCGCGAGATTATTAAACTTGTTCATCGTCACCGATTCTTACGCTCACACCAAATCGTCGCCCTGCTTGCCGCCAGTCCCCAACAGGTATTGCGGCGGCTAAAGCTCCTCTACCATCACGGTTATTTGGAGCGACCACGCGCACAGCTTGAATACTACGAACGCGGTGGCACACGTCCGATGGTCTATGGCTTGAGCAGCAAAAGCGGAAAACTTTTGGAGCAAGAACTTGGCATCACCGCTTCGGGAAACGAAAATGATGACGGCGTTGGCCGGATGTTCCTTGAACATGCGATTCTAGTTTCCGACGTGATGGTGTCCATTGAACTTGCTTGCCGCAAGTCCGATCACGTTCGATTGCTTTACGATGACCAGCTTGCGCTTCAATCGAAACAGAACCAATTCCAATGGCGGGTAAAAGTTCACGACCACGGTGTAACACTCGGCGTCGTTCCAGACCGCGTATTCGCTTTGGAATATGCGGATCATTCTGGCCAGATGGAACGGGTGTATTTTTTTCTTGAGGCTGACCGGGGAACCATGCCGGTTGTGCGGAGTGGATTAAAACAGACATCGTTTTATCGGAAACTACTCGCATACGAAGCGACCTGGACACAAAAAGTCCACCAGCGGATACTTGGCATCCATCGTTTCCGCGTGCTGACCGTCACCACGAATGCCATGCGTGTTACATCGCTCCTTGAAGCCTGCTCTCGGTTGAAGCGCGGCCATGGGCTGTTTCTCTTTGCCGACCGGACTGTTTTGGCGAAAAACCCTTTCTCCCCTGTCTGGCAGTGCGGAAAATCCGCCAAAATTTCGGCTCTCCTGGACCTGCCAGAATTGGCAAGTCTGCCCTCCTACTGATTATTTCTGGCGGAAGATAGGATTTGTTTCAGATGCGGTTCATTCCATGAGCCGCGTTTGTTCTTCACAATTCAAATTATAGGAGTAATCCCATGCCAAAATCAAAGTTCGTTGACTTCAAAGCCGTGAAAGCGGCCATCACGATGGAGCAGGTGCTTGAGCATTATGGTTTGCTTGACAAGTTCAAGCGAAGCGGTGACAGCTTGAGCGGTCCTTGCCCCATCCACAAAGGCTCTAACCCGACACAGTTCCGGGTGAGTCTTTCCAAAAACGTCTGGAATTGTTTCAGCGAGTGCAAGCACGGCGGCAACACTTTGGACTTCATCGCCAAGATGGACAACATGAGCATCCATGCCGCCGCCCACAAGGCCATCGAATGGTTTCATCTTGACTCCGATGCCATGTCTGCGGAATCCGACGAGGAACCCGGAGAACCGAGCGGAGCACCAAGGAATGGTGACGCTCCCCGGCCACGACCGGCACCAAGCGGCAAGGTGTTGGAGAATGTCCCACCGAACAAGCCCCTGAAGTTCAGGTTGGACAAACTGGACCGGGATCATCCCTCTCTTACCGGGCGCGGTTTGACGCCCGAAACCATTGCGGAATTCGACATCGGATTCTGCGGCAAAGGAATGATGGAGGGGCGAATCGCCATCCCCATCCGTAACGCGGAGGGAGGAGTCGTTGCCTACGCCGGACGCTGGCCCGGTGAACCAGCCGAGGATACTCCCAAATACAAGCTCCCCCAGGGCTTCCGCAAATCGCTGGAGTTGTTCAACCTTGACCGGGCGGTTAAGGAACCACCCGAGAAGCCGCTCGTGATCGTTGAAGGCTTCTTTGGTGCGATGACGCTCCACCAGCATGGTTGCCGAAGGGTCGTTGCCCTGATGGGCAGCACCATGTCCGCCGCGCAGGAGGAGTTGATCAAGAAACACACCAATGCACAGAGCCAGGTCATCGTCATGCTTGACGAGGACGATGCGGGACGGGGAGGACGCGAGGACATCTCCGTTCGTCTGGCCAGGTTCCTGTTTGTAAAGGTTCATGCCTTTGCAGAGGAAGGCCGTCAACCGGAGCAGTTGAGCGCCGAGGAAGTGGCGCAAGCGTGCGGAGGTGTCCAATGAAGCAATACGCAGGAAAGCGCAACGGCACCGCTGCCGATGTCAGCGTGGATGGTGTCCCGCTCAATCCACGGCTGGATTTGTGGAATCACAGTCCATCTGGATTTGAATGGGGCTACGCGGGCAGCGGTCCGGCTCAATTGGCGCTGGCATTGCTCGCTGACTGTCTTGGCGACGACCAAGAAGCTGTCGAGTGGCACGAGGATTTCAAGGCCGCCGTTGTGGCCGGCTTGCAATTCGCAGGCTGGACAATGACGGAGGAGGAGATTCGGGAAACCCTTGATGCGATCATAAACCAATGAAAGGAGATTCACTATGGATGTTCATTGTTCCACCTGTGGCGAGCCTTGGGATGTTTACCATCTCTGGCATGACGCCATTTTCGAGACCGGGCTTTCGGTTGAAGAAGCCAAAGCCTGGTGCTCCATTCCCCGCGATAAAAAGCTCTCGGAGCGGTATCGGAAGGAATTCCGTGCCGTTGGCTGGGAGTTTGGGCAGTCGGTGATCAATGTCACCCGTTGCCCGGCGTGTCCCAAAGATGCGAAACCAAATCAGGAGCAGGTAAAGACCAAAGCCGCCCTTGAACAACTCATGGGCGACGACGAGGACGGACTGGCGGCCACGTTTGAGGACTACCGCCTCTGAGTTTCCGAAAGACTCATCCCCACACCGGCCTTTTTCTCTTGAAAGAGGCCGATGCTTCTCCCGCTGGAAAAACAATGACCGTCCCGCCTCCAGCGAGAGTTACCAAACCGAAGGCAGCCTGCTTACAACAGGCGGACGGCCAGATCGAGAGTTACATGAAAAAGGACGTATATCAAATCATTACCGACAGGATCATCAGTTTGTTAGAAGCGGGAACCGTTCCCTGGCACAGGCCGTGGAAAGGAGGGAGCGAGACGCCACAGAACTTCGTGAGCCGGAAAACATACCGAGGAATCAATTTGTTCCTCTTGAAAGCCGCCGGATTCACGTCACCGTATTGGCTGTCCTTCAAACAGGCCCTGGACTTGGACGCAAATGTGAAAAAGGGCGAGAAATCATTTCCAGTGATTTTCTGGAAAATGTTTGAGGCAGAGGAAAATGGCGAAATGAAGAAGATTCCATTCCTTCGCTACCACAGCGTATTCAATGTTTCTCAGTGCGAGGGAATCGCGCTTCCCGCCCCGCCGGAGGTAAAGTCGGAATTCCACCCCATTGAGAAATGTGAACAGGTTGTTGCCCGAATGCCCCATCCCCCGGCCATTGAGCATGGCGGTGGACGCGCTTGCTATTCCCCACGCGAGGACAAGGTCAATATGCCAGAGGCGAAGGTGTTTGAAACCCCTCACGCTTATTACGGCACGTTGTTCCACGAATTGACCCACGCGACCGGGCACATATCCCGGTTGAATCGCAAGGAAATCACCGACCCCATTCATTTCGGCGGCAGCCCCTACAGTCGGGAGGAATTGGTTGCGGAAATGGGCGCGGCATTCCTCTCCGGCCATTGCGAAATCGAAAACACCATCCTCGACCAGTCAGCCAGTTATATTGACCATTGGTTGGAGAAATTGAAGGACGATCACAAACTGGTGGTGCAGGCGGCAGGGCAGGCGCAGAAGGCTTGTGATTTCATCCTCAATGTCCGACACGAGGAGGAAGGGCCGGTTGAATACCAACCGAAGGAATTCAAGGTGGTGGCGCTGCGGGAATGCGCGACGCCGGAGAACATGCAAATGTGCGACACGCCGCAGCTTGCCGCTGATTATTGGAAAATGCACATCACCACTTCGCCTCAATTCAACCCTGAGTGCGAATGTATGGTGGTGCTTATCTTGAACACGCGCAGGAGGGTCAAGGGGCACCAACTGTTGACCATTGGAACTATGGACATGGTTCTCGTGCATCCGCGAGAAGTGTTCCGGGCGGCAGTAATCGCCAGCGCGGCGGCAGTTGTGATTATGCACAACCACCCATCAGGCGAGCCACAACCGTCAGAGTCGGACATCAAGGTCACGCGGGACCTTATCCGAGCCGGGCAGTTGATGAAAATTGAAGTCTTGGACCATGTCATTATTGGAAATCCAAGTCATTGTTCGTTACGGCAAATGGGATATTTCTCTAATTGACCAATGAAAACGCAACTTAAGAAACGCAATCGGCCCGATCCCAACCAGTTCGAGCTTGTCGGCTTGATCTGGCGGCCTAAGCAATATCAGTTCCGGCTTCGCGTTGGCGATGTCATACGCGTCGAGAAGCGGCTCTGCCGTGTTGTCAGGGTTAATGAGTGCGCGGCGGTCATTCTTATGAACCGGCCAGTCCGCGACTTCAAAACACGCTTTGACAAGCCCGTCAGGTTCCAGCCGCCGCCCAGCTTGGTGCGGATTTGTTCCAACTCCGACGTTGAAATCCTTAACCGGAGGGCGCGATGAGCACATACACGTACGAGCGCATCTGTCGGCAGTATTCCGGCAGCTTATCAAGTGGCACGCATCCGCCGAACGGCGGCGGAAGCAGGAGGAACGGAAACAACGGAGGGCAACGCGATGAAATCTGTAACCCGGATTGATACTCGCAAACCTCGGCTCTACTTCCCCGATGGCCGCGTCGTCCAGCACCACGACCAAAATCTGGCGTGTGCCTTGTGGCTTGCACTGCCGAAGGGCACCCGCGCCGCTTTTCGCGGTGCAAACGACACCCGGCCAGTGTATCCCTGGGATTATGTGGATGCGTAGTGAGGTCAGCGAAAAATCAATCAACCCCGTCCAAATTCTGGTCGGGGTTTTTATTTTGCGCGGATTTGCCACAAACTTTACTTGCTTGGTTTCTTTCTTCTTGCAGAAGTTCCGAAACCCTGCCGGAATAAGTGAAGTCGATCAACACACAGCGTAAAAAATGTCAATTCAACCGTGAACGAGAACATCACAGCGATTTCCGCACCGGCAAAATCCCGTTTTCTTGCCTTCTTCGACGAATGCGGCGACCACTCGCTTGATAAGATTGATCGTGATTTTCCGTTGTTCGTTCTCGCCTTGGTGTTGGTGGAGCGTTCCATTTATCAGAATCAAGTTTTGACCGAATTCAACAAGTTCAAACTCCGTTACTTTAACCACGAAGGCATCAATCTCCATAGTCGGGATATTCGTCTTGCCACCGGCCCGTTCTCGATGCTGCTCAATCCGACAATCCGTCCGCAATTCATGGCGGAGTTGAGTGACATCATGGATCGGTTGCCTTTCACTCTTTTTATCTCGGCCATTCAGAAACAAGCCCATTTGGAGCAGCGCGGCGGTGCTGCCGCGAATCCTTACGACCTTGCCTTGGAATTTACGATGGAGGGATTGTTCCATTTCTTGAACGCGCACGGTGAGAAACATCTGCCCATCGTGGCCGAGGCACGCGGCAAGCGGGAAGATAATATGTTGGAACAGGTGTTTTCTCGCATGATGGCGAACGGCACGACCAACGTGTCGGCGGAGCAGTTCAAACAATTGGATTGCCCTTTGAGTTTCCAGTCCAAGAAAAATAACATTCTTGGCGTGCAGCTTGCCGACTTATGCGCGCATCCGTGCGCACGGCATATTCTTAATCCGGCAAAGCAAAACCGGGCATTTGAAATCGCGCGAAAGCGCCTTTACAATCAGGGCGGCGTCAGCGGTTGGAAAGTGTTCCCATAAAAATCAAATGGGCATTTCCAGCTTGCGCGAAGAAATGCCCACCGACCGAGAATTCTCAGTCCGTATTTAGAATAACCTAACGCTAGGATATTGCAACCCCTTATTGCGGAGCCGCCGGTTGCGTTGCCGGAGCCGGAGTCTGGCCAATCGCCCCCTGAATCCGCACCGTTAAATTTGACACGCCCGCTTGAATCTGAGCTTTTAGTTTGTCGTTCATATCGGGAATCCGTGACGGATGAATCGGAACCAGTTCCTGGTCATCCTTGAATGCCAAAAGTCCCTGCATGGTGACGTTGTGTTTGTTTTTGAATTCCAGCACTTTAAAAAGAATCTGTGTTTCATCATCGCGCGTCTGTCCGCAGACGATGATGAACTGGCGTCGGCCCCCGGCAGAAAGCAGACCGCCAGACACGTCCTGCTCACCCACAATTTCGTATGTTTCCGGACGCGGTGACCTGTCGGCGATGATCTTGTAAACGGGTTGCGTATAGAGCAGAGCGCTCGAAATCGCCGCTGCCGCATCCTTGGCCGGTTTGCCGGTCTTGAGCGAATGATCGTCAAACAAATTAGCATCCTTGTAATGTTCCAGAATGGCATCGTAAACCTGCTTCGGACGATTCAGCCGTTCCACTCGCTCCCGTTCAATTTGCTCCGGCTCGCGTCCTTTGAATTCCACGATCAATTGTTTGATTTCCCCGTTGTCCGGCAATGATTGGAGGGCCAGTGCCAATTCCTTGCCGCCGCCAATGTAGTCTCCCCGCTCGCCCAACATTTTAGCGCGTTGCAGTTTTCCAAGTCCGGTTGCTTCTCGTTGCAGTTGTATGGCATCAGCATCGTCAGGCTTGGCAACGAGGGCGTCACTTATAGTCTGCAATGCCCGGTCGTAATCCATTGCGGCCATTTGCTGCCGAGCGGACTTCATCGCTCCCGTGTAGCTCGTGCTCACGAGATTAGTGTGGAACGTGGCGACTTCATTAGCCGTAATTTGGAGCGACACCGGCACCGGCTCGTAACCAACGCGATGAAGGGTCAATTGCAATATGCCCGGCGTTAATTCCACGAGCCTGAGCGGGGTGACGCCCCATTCACGACCGGAACTATTTTGAACCGAAGCGTCCGGCGGCTCGGTTTCGAGAACAGCCGAGCCATACATGAATTCTACTGGAAAATCATTTGTGGTCCTCGACTGGATAGCCAATGACTGCTGGCGCTCGTGACCATGATGTCGGGAAATCAGTTTGTAATTTCCTTCCGGCAACTCCGTTATCGAAGACGGAAATTCACCGGATTCTAAGAGCCGGTCATCCAGCGCGAGCAGTTGAAACGTGGCATTGGACTGATTGCATGACAACTGCACCGCGCCCAAACGCGGCGCAATGCGCAACGAGGCCGTTCCGCCGAAAACAACTGAAACCTCATCCGCCCGCCCCCAATGGGCATATTTCGATTCGACTGCGTATAAGTCCGTTGGCACGGAAGAAGTCATGCCGTAGCTGTTTGAGAGTGTCAGCGACCATTCCGGCCCGCGAATGGAAAGAAGCGGTGCGGGCGGATCAACGGCGATTGCGAGGGTTCCTTTCGTTCGTTTTAAATCAATGTTGCCGAGGTTGTGTTCGCCATACCAATTGAACCAATTGTTTGAAAATGTTTCCCCTTTGGGATGCGTCACCTGAAACGTGTGCGAACCGATGGAAATATGTTGACCACTGGTTGCTCGCTCTCCGTCGAAGGTTGCCGATGCCTCGTAAAGAAGTGGTTGGCCTTGCAACGAAATCGAGAAAACGAGGCGCGTCTGCTCGCTCAATCGTTGGTGCAGACGAATGCCGTAGAGCACCAGCACCAGCAGCACCCACCACGACAATGGACGCAGGACGCGCAACCAATGCCGGAAGCGTTTCCCATCTGCAGGCGAAAGAGCCGTGCCGATAGTTTCCATATTCAATTTCGTTCCACAATACCCGCAAATCCCAATCCGGCAGATGCCAATTTAACTGTCTCGGCCTGACGAGCTTTCCAACGCCGAGTTTGGGGTTGACTCAAACGTGAGACAAGACCATGTTTGCTGTCAACACCTATTTATGCCGGAATTAAAGCCCAAGAAAGGCGAGTTGTTGCGAAACTGGATTGATTTCCTTTTCGGGTTCGAGAACAAACGGGGCGAGGAGTTGGATTACTGGATTTTCTTTGCCGACACCTTCAGTTTTCCCCCGCAAGAATTTTACGCTTCTATCGAGAAGGAATTAACCGCCCGAAAAATCCCGACCATGGAAATGTCGCGTGAAGACTTTTCCGAGGGGGGCCTGTTGTCCGACAAACGCATTTACTTGCGCATGTTCCGAGAGAGGTTGGCAATCTACACCTGCGCGGCCCCATTTGGAATCGGCTACTTCTTTTCCTGTCGCACGGTGTATGTCCCGGCCTTGGTCCGGTTGTGGCATATTCTTGCAGCGTGTATATTTTTTACCATCATCGGCGGACTCCTTCTCCGACCGCTGGGATTCACGTTTACGGTGATTGCCGTGGTTGCGCTCGTGTTCGCACTTGCCGGGGTGCTTCGCAACGCCGCCTCAACCGCTACGATCGACCTTGACGCGATCCTGCTCAGAATCCCCGTGATCTCCACTATCTACCAAAACTGGTTCCGCGATGATACCTTTTATCGCCTGGACACGAGGGTGCTCTATCTGAAACAAGTGCCCGCCATTGTGAGAGCGCTTGCCGATGATGTCACGGCGGCACAGGGCGTCAAACTGGTGAACCAAAATGATTCGACGCCGATTTTAGCCCAATTACATAGACCGCCAAGACCTCCTACCCAACCTGAGAAGGCTTGAAGGGCATGGGCGATGCACACGAGCAATTCTCCGAGCAGTTCTACCAATGGGAGCGGCGCGGTCGTGGCTGGCAAGTGTTCGACGAGCCGGTGCATCCCGAACCGCCATTCGTTCCTTTTCATGGTCATCATTTGCTGGAAACGGCAGCGGTTGACGACGGACGTAAACCAACGATCTTAAGTTCGCTTTTTCGCAGATTGACAAGCCACCGACCGGAAGCACCGCCGGATATTCTCGAACCAGAGGAAGAACCCGAGCCGCATTCACTGGTTCGAGAAAAATTGATTGAATTTCAGGCATCGCTCCCGGACAAGCTCGACATCCCCAAAGAAGCGTTTGAGCAATTCCTTTTGAATCTTTCACTGTGCCGCGAGCCGATTGCATTTGAATTGCTTGGCATTCACAAAAAAGTCACCGCCCATTTTGCCGCCGCTGCCGACGACGCCCCATTGCTCCGCCGCCAGTTGTCAGCATATTTCCCCGAAGCCGTGTTTGTCCCACAAGAAGGCGCGTTGATGCAGGCATGGAATACATCCACGGGCGATGAAGTGCTGGCAGTTGAATTCGGCTTGGCGCATGAATTCATGTTGCTGCTCGCCAGCGGCAAATTTGATCCCTTCATCGGTATCATCGGCGCACTCTCAGAGTTGCAGCCCGGCGAACTCGGATTATTTCAAGTTTTGTTCCAGCCCACGCAAGAGCCTTGGCCGGAGAGCATCGTGCGCTCCGTCACCCATGCGGACGGCAAACCGTTTTTCGTTGACTCCCCGGAATTGGCAAACGCGGCAGAAAACAAAATTGGCCGCCCACTGTTTGCCGCCGTGGTTCGCATTTTGGTTTGTGCCGGGGAACGTGAACGTATGTTGCAACTGGCACGCGATCTTGCCGGTTCGCTGCGCGTGTTCACCCATCCGAACGGCAACAAACTCATCCCGCTCACAAACGCCGACTACCCGTTTGAAAATCACATCGAAGACGTGTTGCAGAGGCAATCCCGTCGCAGTGGAATGATTTTGAACAGCGACGAGATGATCGGCTTTGTTCATTTACCATCCAGTGCCGTGCGTTCGCCAGTGTTTCAACGGCAAACGGCGAAAACCAAAGCCGCCCCAATAATTGCCCGCCATGGAAATGGCTTGTTCTTTGGAAACAACGAACACGCTGGCCAAACGATTGAAGTGAGATTGTCGCCAGAGCAGCGCACACGTCATTGCCATATCATCGGCGCATCCGGCACTGGAAAATCCACGCTGCTTTTCAATCTGATAAAAAATGACATCGAAAACGGCGATGGTGTCGCCGTGCTTGACCCGCACGGCGATTTGATTGACCGGATTTGCGGCATCATTCCCGCATCCCGAATCAATGACGTAGTTTTGGTTGACCCATCCGACGAACAATTTTCCGTTGGATTTAATATCCTCTCCGCACACAGCGACCTTGAAAAAAATCTCCTGGCCTCTGACTTGGTTGCAGTGTTTCAACGTCTTTCGACTTCATGGGGCGACCAGATGAACAGCGTATTGCAAAATGCCATTCTCGCATTCTTGGAAAGTGACCGCCACGGCACTATTGCCGACTTGCAACGATTTCTGATTGAAACCCCCTTTCGGAATGATTTTCTAAAATCAGTGAGGGACTCCTATGTCGTAGATTATTGGCAGAAAAGTTTCCCGCTTTTGACCGGCAACAAATCCATCGGCTCGATTTTGACACGGCTGGACACGTTCCTTGCCCAAAAGCCGATCCGCTACATGGTGTCCCAGCCGACGAACCGGCTGGACTTCGCGCATATCATGGACAGCGGCAAAATCTTTCTGGCGAAATTGCCGGAGGGATTGTTAGGCCGGGAAAATTCACATCTGCTTGGCACGTTGCTCGTTTCCAAGTTTCAGCAAACCGCCATGAGCCGACAGGCGCAGCAGATCACGGCACG
>Ga0206858_1222_pt1 | contig 11560 bp, 9 predicted proteins | sample Alteio_BWOrgCont_46_FD_152622 | JGI IMG/M metagenome (GOLD analysis project Ga0206858, IMG submission 152622) | Enriched cells from forest soil in Barre Woods Harvard Forest LTER site, Petersham, Massachusetts, United States -... | ecosystem: Environmental > Terrestrial > Soil > Temperate forest > O... | reverse complement strand
AAAATCATTATAATTATCTATATAGTTTATTTTATTAAATTCATCCATAAATAAATCCTTATCACATTTAAAGTCATTTGCTAAAAGCTGTGCTTCTTCAATATTATTAGCAAAGTCTATTACTGTCATTATTGATTCCTTCGGCATATAAGATAATGATATTATACACATAAATCTTCCTGCTGCTTTAAATAAGGTAGCCTCATCATCTCTATTCAGTCTATCAGTATAATCATTAAACAAATCTTCTCCTATCTGCTTTAGATTATATAAAATATCATCACCATTTGTTGTAATTGCAAAATGAGGATTATCTATTTTTTCAAAGTATAATTTAATTGGCATACCTCTAATATACACATTATGCCGTTATCTAATCGAAACTTTGCACAAAAACCAACACACATCCACGCAAGCAGCCACGCTTCACGGAAAATAGTAGGCTGCGCCAAATTACTATTTTCCTCCTTGCCACAGACTAACCAAAATAACATAACAATTCTTATATGAATTCTTTAGTTGAATCTTTGCGTTGCCGTAATACAGTACCCGCTTTCCGATCACTTTTATTATCTTTAATGTTAACAAGGCACTCTGAAAAAAATAATCCAAATAAAGTAAAAATTAAAATCATATCATGAAAGCAACTGCCTGCTTAATGTTATTCCTTGCCTACTCAGTAGTATCATTTTGCCAACAAAAGGAATGGAAAAATTGGAGAACTGTTAAAGGTACATGGGTAGCGACAGATTATTCAGACACTTCAAAACAAAATCCCTCCTATCTTTTTACTTTCTATGATGATGGAACAATTGATATAATGATACCATTTTATAGATTTCCTAAAACTTCTTATAAAATTGACAAAGAGAAAAAAGGGTTTTAAGCCATTTTCCGGAACAATTTTAATACAGAACCCAACTTCCACAACACCAGATAGTATTCAAAATAAAAAGTAAGCCCTTCATGAAAATATCAATATTTACTTTATCGTTATTAAAAGATAGTATATTTTTAAAAATAAAAAGCTACCCCGATACGGTAAAAGAAGGCAAAAATACTTCCGAGGTAATAGCCTAAAATAAAAGATTATAATTATCACTGATTAACCGTATTAAACAAAAATCTTACTTATTCCTACAAAACCCTTGCATTTCCCAAACACTTGTATTATCTTTATTTAATATGAGTATTTATCTTACAATTTAATTGTCAGCCAAAATATTCATTTATTTTCACCAGACGACAGAAGTTAGCTAGTACCAAGGGTAGTTTAAAACACTACCCTTTTTTGATAGGTAGCCAAATAAAGAGCCCCTCATAGAAATGAAGGGCTTATAAATCTAATCTAGTCTTTTTTGAAATCTTAAATTTCGTAGGATCAGATAACGGTAAAAACAATTTGGTTATTGTTTCGCTTTCTATTTCTCGAAAATCTACTACACAGATATCAAAAATGCACTACAATCCAGGCAATCGGCTTGCTCTACATTTGCATTACCAAATCGAACGAAACCATAAAGACCTCAAAGGAAAGCGCCTGCTACTTGCAGGCGTTTTTAATTGGCGGAGGTAAAAAAATGCTTCCGGGCCTGTAAAAAAATCACAAAAAAAATCTTCAATTTAGTTGCACTATAAATCAACTTGCTATATCTTTAATGGATAGTATTCTTTTACTGAACGAAACCATAAGCCTTAAACCTGCGCCTGCCAACCTTAAAGTAGGCGTTTTTTATTGTTACTACTATCCCCTTTTATAGTAAATACACTACAGCACCTCACTCAAATCACTACAAATTATAATACCTGCTTGCTCTACATTTGTCATGTCCTAACCGATGTATTAGCACTGTAATCCCTATACACACAATAAACGAAACCCAAAATCGAAAACTTGCGCCTGCTATCTGCAGGCGTTTTTATTGCCCTGCAAAATTAAAATAGCAACAAACCTTTATGTTCAGATATGTTTACACTCAATCGTTAAACGAACGTCTTTAAAACAAGGCGAACATCCGGGCTGTTGCTATTTCATTTTTAAATAGGAAGTTGGGGGCAAAGGATAGTGGAGTGGAAATAATAAAAACCTCAGGATAAATGTAGCTATATAAAACAACCAATAATAGGGTATTTTCCCCCTTGAATTTGTGATGAACTTTTTGCATTGAAATTTTCTTTTCATTTTTCCCCAAACTGATATAAATCATAATCCACCATATTCCAATTCTATATTTTTGTGTTTTATACGGGGGTATAAAAATAACTCTGTAAACCAGAGTAAGAATTTCGTTTTAAGGTTTATGGGTTTCAACTGATAGTTGAAACCCATTTTTTGTGCCCTAACATCCTGCTATAAAGCTTCATTTTCAATTCCTGAATTTGCCCCTCTCCTGTTTTTTTAACCGGCAACATTCCCGATTGCAAAATTTGCAGGAAAAAATTTGCTCTTTAATTTATTTTGACTATTTTGTACTACCTCTACTGCCACATAAACATTTTTTTTAACCGTTTTTTTAACCTTAAAATCAATTTTTATGAGTGTATTTACAATTATTTTCATTGTGATTATTGCAGGTTTAGCATACACAATTTTTAAGGACATCGTAGCCGGCGTTAATAAAGAAGATTCAGGAGCCTCTTTCCTGCGCTATTTCAAGAAAAAAGATAGCTAAGCATTACAATAATTAATGCTTTTGTAGCTGGTTTTAAACCGGTTATTGTATAATCTGTCATCCATTTTGCCCTTATCACATAAGGGATACAGTATTTTTTCCCTCAAAGTTTACGAATCACTCCAATATTAACTTAATGTTAATTTTTAATTTTAAGTTATTGAATTTCAATCATTTGCAAGCGTCAGTTTATTGTACCGGCAATAGCTATACAATATGCTGACTGCTTGCATTAGATTAGCGGTATTAAACTTATCATATTATGACAGCCTATACAGAACAAGAAGCTTTTGAAGTGATAAAGCAAAACCAGGAAAGGCTTATAGGAAAGCCGATGTTTCCAAACACAACCGATGAGCGGCAAAAAAATGTGTTCATTACCGAACTAACAAAAGAAGAAGTATTGCCGAAAATATTCAGGATAGTATGCATTTCTGCAGGTACACCATATCAGCAGGAATTAAATTCGATGCTTTACGCTACCGGCATGGTGGGCGATTTGCAGGAAGCATAATTTCATTTTGTAACATACCTGATTTTATACGTTATTAAAAGCTACATTATTTTTTGTAGCTTTTTTTTATGCCACACAATTAATTGACATAAATCAGCGTTTAAACTTCAATAATTTCATTAAATAAAAACAAAGATCAAGGCTGCATTTCCATGCGGCCTTCTTTTATAAAACAGCATTATCCACCAAAATGAAAAAAGGTGCAAAACTTTGATGTTGCTGCATCGAGATTATTAACTCATTTTGTTATCGGAAAATGTATTACAAACCTTAAACAATTTTATGCATATTCTAACAACCATTATTTTCTTTATTATTCTTTTTCTCATCATCTTCCCAATCAGGTTAGCAGCATTTGTTTTCTCTTTTATTGGAAGGCTTTTTGCCCGCTAATAATTAATTGCAACCTGCACATTTAACGATGCGATAAAAAAATAGCCGGATGAAATTCATCCAGCTATTTAACTTTTACTTTATGCGTTCCCGTTATGCTTCAGGTTCTGTCGGAGTTTCCGGTTCAATAGTATCTGCCGCATCTGTTTCTCCTGGTAATTCTTCGCCTTCAATTGCATCGGTAGTTTCTATTTCTTCCTCTTTTTCATCCAGCTTGGTAATTGCTGCAATTGAATCTCCTTCATCTACACGGATTAGTTTTACACCTTGAGTAGCCCTGCCCTGTTCACGAATGCTCGCTACACTCATGCGTATAGTGATACCGCTAACGCAGGTAATCATCAGGTCTTCTTTCTCCGTTACATCCAGCAAGCCGACCAATGAACCTGTTTTATCTGTTACGTTCAATGTTTTAACACCTTTTCCGCCACGGTTGGTTACACGATAGTTTGCCTCGCCGGTATCCGGATCATCCAGGTTGGTACGTTTGCCAAATCCTTTTTCACTTACTACCATTATAGTCTTGGTCTTGTCTTCGCGGTTTACGCAAATCATACCTACTACTTCGTCATTTTCATCGTCCACCTCAATACCTGCTACACCAATTCCTCCACGGCCGGTACTGCGTACTTTCTCTTCGGGGAAACGTATAGCACGGCCACTTTTTACAGCCATCATAATTTCACAATTGCCGTCGGTTAACTTAGCTTCCAACAACTGATCGCCTTCTAAAATGTTGATAGCATTGATACCATTTTGACGTGGGCGACTGAAATCTTCCAGGTCTGTTTTTTTGATGATACCTTTTTTGGTACATAATACAATGTAATGACCGTTTACATAATCCTTGTCATCAAAGTTTTTTACATCGATGATCGCTCTCACTTTATCATCGGGCGGTATTTGTACCATATTCTGTATTGCCCTGCCCTTGCTGGTTTTATCACCTTCCGGAATTTGATATACTTTTAACCAGAAGCACCTTCCTTTTTCTGTAAAGAACAAAAGCGTATGATGCGTAGATGCTATAAATAAATGTTCGATATAATCTTCATTTCGAGTACTGCTTCCTTTAGATCCACGGCCACCTCTGCGTTGCTGGCGGTATTCATCCGAAGAAGTACGTTTAATATAACCTAAATGTGAAATGGTAACAACCACATCTTCTTCTTCAATCAAATCCAACATTCCGATTTCATCATCCAGATAAGTAATTTCTGTTTTGCGGGCATCGCCAAATTTTGCTTTTACTTCAGCCAGCTCATCTTTTATAATCTGGAAACGCATTCCTTCGTTTGCCAATATCTCTTTTAAATGTGCAATGGTCTTCATTATCTCTGCATGTTCTTCACGGATTTTGTCGATTTCCATTCCGGTTAAACGTTGCAAACGCAATTCCAATACGGCTTTTGCCTGTATCTCTGTCATTCCGAAGTTGCTGATCAAGCCTTCTAATGCAACTGCCGGTGTGGTGGAATTACGGATTAATGCAATCACTGCATCCAGGTTATCCAATGCGATAATATAACCTTCTAATATATGTGCCTTTTCTTCGGCCTTGCGTAATTCGTATTTGGTACGACGAACAACTACTTCGTGACGGAACTCAACAAACTCCGCTATTAAATCTTTCAGGTTTAATATTTTTGGCCTGCCTTTTACCAGGGCTACATTGTTGATACCAAAAGATGTTTGAAGCTCTGTCAATTTAAATAATTGATTCACTACAATCTGCGCTACGGCTTCTCTTTTCAGCTCTACTACAATACGTGTACCTTCTTTATTGTTACTTTCATTGTTTACATCACTGATACCATCAATTACTTTATCATTAATAAGATCGCCTATTTTTTGTGTAAGCGTATCCCTGTTTACCTGATAAGGTACTTGTGTAATGATGATTTTTTCTCTGCCTTTGGCATCAGTTTCAATCGTTGTTTTACCACGATGCACTACCCTTCCACGGCCTGTATGGAACCCTTGTTTGATTCCTTCAAAGCCATAGATAACACCGCCTGTGGGGAAATCGGGTCCTTTTACAAAAGTGATTAACTCATCAATAGTAATTTCTTTATTGTCGATATAAGCAAGACAGCCGTCAATAATTTCGCTCAGGTTATGCGGCATCATATTGGTTGCCATACCTACGGCGATACCGCTGGCACCGTTTACCAACAGTTGCGGAATACGTGTAGGCAACACCGTTGGTTCTTCCAATGAATCATCAAAGTTCAATTGAAAATCCACGGTTTCTTTTTCAATGTCTTCCAGCATTGCCTCAGCAAACTTTTGCATACGTACTTCCGTATAACGCATAGCTGCCGGCATATCGCCATCTTCACTACCAAAGTTTCCCTGCCCGTCAATTAAGATATAACGCATAGCCCATTCCTGCGCCATACGAACCATGGTAAAATACACCGATGAATCTCCATGCGGGTGGTACTTACCCAACACTTCCCCTACTACCCTTGCCGATTTTTTATACGGCTTATTGAAAGTCATGCCCAATTCGTTCATGGCATACAGCACCCGGCGGTGTACAGGCTTTAGTCCATCACGCACATCGGGCAAAGCTCTTCCTACGATTACACTCATAGAGTAATCGATATAAGAAGTCTTCATTTGCTCTTCAATATTTACGGGGATTATCCTTCCTCTGTTGGTGGGGTTTTGCCCCTCTAAATTTTCCTGATTTTCCATATTAATTAATAGTGCGCAAAGTTACCAATTTAAGGGCATTTTTCCTTTATTTAATGCGGCTTTTAGCCCTTAGTTGTACACATTTTTTTAAGGTTTTGTGGGGAATATTCCTGCACCTTATTTTGAGTTGGTTTTAACAGGTTTTTGCGGGATAAATAATACCTTGTTCTTTTAAAATTAACCCATGCAAAAAACGGTCTTATTATTTGGTGCCGGAAAATCTGCTACGGCTTTAATTACCTATCTGATAAACGAAGCTTCTGCCAATAACTGGAAGATTGTGCTGGCAGATACAAACAAAGAGTTGATTCTTTCCAAGACAAACAATTCCCCCTTTGTACAACCTGTTGAAATAAATGTACGCAACGATGAACAACGGTCAAGATTGATTAGTACTGCCGATATTGTTATTTCATTGATGCCCCCATCGCTGCATTTTTTAATTGCCAGGGATTGCATTGCTTTTAATAAAAACCTTTTAACAGCCAGTTATATTGATGAACAGATAAAGAACCTTGAAGCCGACATTAAAAAGAAGGATTTATTATTTCTCTGCGAAATGGGATTAGACCCCGGCATTGACCACATGAGCGCTATGCAGCTAATTGATTCTATCCGGGCAAAAGGCAGTTCTATTCTTTCATTTAAAAGCCATTGCGGAGGATTGACAGCACCTGAAAATGATAATAATCCCTGGCATTATAAAATAAGCTGGAACCCCAAAAATGTAGTAATGGCAGGTAAAGCCGGTGCTGTTTATAAAACAGATGGCATGCTGGTGGCAGAAAAATACGAAGAACTTTTTGATTCAAAACGAACGATTAAAGTACCGGGATTGGGTATGCTATCTTATTATCCCAACAGAGACTCCCGCACTTATATTGATTTATACGGATTGCAGGATGCAAAAACATTTGTACGTACAACCCTTCGTCATCCTGAGTTTATGCTTGGTTGGAAAAATTTGATTGACCTTAAACTTACAGACGAAACAAAAGAATACAATACCGATAATCTATCCCTTTTAAATTTCTTTAAGAAACATTTGTCGGAAAACGGATTTGAAAATTGGCTAAAAAATGTGCTGGCAGAACGAATCAATAAAACAAAAGAATTGCTGGAAGGATTTGAAAAGATAATGGATGCGGATGAACAGCCAGAAGACAAAGCTGCGGAAAATTTTATGATAGTAGATGAAGAAGGCAAGTTAACTACTCTTGAATCCGAAGATATGATTACTGCCAATGCTGATATAATCTCCAGTCAGATACATGAAGCCAATCTTATATTAAACCAATTATTTTATTTGGGTTTAGATGATAAGAAAACGATTATCAATAAAGGTGTTTGCAATGCCTGCGATATTTTGCAATTTGTGCTGGAAACCAAACTGGCATTGCAACCGGGCGATAAAGACATGGTAGTAATGCTACATGAACTAACAGTTAATGAAGCAGGCAAAACATACAATATACAAAGCAGTATGATTGTAAAAGGAGATGATGATGTAAACACTGCCATGGCAAAAACGGTTGGGCTTCCATTAGGTATTGCTGCTAAATTAATATTGAACGGTGTTATACAACTTAAAGGTTTGCATATTCCTGTAGTGAAAGAAATTTATCAGCCGGTATTGGAAGAGCTCCGGAAAAACGGCGTCAGTTTTACAGAAACTATTAGTTAGTTAAAATAAAAACATTGTTGGAGCCTGGTCAAATAAAAAATCCTCCCGAAATGGGAGGATTTTTTTATAATGCTTTGCGGTATATTACCATCTGTCCACTTCTTCAGTACTGCCGTTATCAACCGGAGTAGTGTTTTCTGCAGCTACTGCAGGAACTGGTTCAATTTTTTCTGCTACAGGTTCTTCCGCAGGCGCAGCTTCTGCCGCTACCGGAGTTTCCCTTACATAAGTATCTTCTGAATATGGTTTTGATTCATCCCCTTCATACGGAGTATCATGGTTAAAGGCATCAAAATCAAAATCAGGCATCAACTCCGTTTTTACATGATCAATTGCTTCCTGTAAGCCTTTGATGAATTTATTGAAATCTTCTTTATAAAGGAATATTTTATGCCTGTCGTAACCGTCAGAATCAAAGCGTTTACGGCTCTCCGTTATGGTTAAATAATAATCGCTTCCACGGGTTTCTCTTACATCAAAAAAGTAAGTCCTGCGCTTCCCTGCACGGATACGTTTGCTATATACGCTCTCCTGTTTTTTGTCATTGTTGTCGTACGCCACAGTTATAAGTTTTAGTTTTTACAGAATGTAAATTTAAGTTGTGCACGCAAATATAAAACTGTTTTGGGAATAGCAAAATTTAGTAGGCTGAAATAACGATTTAATTTGAATTGAATGGGATTTCTTCCTGCTTTTGTTGCCGGATATACATTTCTTTGTAAGCTCCGCCGGCCTGCAACAACTGTTCGTGGGTACCTTCCTCAATAATCCGGCCTTCATCCAGCACCAATATCTTATCAAAATCCAATAAAGAGAAAATGCGGTGCGTAATTATAATGGCTGTTTTATCCTGCAGGTATAAATTGAGGTTGCTTAAAATTTCCTTTTCGGTTTTTGCATCCACAGCACTCAGGCAGTCGTCGAAAATAACGATACGTGGATTTTTTATCAACGCTCTGGCAATAGATATGCGCTGTTTTTGCCCACCACTTAAAGTAACGCCCCGCTCTCCTATCATTGTTTCATAGCCGTTTGAAAAACTGATTATTTCGTTGTGAACGTAGGCTTGTTTAGCGGCATTTATAATAGCAGCTTCTCCGGCATTCTCTAACCCAAAGCCAATATTGTTGTTTACCGTATCGCTAAATAAAAACACATCCTGCGGCACGTAGCAAATTTCAGAACGCAGGTAGTTAAGATTGATTTTGCTTAATGGTGTTCCATCGTATGTTATCATTCCGCTGTTGGGATCGTACATCCGCAACAATAACTGGGCAATGGTTGATTTGCCCGAACCTGTTCTTCCGATAACTGCAATCTTTTGTCCTTGCTTTACCTGCAACGAAAAATCTTTAATTGCGTGTATGCCTGTATGTGAGTAAGTGAAATTTACATCCTGAAACTGTATATTCCCCTCCAATGGTGGTTTTAAAGCTTCTATCGGAGACTTTATAGCCGGCTTAATCTGCAAAAATTCATTGATGCGCTTTTGAGAAGCTGCTGCCCTTTGCGTCATGCTGGCGGTAAGCCCGATGGCACTTACAGGAAATGTAAGGAGTTGAATGTACATCACAAATTCTGCAATGGTTCCTACTTTATATTGTGCGGGGTATAGCACTACATCCATTCCTCCTACCATTATAGTAAGCAAGGTGCTGATGCCGATAAGCAGTGCCATACTTGGAAAATAAATGGCTTCTACTTTTGCAAGGCTTAGTACATTTTTTCGGTAGTCCTCGCTATTGCGCTCAAAGAAACCCAGCATAGCTTTTTCCTGTACATACGATTTTATAACACGGATGCCGGAATAGGATTCCTGCGCATTGGTGGTAAGATCGCTTAACAGCGATTGTATTTTTTCACTTTTTTTGTGAATGATCGTATTTACAAAATAAATAGTAATTGCAAGGATGGGCAACGGTGCCAATGCTACAATGGTAAGTTGCACACTTTCTTTCAGCATAAAATAAATACTAAAACCAATAACTGCTACAAGATTGATAATATACATTAACGCAGGCCCGGTGTACATACGCACACGGCTTACATCTTCAGAAATGCGGTTCATTAAATCGCCGGTACTGTGTACTTTAAAAAAACTACTATCCAGTTGTTGGTAATGTGCATATACCTGATTCTTCTGGTCGTACTCTATCAGGCGGCTCATTACAATAATTGTTTGCCGCATCAGGAACATGAAGAAGCCGCTTATAACTGCCAATAGCATCAGGGTAATGCCGCACCAAACTATTTTTGTCTTAAAGCTTTTTGTTTCTAAGTTGTGAATGATTGCCTGAACAATAATATCGTTCTTTTTGCCATCATGAATACTTTGTGTTGCTGCTTTTGTAGTTTCGATTTTATTAACAGCCGTATTTACAATATAGCCTGTTAGTTGCGGAGATAATATCCTGAAATAATTGGTTAATACAATAAAGAGAATACCCAATATAAACCGCAGCTTATATTTCCAGAAAAAATGATTGATTGCAGAGAGATGTTTCATTCAAAAGCAAAATTAAGCAATGCGTAGCTAGGAGTATATAAAATTTAGGTAATCCTGTTATTTAGAAAGAAGGATATAATTTTCTGTTTGATAGATTTCCTTGTATGAAAGATTAGTATGCTTATACTCAGTTTTAGCTACCAAAAGATAAGCGGCAACTGAATTTGAAAAATGCGCTTCATCTGTACAAACTATATTCCTGTTTGTAAACAACCTGATTACTCTTGGCGCTTTAGAACCTATTATCGAATCAGGAGATGTATTTTTTGAGATAAAGGAGTAAATATGCTGCATCTCAGGTATGTAACACTTATTATGGTCTTCTTTACTGTATAAAAAAATCTGCTTTACGTTTAGTACAAATAGTGCTGTAGCTGTAATTGCAAAAAATATTTTCCGATACATTATTTTAAAGTGAAGAATATCAAAAAAATAAAGCAGCCCTTTTATAAAAAAAAACAAGAAAAACGGAAAAACAGGAAACAGGTATCGTACACCCTGATCAGCAGGAAATACCAATAATACTGCAAGTGTTAGCAAGGTATATACAATAAAATGAAGGTTTTGTTTCCAGGTAACAATAATTCCTGCAATAGCAGCAATAAAAAACAAGATGCCTAATCTTAAAAACCAGATGGAGCATACGGTATAATAATAATAGTAGTAAATTCTGTTCGTGAAAACGGATATACTTAAATCCCGGAAAAGCAATTTGTAATGGTTTGCTGTGCCATTTGGCAGCAGTAAAAAATTCAAGCAAAAAAATACAGCAAATACTAAATACGGGATAAAATAGAACACTCTATTTGTTTCACTCAACTTACCGGCTTTTAATTGCGATAGCTGATACACTATGAGTGAAGGAATTAAAAACAAACCGGTTTCTCTGGTGAAATAAGAAAAGTAAATAACACCCCCTAAAATAAGTTGATTTGCAATTGTATTTCTTTTAGTCATCAATAAAAAACTAAAACAACTAAAAAAGAAAAAGGGCAAATCGGAACCTATTGTATCCGTATAAATAAGAAAACTCCAGTTAATGGCAATAAAGAATGCAATACAATATGCGAAGGCAGGCTTTAAAAAAG
>Ga0206858_1221_pt1 | contig 11629 bp, 13 predicted proteins | sample Alteio_BWOrgCont_46_FD_152622 | JGI IMG/M metagenome (GOLD analysis project Ga0206858, IMG submission 152622) | Enriched cells from forest soil in Barre Woods Harvard Forest LTER site, Petersham, Massachusetts, United States -... | ecosystem: Environmental > Terrestrial > Soil > Temperate forest >... | reverse complement strand
CATCGATACGAACGCCGGGCTGCTTAAGAAACGGCAGCACTGCTGTCGTTGCTTACGGCAGCTGTAACGCGGCTCGGGGCTCTCACCCGCAGAGCCAATGTAGCCGTCACTGGCCGTTGCGCCTCGGTATCCGTCCGCCGCCTTCCTTTATCATGCTCTCCCTCACGTCACTTTCAAAAAGCTGGCCGACTTTAATGCAGGACGGATTTTTCGATAGGCACAATCTAAGAAAAGTCTTTTTTCTGTCCAAATTTTGGGGTCCACTACAGGGGATCAACACGTGCCGAGTCAGTGCCCTCGAATTGAAATTGATCAAGGGGTTGGCGCTGTTACCGATACACTTGGTGCCGAGCAACGCGATCTCGCGCTAGAACTGGTTCGCCGCGCTGTATTCATCGAAATGGAACCTGGATTGTCGCGTCACGGTAACGTTACGACTCTGCGATGGCATCTGCGGCGAATCTATCTTCCTGCCTTTGGTGCGGCCCTAGCCAAGAATGACGCGATAAAGGAAACTCCCGATTGGTTCAAGTTCTTTCTGCTCGACCCGAAAGCGGCCTGCGATCAAGTTTGGGCGAAGCGTAAGAAGTTCGACGAGGATCAAGGGCGCTTGAATTTAGACAATGGCCAGAATTAAAGTTTGCGAATTACAGGAGCAGCTTACCGAACTTCCTGACGCGCGGCTGCTCGACGTTGCCACAGAAATGAAGGGGCAGAGAGCAACCCTCTTGTTGTGCGCGCTCGGTTTTGAGCCCAGATGCTTAGCGTTACCGGAGGCGTTGGCAGCGACGGACCTGGTTTGCGAGAGAGCAATTTACTTTGAGTACCAGAGTAACCCACTCGAGAATGACGCTAATCGAACTGCGCTCATTTCTCATCTGACATCCATCTCGCCATCGGTAGAATCTATGGACGCCGACAGCCCCGATTTCACTCAACGCCTTCGATCCCTTTTTGAGAATCTGAGCCGACACGATGTTGTCCCAAAAGTCATTGTAGATATCAGTGTTTTTGGGAACCGCCTTGCATTCAAGCTTTACGCGGTACTGCTTGACGCAAGAATCGATGTGACTCTTTTGTACGCCGAAGCAGCTATCTACCGCCCGACTCATGACGAGTATCTCCTTGCGCCGGAAAAATGGGGCGCCGGGCAAGAATTTGGGTTGGAGCGTGGCGTCAGCAGCATTTCCATTAGCCCCGAGCATCCGGGGCAGTTCCTCGACCTTCTCCCCGACTACGTCATGGTGTTTCCAGCATTCAGCCCAGACCGCTCAAGAGCCGCTCTGGAATGGGTCGATCCCTCTTTAGTTGCAACGCCCGATCGCAAGGTAATGTGGTTCGTCGGCGATCCGCACCACCCTGCCGATAAATGGCGACTGGAAGCGGTAAAGGCTCACCATGGCGTCACCGAGCAAGCCCAACATGTTGAGGTCAGCACGTTTTTCTATAAAGATACTCTTCGAGTTCTGCACGGGGCCTGCGAGAATAACGGCGAACACTATAACCTCACGCTTGTTCCTCTGGGATCCAAATTTCAAGCCCTTGGCGCCGCGTTGTGTTGCTTCATTCACCCAGAGGTTCGGGTCTTGTTTGCGGTTCCGCGTGAGTACAATGCTGCCACATATTCTGAAGGTACAAAAGCTGTTTGGAGGATTGAATTCGGAAAGATTCAAAGATTGCGCTCGCAGCTACTGGACGTCGGCACTCTTCAAGTATTGGACGACGACGAAGCAGATGCTGCGATTGTTGGCGGTACCTAGAAGAGCCTCGGCGAGACATCGATAGAGCTTCTCAATTATGACTGGCGGAGACTATCGATGGCAGGTCAGAAGCGCAAAACTAGCGCAAGAAACCACAGCCAAAAAAGTTGGGTTCAGAATCGGGTTCAATAATCGCCCGCGAGGCCTGTTTTGCCGAAAGAATGGGCACCTGGCCAAATTTAGATTGTTCAGCTTACGAGGGGAGGGGGAAATTACAAATCAGATGCTCTACCAACTGAGCTACGCCAGCCGAATTGAACATCGCGTATTCAATTACGTTTTGTCCTACTCCGTTTTAACAGAGTAAACGGAGTCGCGGTAGAATTGCAATCTGTCCCGCCGACGCGCCCCTTATACCTTTACTTGGTCTAGCCGGGGCAGCAGCAGATGGATCATAAGAAAGGCAAACAGATAGGCAAATCCCGCGCAGAAAAACAGCGGGCCATACGAACCGTGCGAATAATCCAACCAGTAGCCGACAGCCGGCGCAACCAGCATGCCGCCGACCGCGCCTCCCAAGCCGCCGAGTCCCACAATCGAGCCCACCGCCGAGGACGGAACAACATCGGACGCCAGTGTGAACAAATTTGCCGACCAGCCCTGATGCGCCGCAGCCGCCAGCGCCACAAGTCCCGTAGCCAGCCACAGATTTGATCCCGCATACATCACTGCCGAAACCGGCACAACCGCCAAACCGCAAGTCAACAGTGCGGTCTTGCGAGCCCGAGTGAGCGAATACCCCCGAGCTAGGAGCCGGCCCGACAACCATCCGCCAGCGATGGAGCCCACATCCGCAGCCAGGTAGATGACGATCAGGGGCGGGCCCAGACGGCTGAGGTCCAAGCCAAACCGGTGATTAAGAAACCCTGGCAGCCAGAAAAGATAAAACCACCAAATCGGATCCGTAAGAAACTTTCCCAGCAGGAAGGCCCATGCCGCACGTGTGCCGAGCAGGCGCGCATATGGAATCGAGCGCACCGCTTCTTCCGAGTGATCGGATTCAATGAGCGCTAGTTCCGTGGCGGAAAGCCGTTTTTGCTCGCGTGGCGGCCGGTAGATCGCCAACCAAAGAGCGACCCACAACAAGTCCAGCAAGCCCGTCGCGACGAAAGATAAGCGCCATCCGAAATGTTGTGCAACAAAAGGGACCAGGAATGGCCCGATCAGCGCACCGAGATTGGATCCGCTGTTGAAGATTCCGGTGGCCAGGGCGCGTTCCCGCTTGGGGAACCAGACGGCGACGGTCTTGATGGCTGCCGGAAAATTTCCGGCTTCTCCCACGCCTAGCAGAAAGCGTGCAGCCGCAAATTGCAACGCGCTCCTTGCCAGCGCGTGAGACATCGATGCAATGCTCCACGTCAGCACCGCCAAGGTGTAACTCAGTCGCGTGCCCAGCCGGTCAATGATCCGCCCGGCCAGCGGCATCATTAATGCATAGGCGCCCTGGAAAGCGAAGACCACCCAACCGTAATCCGCCTCGTGCCAGCCCAGTTCGCGAGACAGCACGGGCTTGAGCAGGCCGAGCACCTGCCGGTCGAGATAGTTCACACTGGTTGCGTAAAAGAGGAGACCGCAAATGTACCAGCGCAAATGATGCGTGCGGCTCATCCTCGGCTGGGCCTACTTTAACTCGATCGACACCCAGCGCGGGGACCAGGGACGGACGAACGAATGCCACGTGTTCGCTCTGCGCTACACTCGCATCTGAAACTCATGCCGATTCGCACCGTCTTCATTTTCCTGTTCCTGTGCGTCGAAATGTTCGCCGTCAACACTCCCGATGGTCGGGCGCTCTATGGTAAATACTGTGCCGGCTGCCATGATTCCGGTACCGGTCGCGCACCTGCCACTACCGCGTTACACAATTTTTCGCCAGAGCAGATCCTTCTAGCGCTCGAAAGCGGCCCGATGATGATCATGGGCCAGCGCCGCACCGGTCCCGAGCGCCGTGCCGTCGCCGAATTCCTCGCAGGGAGGACCGTGGGACAAGAGCCGTCCGCGGCGATCCCGAAGATGGCGTACTGCCGGGACACTAGGATATTCGCCGGCCCTCTTGCCGTTCCCCACTGGATTGGATGGGGCGGCGATGCTTCAAACCGCCGATTTCAATCTACAGCGCAGTCAGGGATCGCGGCATCCGATGTTCCACGGCTCCGGCTCAGATGGGCTTTCGGATTTCCGGGCGACATTCAGGCATACTCGCAGCCCGCTGTCGCCGGCGGTCGCGTCTTCGTAGGCAGTGCCGGCCATCGCGTCTACTCGCTCGATGCGTCCACCGGATGCACGTACTGGACCTTCGAAGCCGAAGCCCCTGTCCGCACCGCCATCAGCATTGGCGCGATTGACTCCGGGTACGCCGTGTACTTCGGCGATATTCATGCCAACGTCTATGCCGCTGACGCCGGCAGCGGCAGACTTCTCTGGAAGATCCACGCCGATGAACACTCCGAAGCGCGCATCACGGGCGCCCCGGTTCTTGCCGGCAACCGCCTCTTCGTTCCCGTCTCCTCTTCCGAAGAAGTCAGCGCGGCTGACCCGCTTTACGAGTGTTGCCGATTCCGTGGAAGTATTCTCGCGCTCGACGCCCTTACCGGAAAATCCATCTGGAAGACCTACACTATTTCCGAGGCCACGCATCCAACCCACAAGAACAGAGCCGGCACGCAGCTTTGGGGCCCGTCCGGAGCAGCCGTCTGGAGTACTCCGACACTCGACCTCACGCGTCACGTGCTCTACGCCGCGACCGGCGATGCCTATTCCGACCCCGTTGCCAACACCACCGACGCCATACTCGCGCTCGATATGGATTCCGGGAAGATTCTCTGGACGCGCCAAGCGACTCCGGGTGACGCCTTCAACCTTGCCTGCCCCAGCCCTGACAAAACCAACTGCCCCGATGCCAATGGACCTGATTTCGACTTCGGCTCGTCCCCCATCCTCATCGATTTGCCGCACGGCAAACACATGCTGGTCGCGGGTCAGAAATCAGCCATCGTCTACGCGCTCGATCCCGACCGAGCCGGCGAATTGCTATGGCAGACGCGCGTGGGCCGTGGGGGCACCCTCGGCGGCATTCAATGGGGTCCGGCAGCGGACGACGAGAATGTCTACGCCGCGGTTTCCGATATCTCTCGCCGCCTTGGACCTGCTGGCCTCGAGCTGAATCCCGAAGCGGGCGGCGGCATTTCCGCAGTGCGACTCGCGAACGGCGAACTCGTATGGCACGCCGCTCCCCCAGGCTGCGGCGACCGTCGCCCGTGCAGCCCGGCACAGTCGGCCGCCGTCACCGTGATCCCCGGCGTCGTATTTTCCGGATCGAGTGACGGACACCTCCGCGCCTATGCCACGGAGAACGGCAAGATCGTTTGGGATTTCGACGCTGTGCACGATTTCCAAGCTGTAAATGGCGTCCCTGCCCGCGGCGGATCATTCGACGGCCCCGGCCCTGTCCTCGCCGGCGGCATGCTCTTCGTTAATTCCGGCTACGGCGCCATGGGCGGCATTCCGGGAAACGTGCTGCTGGCGTTTACCGTGGATGGGAAATAATAGTCAAAATTTCCGGCTGGTCATAAATAATGGCCATTTGCTAGACTAATGTTATGAGCACGGTCAGCGCATCCAAGTTTAAGGAGCAATGCCTTTCTCTCCTCGATCAAGTGGATAACGAAGGCATAGTCATCACCAAACACGGCAAACCCGTGGCGAAGCTGATCCGCATCGAATTCAGTTCCGCCAGCCTGATCGGGGCGCTAAAAGGCAAACTGAAGATCAAGGGAAATATTTTCTCTACGGGCACGCGCTGGAATGCTGAATCTTGACACGCACATCCTGCTATTCGCGCTCGCAGGCCAGCTTGCGGCACGTGAAAGCCGGCTCCTCGCTTCCAACCAATGGAGCATTTCGGCAATCGTATTATGGGAAATAGCCAAGCTAGCGCAACTCGGCCGAATTGAGCTCGGACTCGACTCCGCTGAGCTGCAGCGCTTGCTTGCAGGTATTCATGTGTGGCCTTTGACGCTCGAAATCTGCCGCGAAATTCGTGCCTTGGACTTTCACAGCGACCCGGCCGACGAGATCATTGCCGCTACAAGCGTGGTGCATCGCCTGCCGTTGCTTACCCGCGATCGGACAATCCTCCGTTCCAAAGTTCTTCGCTTCGCCCGGTGACTCGAATACCATCACACACAACCAAACGATGAAACTGGTCTTCACCGCCGCAATAGACTCCGATGCCGCCGCGCTTGCAGCCCTTCACAGTGCCGTATCCGAGGACCTCACACGCCGCTTTGGTCACGGATTCTGGTCTTCCACGCAAACGGAAGCTAGTGTGTTACGAGCGCTGCGGAAGCCCAAGTTTTCGCGGGTCTTGATTGCGCGACTCAACAATCGCATCGTCGGCACTCTACATCTGGCCACCAAGAAACCCTGGGCCATCGATACCGCGTATTTCGCCGCGGCGAAAGCGCCCCTCTATCTGACCAGCATGGCTGTCCATCCCGACGTCCAGCGCAAAGGCATCGGTCGTCTCCTCATGAAGGAGGCTGAAGCCGTTGCGCGTGCCTGGCCCGCCGATGCCATTCGTCTCGACGCCTACGACACCAAGGCCGGAGCCGAGGGTTTCTATGCGGAGTGTGGACTCCGCGAGGTCGGCCGCGTGACTTACCGGCGAGTTCCTCTGGTCTATTTTGAGTTGGTACTGACCCGCTAATTCCCTGGCCGCAATCCCTCTTGCGCGCCCAGTCCGTGCTCTAGCCACCCCGGATACCACCGGAATACATTCCCCGTCAGACTGCCGATGAAGATCTCGCCCGCGGGCGTCACGTGCAGCCAGTGGCCCGGGCTCTCCATCGCGCCCAAGATCTTACCCGTGGGGATTTCAATGTGCATAATGCGGCCCGCCAGTGTGTCGTAAGTCAGGTTCTCGATGTTGTTGCGGTGCGTGATAATCCACATCTCGTCGCGCGGCGTGATGAAAATATTCTGCGTCGCCCCGAGGTGTGTCCACTGGCTCAAGAATTTCCCGTTAGCATCAAAAATCTGGATGCGATTGTTCTCACGGTCGCTCACATATACCGTTCCGTGAGAATCCACGGCAATGGAATGCGGCGTATTGAACTCACCCGGACCGGTGCCGTGTTTGCCCCAATCGAGCAGATACCTGCCCTCGCGCGAAAACTTCACCACGCGCGAATTACCGTACCCGTCGGAAACGTAGTAATCGCCAGACGGCGCAAACGCGATATCTGTTGGCCGATTAAAGGTCTGGGCGTCAGTCCCCGGCTTGCCTTTGGTTCCCCACGTCCGCAGCAACTGCCCTTCATTGGTGAATTCCATCACCTGGTGATCGCCCGCGTCGGTCACCCATACGTGATCCTGCTTATCGATGCGCAGCGCATGCGGGCTGCCGAACATTCCTTTACCCCACGAGCGCAAATACTTCCCCTGAGCATCGAAAACGACCACCGGATCAGCCTTCTGCCCGCGATGGAAAACGTAAACCCGGCCCGCTGAGTCTGTCGCAACGGCCGACACGCGCCCGAACTTCCAGCCTTCAGGCATAGTATCCGGCTCCTCGCCGAATCGAATTTGCACGCGATATTTCAGTAACCCGCCTTCATGCGGATACCAACCTTGTTGCGCCGAACTGATCGCCATCGTCATAAGCATCGTCGGAAGAACCTTCATCATACGCCTCGATACGCCGCGTCCACCTGCTTCTTCAGAAACGCCAAGTCGCGTGCCAGCGCCAGCTCATCCACGGGCTCGTATTCCGCGTGCATCGAAATCGGCCCCTGGAATCGCGCCGCGGCCAGCGTGCCGAAGAACTCGCCCCAACGCACCATCCCCTCGCCCAGCGGACACATCTGCATCTTCCATTTGCCGCCGGACTTCTCCCAAAAGAAATCCTTGATGGCCACCATCTGAATGCGCGGCAGCGCCATGCGAAGGTCGATCCTCCATCCGCCTTCCCCGCCCTCGGCCGTGGCGTGGCACGGATCAAAATAATAGCCGATCGCCCGCGCCTCCATGTCCGCGATGATAGAGCGGATGTCCCACACTGGCGCTCCCACGTTATTCCCGGAATGATTGTGGAAACCCGCCGTGACGCCGTGTTCCTTCGCCAGCGCCGCCAGCCCCGCGACGTCGCCGCGCACCTGAACCAGCCGCGCGTCGATCGATTCCTGATCGCGATAATTCCAATACCCGAGCTTGAACCGCGGCACGCCCAGGCGCCCAGCCGTTTCGATGGTCGGCCGCGCCGCCGGATCGTTCACCGAGGTCAGCCCGGTCGTGATCATAGGAACCACGAGGCCGGCGCCGCGCAGTGTTTCGAGAGCACGTGGAAGATCTTCCCCTACGCGACCCGGCAAAACGTGCCCTTCCGGCCGCACCGTCAGGTCCACTCCATCGAAACCGATCTGCTTCACCGTGCGCGCCAGTTCGCTGTAATTGAGTTTGGGCAGATGCTTGGAGAACAGGCACAGCGGCGGGCGAATCGGCGCCGCGCCCGCTGGGCCGCCCGCCAGCGCCATCGTTCCCGCCAGTGCCGCACTTCGCGCGAAATCCCGTCGCGTCGTCGAGTCCATCGATCTCACCCCCGCCTGATATTCTATGCAGGCGGGAGGTCGTTCAGGGATGCCTATCCAGGTTCACGGTCACCGCGGTGCGCGCGCCGTGCTCCCGGAAAACACCCTGCCGGCGTTCGAATACGCCATCGATCGAGGCGCTGACGCGATCGAAATGGACGTAGTGGTCACGAAGGACGACGTGCCCATCATCTCCCACGATGCGATCACGAACCCCAGGATCTGGCAGAACCCCACCGGCCACCGCGGCATCATTCGCAAGCTCACCTTCGCCGAGCTGCGCGAATGGGACTGCGGCTCGCTCGTCAATCCGCAATTTCCTAATCAGAAGCCCGTCCCCGGCGCGCGCATCCCCGCGCTCGATGAAGTCCTCGCGCTCGCCAGCCGCGGCAACTTCCTGTTCAACATCGAAGCCAAAATGTATCGCCCGGAGCTCGATCCCTCGCCCGTCCACTTCGCGCAACTATTGCTGAAGTCCATCGACCGCCACAACCTGCGCCCCCGCGTCATCGTGCAGTCGTTCGATTTCCGCATCCTGATTGCGATGAAGCAGCTTGCCCAAGACATCCGCCTGGCCGCGCTCTACGAAGATGGCCGCCTCGGCGATTTCGTCTCGATAGCCCGCACCGCCGGCACCGAGATCGTCGCTCCCGAGAAAGATCTGGTGACTTCAGCAAAGGTGGACGCAGCCCACGAAGCGGGCTTGCAGGTGATTCCGTGGACGGCCAACACGCGCGCCGAATGGGATGTGCTGCTCGCGGCCGGAGTCGACGGCATCATCACCGACGACCCCGCCGCATTGATCGGGTATCTCAAACAGAAAGGTCTGCGTTGACCGAGTAGTTATTGTCTCCCGTTTCCAGGCGCAACATGGAAATCATCCGTTCTCGTCCGGTCGATAAACCTGACCGACACATCATCACCAACATCGTCTACGTGCTTGTACCGAAAGTCCTCGAATGGATAAGGTGGTTGCGACGATCCCTGGCTTCCACCATCAGGATGAAAGTCGATCTCGTCTGGTGGGCCGTAGACAATGTAAATGTAGCCACGATCAGTCTGCCAACCCTGCCTTCCGGAACGTGTCCCGAAATGCTCGTTAGCATATGCGATTCGCCGGTAATGCTCTACCTTGAGCTCGTTCTCTGCCGTGCCCGGCTGCTTGGGATCGCGCCGCTGCCAAAACTGCTCGATGAAGTGCTCCCGCTCTTCGTCCGTAGTCAATTTCAGATATGCCGCCCGCTCGACATCCGCGATGATGTACACCACATCCTCATTCAGCCATTTCACATACGGCGAGACTTTGCCAGCGGCAGCGTGCGGCTCTTCGGCAGCACTCTCCTGCGCAGGCGCGGCCTGTAGCGCCACCACGGCCAACGCCGCGGTTGCAAGGAAAACTACACTGGCGCACAACGGCGTCCATACACCATTGGGCCCCTTCGGATAAAGCAGACGACGAATTCGTTTCACGAGATTGCCTCCTCTTGCAGCTACGGCTGGTTCGCAGCCGGACCAACGATTCTGTTCCAGTGCGGCCAGCGCCCGCGCGTATTCGTGCGCATCGCCGCTCATCTCTACCACCAGATCGTCACAACAGTTCTCACGCTCGTTGCGCATCACCCGCGACATCCACCACACCGCCGGGTGATAAAACAGCAGCCCTTCCACCGATCTCTGCAACACATTCACCAGGTAGTCATGCCGGCGGATGTGCGCCAACTCGTGCATCAGGATCGCCTCCACCTGCGCCGCCGGTAATCCGGCCAGCAATCCCACGGGCATCAAAATGAAAGGGCGGAAATGACCCAGCACCATTGGCGCGTCCGCCAGGCAGGATTCCAACAGCACAACGGGCCGCGTTAGATGCAACCGCGCGCTCAGACTCGCCAGTTCGCTCTGCCAATGCTCGGACACTCCGCATACTCCCCGCCGCCGCATGCGCGATATCGATATCCAACCGGCGACGTGCCTCAGATAGAAGATCCAGACGCCCGCGATCCAGAACGGGGCTAGCCAAGGCACTACCGCCGCCAGCACAGTATCCGAAGGATTCCCGCCATCCGCACTCGTGGCAACATTCCACGGGAAGAACGCGGGCTTCTTCACTGCTCTCGCGCTCTGCACCCCTTCCGGCATCATGCGAACGAAGGTGATGCCGAACCCGCCCAGCATCACGAGCATCGCCGCACAGGCCGCGGCATAGCGGACCCGCGGTGATCGCGTCGCCATCAGCACCGCTGCAAGCGCAACAGCGAGGATTGCTCCCTCCCACAGCGAATGCAGCAGCGTCCACCCGACCGCGCCGGCCAGTGGAGTCCCAACCAAACTTTCGAGGAGTCTCATTTGTCCCCCTTCCGGTACTCGTCCAGCAGCTGGCGCATTTCGGCGAGCTCCTCTTTCGTCGCCTTCCGCGCCGCGAGCGCGCCAACTAGCAGCGCTTTTGCCGACCCGCTGAATGCCCGCTCCAGCAGATCCCCGGCAAGCTGGCGTTGCGTCCACTCCCGCGGTCGCGCCGCCTTGTACACATGCGCGCGCTCCTTCTCATCGCGGCGGACCAAGCCCTTCTCCGCCATAATCTGCATGAATTTCAAGACGGTGCTGTATTGTGCCTGCCGTCGCCGGTTGATCACGTCGTGCACTTCGCGCACCGTGGCCGGTCCGATGCTCCACAACACAGTCAGGATTTCCAGTTCGGCGTCAGTAGGTCTGGGTGGCTCGTCTGCCATATACGAAGACATTACTAGTAATGTTTTCGTATGTCAAGAGGTTTTCAACGGGATTTTGCAGTTACCAAAACACAACGAGCCAAATCGGCGCTCAGCCGAATCGCGTCCCCGCGAGCCTCCAATCGGATGGCGAGCGAGGCGGTCGACTTCTTCGCTTCGACAGTGAGCGCGACGCCCGGCACCACTCCCAGTCGTTCCAGTTCACGCAGCGCGACGGCATCGCGGTCGGAAACACTGCTGATGACCGCCGGCGTCCCGACCGGCCATTGCTCCAGCCGCACCTCCGCCCGGTACACACCGGTTTCGTATTTCTGCGGGATCACGTGCCCGTGCGGATCCACCTGCGGGTCACCCAGAATCGCCGCCACGCGATCTTCGAACCGCTCCGAGATGAAGTGTTCCAGCCGTTCCGCCTCCTCGTGCACTTCGTCCCAGGAATACTTCAGAACATCGTGCAGAAATAATTCCAACAGGCGATGATGCCTCACCAGTTCCCAGGCCCTCCGCTTGCCGGCGGCCGTCAGCCGTACACCCCGGTGCTTCTCATAAATGACCG
>Ga0206858_1197_pt2 | contig 11638 bp, 7 predicted proteins | sample Alteio_BWOrgCont_46_FD_152622 | JGI IMG/M metagenome (GOLD analysis project Ga0206858, IMG submission 152622) | Enriched cells from forest soil in Barre Woods Harvard Forest LTER site, Petersham, Massachusetts, United States -... | ecosystem: Environmental > Terrestrial > Soil > Temperate forest > O... | reverse complement strand
TGCTGCCGTATTTTGTCTGTAGATGAGCGTAGTACTATTGTGCTATTCTTCATCTTATAATCATTTATTAAACCTACAAACTATAAACCATGATCCATTTTTTTTACCCTTCTGTTTTTTTCAGGCATTTCAAAAACTTTTTTCGAGGAACTGTTGTACTGCTCATTTTATTATGTAGCCATAATTTTTTGTACGCTCAGGCCGGCAATGCGCTTCTTTTTGATGGCGCCAACTCTTATGTACAATTGCCCGATACCATCCAGGGTTCTTACACAAAAGAAGCATGGATTAAAATCAATACAATCGGCGCTTACAATAATATTATTTCAGGATCATCAACGGCTTTTTTAGCAGACAACAGTGGTATCCTTTCTGCAGGCAATGGCAGCCCATGGAGTTCAGTAACGGATAATACACCTTTGGTTGCTAATACATGGTATCATGTAGCTGTTACATTTGATGCGCCTACACAAACAATGCGTCTTTATAAAAACGGGGTGTTGGTAAGCTCTGCATCAGGCCTTGGAAGCTATGTAGAAACAACACCCGAAACCATCGGCTCTTATCAAAATGTTGTCATCTTTTCCGGATTGATTGATGAGGTTAGTATATGGAATTATGCAAGGCCTGCTGCCGATATTGCAGCAAGTATGAATTGTCCTTTAACCGGTAATGAACCCGGCTTAACAGCATACTTTAATTTTAATGAAGGGGTGGCTGATGGCAGCAACTCAACTATAACAACATTGTACGATTCATCCAACAGGAAATGCACACCGGATAATGGCACGTTGATCGGGTTTGCATTAACTCCCGGCTCTACATCAAACTGGGTAAGTTCGGATGCTCCTGTTTCCGGAAGCTGTACGCCTGTTAATTATGCTGTAATTAAAGTAGCCGGAAATGCTACCTGTATTAATGATGGAGACAGCACACCTTCAGCAATTGATTCTACTGATTTTGGTTTATATCCCGGCTCTCCGGTTACTGTAAATTATACAATAACAAATGCCGGTGCTGCCAGTTTAATAATCGATAGTATTCATATAGGCGGTGCAGACTCTGCTGAGTTTGCAATAACAAGTGCCGTTACTTCACCAATTGCAGCCGGCACATCAGAAGTGATACAGGTTAGGTTTACACCCAATGGCTTTGGTAATAAAGCAGCTATATTAAATATCTATAGCAACGATTCGGCCGCACTTGATTTTAATTATGCTATTCAATGTAATTACCCTGCTCCGGGAGCATCTTTAAATTTCGATGGTATAAATGATTATGTGCAATTGCCTTTTATACTTTCAGGTTCTTATACAAAAGAGGCATGGGTCAAAACCAATGACACCACTAATTTCCGCAATATTATCTCGGGTACGCAGGAAGCATTCGCTATAAATAATCATGGCCAGTTAACTGCAGGCAACGGTTCTCCTTTTGCTACTGTTGTAGATACTGATCCTTTATTGCCGAATACCTGGTACCATGTAGCAGTAACATTCAACTTTGCAACCAATGAAATGGACTTGTATAAAAACGGAGTACTGGTTGCTACAGGAACAGACCTTTCGCCGTTTACGGATGCTTCTTTATACATCGGTGCATTTCAGCAATTAGCTACATGGAGTGGCAATATAGATGAAGTAAGAATATGGAATTTCGCAAGAACAGCAACACAAATAAGCAATTCAATTTCCTGTACTTTATCAGGAGATGAACCGGGCTTATTGGCTTATTATAATTTCTCCAACGGCACTTCAGGAATTAATAATTCGGGTATTGCTGCAGATAGTATTTTACCCGACCTAAGCCATAAATGCCAGACTTATAACGGCCAACTGGAAAACTTTGCCTTAAATGGCCTTGCTTCTAATTGGGCCAGTGATAGTCCGGCAGTTGCAGGTACCTGCACGGGTACATATCCTAATCTTAGTGTTTGGGGCAATCAAACTTGTATCCCTAACAATGAAGCGGCACCTTCTTCAGGCAATGCAACTTATTTTGGAATTGAAGCAGGCCCTTACGGCGTTGCAGAATATTTTGTTATTCATAATAATGGTACGGCAGTATTAAATATTGATTCTGTAGTAATTACAGGACAACCGGATTCAGATTTTATCATAAGGTATCCGGTTCCTCCTTCAATAGCAGCGGGTGATTCGGCTACCCTGGAGGTTATTTTTTATTCAAAAGTATTGGGAGACCGCTTTGCTACTGTTGCAATTTATAGCAGCGATTCGGGCAAAGCACCGTTTACATTTGAAATACAGGGAGCAGCTACAGTAGTATTGCCGGTTAACTTCCTTTCATTTAACGGAATCATTGATGGTGCTACCTCTAAATTATCCTGGAAAACCAGTACAGATGCGGATAGTAAAGGATTTGAAATACAGCGTTCACCCGACGGCGTTAGTAACTGGAAGGCTATTGGTTTTACACCGGCAACATCTTCTGCCAACTATAATTTTACAGATGTTTCGCCATTGTCTGGCATTAATATCTATCGTTTAAAACAAACAGATATCAATGGTAACAGCACATACAGCAATAACGTAGTACTTAATTTTTCAACAAAGGGCACGGGTATTTCACTTTACCCGAATCCTGCAAAAGATATCATAACTGTATTCTTTAATAATGACGCATTGCTAAATACTCCGGTACAATTAAGTACGATAACCGGCAGGGTTATCTCTACTACAAACCTGGCAAGCGGACAACAGCAGATTGATTTAAGCAAATTACCACAAGGGATTTATCTCCTTACATTTAATAACGGGGAAGTAAAAAGACTCGTGAAGGAATAAATTATTTTTATCTCTGAAAGCCCGTTTAAATGAATTTTAAACGGGCTTTTTTCATATATTTATAAGGATAATAAACCTGATCTGTATGATTTTTAAAAGAAGGATTGTGGGGAGTTTAGTCTTTGTTGCTTTAACGGCTCTGTTGCTTTATGCCTTCTATACATGCTTTCGGGATTATGGTTTCTGGACATTGTTGTATATACCGGAAACCTGTATATTGCTAATGTGCATCTATGTTTTTCTTCCGGCGGTAATATTTTTTACAGGTCGTTCCAAAATAAAAAAAACATTTGTTTCTACACTTCCTGAGAGAGACACTGTCCATAATTTTTTTACCATATTAATACCAGCACACAATGAAGAGCGCCTGCTGCCGGCTTTGCTGGAAAGCCTGCTGCACCAAACCTATGCCAGAGAATATTATCAGGTAATAGTAGTGGCAGACAATTGCAAAGATCGTACAGCAACCATTGCCGAATTATATGGTATGCATTATCTTGAACGGTTTACAAAGCAGGCCTCCAATAAGCACGAAGCCTTGCAGTATGCTATTGAAAATTTTGAATTTACACCATGCTGGCAAAACGGGTATATATGTATTATGGATGCAGATTGCGAAGCGCATCCCGATTTTTTAAGAGAGATGAATCAACAGTTGGCAGCAAATGCAAAAACAGAAGCCATACAATCATACCGCTTTGTAAAAAATATTTACGATTCGCATATAACCGTTTTGGATGGAGCCGGAGAGGCTTTGCGCAACTGGGTTTTCTCAGCTCCACGCAAATGGATCGGTACCTCTGTATTTGGAAACGGGTCGGGCATTGTTTTCAGAAAGCAATTGTTTGAAAAATTATTGCTGTTACCCGGAAGCCATCTGGCAGAAGATAAAGAATGGAATGCTTACCTGGCAGAGCATCATACTAAAGTAGATTATTGCGCCTGTGCCCAATTAGGCTACGAGGCCGTAGCATCTAAAAAAGATTTTCATAAACAACGCAAACGCTGGATAGGCAGTCATTTTGCGATGATGGGAAAATACGGCATGAAAATGTTTGTACAAAGTATTACCAACCTGAATGTGATGCAGTTTGATTGTTTTTGTGCATTGATGCAATTGCCAAGGAGTTTATTGCTGATGTGCTGTCTTTTCTTCAGTGCGTTCAGTTTTCTATTGCCGCAATCTTCTTATCTTTCACTTGCAGGATGGTTGATTGTTATGATCAGTCTTGTTTTATATGGCGTGCTTGGTTTGTATTTGGTAAAAGCCCGCAAAAAAGATTACCTGGCCATCCTGTCGATACTTGGATTGATGTCAGGCATTATAAAAACAACCTTTGTCTCGATAACAGGAAAAGGTATTTCGCAATGGAATGCAACACGGATAAAAAATGAGTAAGCAGTTAAAGTGCCCTGTTTTAATGTATCATGCATTGGTAGAAAAGCGTGCAACAAATCTTCATACAGTACATATAACGGTGGAAGCCTTTCGCCAACAAATGGAATGGCTTGCTGCCAATAACTTTCAAACAATTACGATTGGCGAAATGCTGCAAGGCTTTGCCCAAAAAAAAGAAGGCAACTATTGCGTAATTAGTTTTGATGATGGCTATCATTCTATTTACAGGTATGCCATGCCGTTATTAAAACAATATGGCTTTTGCGCTACCTTGTATTTAACTACAGCTCCGGTTGGTAAAGATGATTTTAGTAATACAGGCATCAATGCTAAAACATTGCCAACAAATGATAAGCCGCTTAACTGGCAGGAAATAAAAGAAATGCAGGCCAATGGATGGAGCATTGAAGCACATAGCGTAACCCATACCGATATCAATAAGCTGACTGCCGCTCAGCTTCAGTTTGAAATGGCTGAAAGTAAAAAAATAATAGAGCAGCATTTAAAGCAACCTGTGTTGCATTATGCATTTCCGTTTGGCAAATACAATGTAGCCTCTTTAAAAATAGCTGCAAAAATCTATCAAACAGCTTCTACAGTGCATGCAGGCTTGTGTTCTAAAAGAAGTAATCTGCATCGCCTGCCACGCCTCGAAATAAACCATACCACTACAATTAAAAGTTTTGCAAAAAAAATACAAACCGGTTTTGATTCCAGTAAGGAAAAATTAAGAGCATCTGCAAGGGATATTGTATTTCGAAATCCTGTCGTGAAGGATTTATCTAAGAAGATTTTAGGGAAGAGAGTGAATTAAATAAGGTAGCAAAAACGAAAAGGAATTATTGCATTGTAGAAGTTGCTACTGTGTATTATAAACTTCATTCTATCTTGGTAGCCGTTGCTGAGCGTCCCGCCAGCAACAGAAGTGTTGACTGGTTATGCCTTATACTTTCTTTTTCCTTCTTGAAAATAATGTGTCAGGAGATTAACACTAATGAAAGCATGCAGAATAAAAAATACCGTGAAAATACCCTTGTATAATCCAAAAAATAGTGTAAGCTTTATGCTGAAATTTATTAGTGTTCTGCCTTTTACTTATATCAAAACCTTTAATCATGCACCTGGCAACCAGATTATTTTCCATTTCTATTTTCATTCTTACTTGTTCTTGTTTTGTGCAATGTAAAAAAAATAATAATGCATCAATATCCGATAATCCTTATGGTTTGCCAAATGCCACACAAACTGGGGCAGGGGTTTTTGCTTGCAGAATAAACGGGGTAAATTTTGTTGCTGGTAGTGTACCGTTTTATATGAATTATGCGCAGCTTGTAAAGGATACTATATATATGAATGGAGGAATAGAGCAGTCGTTGCATTTTGAAGGTGTTGGTTTATTTATTAAGCAAATCGTAAGTATTGGAAATTATTCAATTGATTCTGTAAAAGTAGGTGCAGCCTATACCACAGACTCTACTTGTGCTGGGATATCTTCACAAGCGACAACAGCATTTTCTAAAAATGGAATTATTAAGATTACCAAATTTGATGCAAATAATAAGATAGTGTCAGGTTCATTTAATTGTACTTTCTCCATTCCCAACTGTGATACTTTACATATTACCGATGGTCGCTTTGATTATCAATATAATTAGTTATTATTCCTCAGCCATTGTTCATTTGAAAAACAATATCCTCCTGAGATAAAAATTTATTCTTTCCTTCCTTTGCTGGTCAACTTTCAACAATATCGCTACGATAAAAATTATCCTTTTCTTTTTCCTTCTTGAAAATAATGTGTCAGGAGATTAACCCTAAGGAAGGCATGCAGAATAAAATACCGTGAAAATACCCTTGTGCAATCCAAAAAATAGTGTAAGCTTTATGCTGAAATTTATTAGTGTTCTGCCTTTTACTTATATCAAAACCTTTAACCATGCACCTGGCAACCAGATTATTTTCCATTTCTATTTTCATTCTTACTTGTTCTTGTTTTGCACAATGTAAAAAAAATAATAATGCATCAATATCCGATAATCCTTATGGCTTGCCAAATGCGACGCAAACGGGGGCAGGGGCTTTTGCTTGCAGAATAAACGGGGAGAATTTTATTGCCAGAAACGATATTGATCATATTAATGGTGTGCTGCGAAATGACACAATTGGTATCGGAGGTAGTTTTTTAGTCGGTAATTTTTTTGATATAATAAGTATTGGAATATATGGAAATTTAAAAGCAGGTAGTGTGTATGGTTTTTCAGATACAATTCATACCTCTTGCCTATTTGGAACGGATTCTACATGTCAAGCTATTGTTAGTGTTACTACTATTTATCCAAGAATAGGAAGCATTATACTAACTAAATTAGATACAATCAATAAAATAATTTCCGGCACATTTAATATTAAGATCCCCATTCCCCAATGTGATACTTTAAATGTTACTGATGGTCGCTTTGATTATCAATACAACTAGTCAAAATTTCCTTTTAAACATATAAAACTACCTAGTATGAAAAAGAATCTATTACTCTTACTGAGTATTTGTATTATTAACTTGAGCAATGCCCAAACAGCACCTTACGACACTACTACTTATTATGGGAAAATGGGCTTTCTATTCAATAATCTTAATCGAACGCAAATCACAACTGGCTTGTTGCGTGATTACGGTATTGATTTTATGAATCTGGACAATTACAATGGAAAAGTACTAAATGACACTAATTGGGTTACTTTGCCCGATTGGCGTTCCATATACGCTACGCTTTATAGTGAGCAAATAAAGACACCAACTAATATGTTGTATCTTGATACTATCAATAATTTAATTGGTCGTTTTGCACAATCTAACCTGCCGGTTACTTTTACCTGCCTGTATTATAACTTTAATGTGCTGGACAGTAATGCAGCCATTAATAATCTTATTACTATAGCACCCAACGGCCAATTAAATGATGTAACAGGACGTACACAAAGCCCTTATTTATTGCATAGTGCTTTTGCTATTGCGCCTACTCAGCAGGCTGTAGCAGTAGGAAGTAATCAGTTGGTATTACATCCAGAACTTTTCTTGACCAATACGGGTAAAACTATTAGCAATTTGCAAATAGACCCTAAAGGCTCTGGAGTTTATCAAACGGTTAGTTTTAATACGCCTATTACAGTTAGTTATGATACTGCGGGCCTGTATATTGTCAACTTTAAAATTACTTATACAGATGGTACTATAAATTATAGCCATACCAAATTGGTTGCCTATGGAAATTCAAGTGGGCTAGTATTGAACTATATGCACAGAAACAGTGAGCATTTTAAAGGTTATGGACCACCTTATATGGAAGAACCTTTTATATTTGGCACACATTTTCCTTATATACCAACCGATTTTACAGCAGATAAGAACTATCTTGGCGTAGCTGCGCAGGGTGATTATACGATTGATTTGTCGATAAATAATTTTACCGGCAAAATTAAAAAACCCTTAATAGTAATATCTGGTTTTGATCCAGATGCTAAGGATGATTATACTGGGTTAACATATTCATCGGATTATGTAAACAGGATTGATTTTGATTACAATTATTCAGATTATTATAATCATACTATACCCTTAAATAGCACAAATGGCTTAGATAACGCTGATAGCTATGATATTATATATCTCCATTGGCATAATGGTACCGATTATATAGAACGCAATGCCTATCTTTTGGAAAAATTAATAACACTTGTAAATACTATAAAAACCGGTAATGGCAGTACAGAGAAAAACGTAATAATCGGCACTAGCATGGGAGGCTTGGTAGCAAGGTATGCTCTAAGAGATATGGAACAAAATAATGTATCCCACGATACTCGTTTATTTATAAGTGATGATGCGCCACATTGGGGTGCTAATGTGCCTGTGGCATATCAAGCGATGGTGCAATATATAGCTCCATGGCAAATTATAAATGTAGGAGGAAGTTTTCCTTCATATACTATTAGCTATAGTGATATGTTTCCAGATGCAATAAATGGGGTGACAATTTTTAATAGCCCAGCTGCTAAGCAAATGTTAATACAGCGGTACAATTTATCGGGCAATACATTGACCGCAGACAATAGTACTCACAATAATTTCATGACCGAGTTGAATAATATGGGATGGCCAATAAATTGTCGGAATATAGTGTTAAGTAATGGGGCTTGTAATGGTACTCTTACGTTTCCGGATAATAACAATAATTTTTTAACTATAAATGGAAGCCAAAGCTGGTCTTATTTTGGAGGACTGTTAAGGTCTTTGGCATTGTCTATTGGAGGGATACCGGGAGTGTCATCTATAATAGCACCTGGAGTACCGGTAAGGAATCTATCTTTAACAGTACAATTTCCTTTGTCTTTAGTTTCAACAAGTTCTAGTCTGAATTTTGATTTTGGCGCTTGGGCGGTTCCAGCAACTGGAACCACATTGATATTTAAAGGAAATGTATATATCAAACGGAAGATTTTATTTATAGCAAACAGCACTAGTTACATTTTAAAATGTAATGTTAATTCAACATCGGACATGCTGCCGTTAGATAATGCACCTGGTAGCAAGTATGATATAACTCTTTTTGGTGTAAATGCAAACAGTGTGAATGCTCAGTTGCAATCTCAAATAGGCAGTTGGGTTAGCTTAAATGTAAACCAAAAGCAATTTTGTTTTGTACCCACAGTAAGTTCATTGGCATTAACAAATGCACAGCAAAACTTAAGGACATCGCTTTGCAGTAATATACCTTGTTTATTGTCATCAGGTGTTAAAGATTATTATGCACCGCAAACCAATCAAATACATATTTCTTATACTACAGATAACTCCAACTGGATATTACAGCAGCAGGCTGCGAGTTATAATTGTACGCAGGTTTGTGTAGCGATCAATGGCGACAATACAATATGTTCTACTTCAAATGCATATACATTATCGAATTTGCCGGCTGGTATACCTGTAGCGTGGTCACTATCTTCAAATATTGCAACAGTCAATACACCATCTTCTTCGCAAACAACACTCAGCCGATTTAAAAATTTAAATGGAGCGGTTGTTTTAACTGCAAATATTGCTAATGGATGTAGCAGTAATAATGTTTTTACCAAATCTGTTCAGGTGGGGACTCTTCCGGTTCCTACATATGTTAGCGCTGATAGAGGTATTGTACATAATGGTGATATTTTTGTGCATAATACGATATACCTATTCAGTTCTGATGGGGATACATGGTATGCACCTAGTACAACAATAATAAGCGGACAGGGGACAAATCAATTAACCGACAGAGTTCCTGATGTGCCTAGCCCAACAAGCCCTAATCTTAATTTTACTATGCAAGTGTCGAAAAATAATGCTTGTGGAACAAGTAACCCTCTTATACTTACATTGGCCGTTACGGCTGCAAATACTTTGCAAGGAAGGCCTGCAGAGGGCAGCCAGTTAACAGAAGTACAGGTATTCCCTAATCCCGCACATACAATGTTAACAATAAATATACCTCCAGACAGTTTGAATAATGTAACAGCTAATATTATTATGCATGATATTACAGGGAAAGAAGTTAAGAGTTTTGTAACAGTTAATCAAAATAATACAATTAATATAGAAGGTTTAGCGAATGGAACTTATACTGTAGAAATAATTAGCGGCAAAAAAAGAATTGTAAGACAAATTGTAAAATATTAACTATCAATCAGGGTGTATTATGGAAGGCTGTTAAAAAACAGCCTTCCATTTTTTCTGCCATTGTTGGTCGCCTGACCAACAATATTCGCTGCGATAAAAAATTGCTATTTCCCTTTTATTTCAAAATCCGCAACCAACCCATTGTGATCACTCGATTCAGTAAGGATACGCTTTGTTTGTATAGCCTCAAAAAAATCGCTGTAAAAAATATAGTCAATCCTTAAGGAGGGTGAAATGTAACGGAATGTGCGGCCAATGCCAAAACCCTTATCCAGCCATACATCTGATAAATCATTTTTTATATTAGCATAAGTATAGGAAGAGGCAACATCATTCATATCTGCTGTAAAAATTACGGGGCGTTTATTGTTATTGATTAATTGCTGTACAGTATCTATTTGTTGCAGTTTTTGTACATAGGCATATTTCAGTTTATGCAAAATACTTTTCGAATCATTCAGTCCTTCTGCAGATGCATGTTTGATATTATGTATGGCCGCATAATCTTCATCTTCTAAATGAAAGCTTTGCAAGCGGGTAGTAATAATATTGATGGTATCCTTATTTACCAATAAACCGGCTTCAATCACACTGCCGGGAAATGGCGAGAATACAATTTTGCTGCTGTCCACAATTTTATATTTACTAAACAAAATTGTTCCTGTATAAAAACTGCCGTTAAACTGCGAACGGTCGTACGAAAAATAATGATAAGGAAAATGCAAACGATGTGTAATCGAATCAATAAAATTATACGGAGCATTGGGTGTAACGCAGGTAAAAAATTCCTGCAGGCATAGTACATCTGCATCCAGCGCTTCCAGTGCATTTAAAATACGGGCATTGCCTTGGGAACCCGTGGCTGTATCCGGTGCTTCATAATTCATCAGGCCCACATTCCAGGTAACAATACGTAAACTATTGGCCGCCTTTGTTTCAGAAAATGATGCAGAAGGATGAAAGCCAAACGACCTTTTTATATTAGGAATGCTGAGTACTATAAAAGCAATGGAAAGCATTCCTTTTCTCCAATCAACCAATAACCAAAAAATAGTAAAGGCGATAGCGAATAATAAAAACAAGGGAAAGGCTAATCCTGTTAAAGCAATCATCCACCATTGCGATGGGTTTACAAAATGTGCCAGATCACTGCATCCTAATAAAAGAAGGCAAATAATATTAATGCCGTAAATAATACGGAGCGCTGTCTTTTTAAATTTCTTTTCTTTAACCGGCTGCTGCATCAATAAAAATAAATTTAATTACTGAATAATAAGATTACCATTTATAACAAGCTGCTTGCCCGGCTTCAATGTAAATGCCGAACCGTTTGAAATGGTTTCAGGCATATCCATATTACAACTGCCTCCTGCAGCAGGATTGATAATGATTTCATCGCCTGCAGGCAAAGTAGAGGGTGGAATGGTGTTGTTGCTCCAGTTAGTGGTGTCGCTCCAGTTTCCGTTTCCTGTAAATGTATAGGCAACAATAGGAAACTCCATAGCTGATGCAGCTAATAACAATCCGCAATACCCGTGTGGGTGTTGTGTAGCCGGTGCCGGTGTTGGGCAGTTAACTGCAGTAAAACCAACATAAGCTGTATAATTTATTTGTGCACCCATTGCCGGAGCAAAGGATTTTATCTGTGGCTTTCCATCCGTATAGGCAGCGATTTTCGTTTGTAATCCCTGCCATCCTTTTTTTGCAACCGATAAATAGGAAGTG
>Ga0206858_1220_pt1 | contig 11639 bp, 10 predicted proteins | sample Alteio_BWOrgCont_46_FD_152622 | JGI IMG/M metagenome (GOLD analysis project Ga0206858, IMG submission 152622) | Enriched cells from forest soil in Barre Woods Harvard Forest LTER site, Petersham, Massachusetts, United States -... | ecosystem: Environmental > Terrestrial > Soil > Temperate forest >... | reverse complement strand
AAAAATTTTGGCATTAAAGGAGCAGATGAATTAATAAGTTACTCTTTAGTTTATAAAAGCCATGTGTTTTCTGCAACATTTGGGCATAGTGAGGTTGCACGAGCACGCTTGTTTCTTGATCCAGGTTATGAAGGGCACAATATGAATCTTTTGGCAGGTGAATCTTTACGGTATAAATATTTTATGTTATCGTTATGTACAGGATTAAGTTATTCGCACTTACAAATTTTTAATCCCACCATTAACCTCGTTCGTGCCTATTATTTTGAAGACGGGAAAATTGCAATACCAGTTGAACTGAAAATTTTCATACTAGCAAGAAATGGAATAGGAATTGGATTACACGTTGCTGAAAATATAATGCCTCAATTAAAATATTCTACATTTTATACTGGCTTTACCATAGTAGCTGGATATTGGAATAAAACTAAAAAGGTAATAAAGTAAACTTTACCTAATAATGGTTATAAAATTTTTCAAGGTTTTGCTTTCCGAAACACTTCCACAATCAATATTATAACTGATAACTAAAAAATATGTTCCGTCATCTTCGGTTGGTTTCCAAATACAAGCAGGGTTATTACTTTCAAATACTTTTCCTCCCCATCGGTTATATATGAGTAGTTGCACGGAAGCAAACTGATATTTTCCAAAATCAATAAAATCATTAATGTCATCATTGTTAGGTGTAACAATGTTGGGCAGAACAAAATTAAATGCGCTTAACTCAGGATGAACAACAAGTGTATCGGAATTTATGCAGCTATATTGATTAGTAATTTTTACCCAATAGGTGTTTGGTGCTGTGGCTGTTATTTCAGAGCTTGTTTGCCCCGTGTTCCATAAATAAGATGACGAAGGGTTAAAGGCATTTAACTGCAAATCTCCCAAACAAAAAGTAGTATCATTTCCTAAATTGACTGCAGGTATGTTATTTATAGTATATGTAAAACTATCTCGGCTTACACAAAAATTATTTAATGTATAATTAATCCAATAATTACCTGCGTTTGATATAGTGTGAATAGGGGACGTAAAACCGTCGTTCCATAAATAAGAAATAGCACTTGTATCGGTGGCATTTTCAATTATCGGAGTTACTAAGTTGTTGCATTGTGAAGTGTCGTGTAAAATATTAATTACCGGAACTTGAGCTCGTGTTACATGAAATGTGTCGATTTCTTTACAACCTTGAATTGTAAAGTAAGATACCCAGTAACTACCAAAAGAGTTAATGCTTATACTTTGTGTGGTATCTCCATTTACCCATTGATAGTTTGTATTGCCATTAGCTGCATTAATGGTATAACTTGGAAAGCTGCATAAAGAAGTGTTATATGATTGGGAATAAAATAGATTATTAGCTTCAATAAAATTTGGTAAACCCGATAGACTTTTTGCACCAAAAGGTAAAATAGGCCCATTTAACTGAAAGTTACAGGATACCCCTAAGTTATTAGGGTTATTAATTACGGCTAACCTTGTGGAATCAAATAAAGAAACATAAATTTTACCGTCTGGCGCCAGTTGCAATTCTTCAATATTATAAAGCGCTATGCTATCCATTATGTTAGTTTGAGATGCCAGAATACTTGATGCGTTATTGGAACTTAAATCGTACTGAAAAAGGCTACCACCTATATCCAATGTTATATACAATTTAGAATTATCTGGAGAGAAAGCTATGCCATAAATAGTAAAAGCTATTGTTATTTTGATTGGGTTGCTAACGACACCTGTTGAATTATCAAAATCAAATATTTCAAAAAAATCCAAATAATAAACTGCGCCGGCTAATTTCTTTCCATTGGGCGAAGCTTTTAAATAACCAAGTGTCGCACCATAATTACCTCCAACATTATTTTGTATTGTACCTGCATTTGAGACAACTGGGGTAGAGTTAATGCCGGCAGAGGTTAAAAGATAAACATTAAATGTATTGGAATTAAAAGGATGGTCTATAATCCAATAATCTACACCATTACAATGTCTAACTGCAGTAAGCTTTTCAGTAGTAGGTGGCGGTGTAAGTAATGTGTTTTTTGTTGTAACATCACCTAACCCACCATTTAAACTCATATCAACAATCGAATAATGTACGCCTGTGTTTGCACCTTGGTAACCACCTTGGTCGGCACTTATCAAGTAATAAATTGTTGAGCTACCCGGTTGAGGTACAATAAGCGCCGCTTGTGTTGACGTTCCATAGCCACCAATCATACCAAAGCCATTCGGCATTTGGTTGTTATTTCTATCCCAAGCTTTTGTGCCATCCGTATAAAATAATAAAGCTCCTGTATTAGGGTCGCTTATAGAAGCACAACCTTCTTTAGTATTTATAGAACTTTTGCCTGCCACAGGCACACCTGAACTAAAATCTAAAGCACAGCTATCGCCAAATTGCCAATGCCACGCTTCTTTGCCTAATTGCGCTTTTGCTATATTTATACTTAGTATAAAAGTTAAAAAGATAAAATATTTTTTTAAATGATAGAAAAGCATTAGGGTTTAAAGGTAGAAAAATTGATTAAACGAAAGGTGAATTATTACTTCTATTTGGCTAATAAAAGTGCATTCGTTATTTTCCTGAAAATAGATTCTGCTACATTCGTTTAACACGATATGTTAGTTAATCACTCAAAGTATAAGAACCTAAAAATAACCGGGGTGGATGTTATAATATTGAAAGATTAGCTCATAATCACCCTTCTGGCAATCTAAAACCAAGTGAGGCTGATATAAGGCTTACTAAAAGGGTGAAGAACGCAGGAGAGATTATTGACATCCGTTTAATGGATCACATTATATTCACCGAAGAGGGCTTTTATAGTTTTATTACTGAAGGGGTGATTTAGAATAGCAGGTTAATATATTTACATATAGAAAGGCAAACAAAAATAGAATCGCACGCTGAAAAAAGAGCCCTTTTTAGATTCTATGCCGCATTTCTTCAGACGGAGAAACGCGGAGTTTTTATCTCAAAAACAGCGAATGGTTCAAGCCAGGCCAACTTATCGCAATATTATCCTCAGTTATTTTAGCTAAATTTTTTAAAAAGAAAAAGGAGCCAGCAACGAGCTCCTTTTTCCACCATAGCAAAAAACAGTTAATTACTTGATCTTGTAACCAAGCTGTTTTCTGGCAATGGTTATTAACGCTTCTATTCTATCCGGTGTCCATTGATTTGATACCCCGATTGGTGGAAACCAACTTTATATGAAACTCCTATATTCGATTTCGATTATAAATCATGGGGGTCAAATCATATTTGGTTACATAAACAACCTTTGTTTTTGTGGCAAATGTCTGTGTCTGAGTGTTTTTTTGGAAACACAGAAATTGGAGTGCGATTTCCTGATGTGATTTTACATACAGTTTTGACTTTTATTATTTTTGATATTGGAAAGCTAATTAAAAATGAAAGAGTGGGGTTTTTAGCAGCCTTGTTTTTTACATTTTTACACTTCCCTCTTGAATTAATTTCTGGAAACATGGGGCTTGATCATAATGATTTTGATTTTATGTTTTACATCACAGCGAGTTTTGGGCATACTTTAGATATAGAAAGAGTGAAAAAATCTTATGGGTTTTATTAATAGGTTTATTTGTGGGTTGTGCTATTCTTGTAAAATGGTTACCGGGCTTGCTTATTTATTTATGCTGGTTCATAGCCTATGTTTATGAACAAAGAACTTTAAAAAATATTCTGATAAATAGTAAACCAATAATGATTAGCATGTTAACTGCTTTTATTGTGTTTTTACCCTGGCAAATTTATTGTTATTTAAACTACCCAAATGAATTTAAGCAAGAAATGCTTTATAATAGTATGCATATAACTACAGCTTTACAAAGTCATGAGGGAGACTGGACTTTTTATTTCGCGGATATTAGCAAATTATATGGGGAAGGAGATTTAGTTCCTTATGCGCTTTTAATCTCGTTTGCATTTTTTTTATACGATAAAAAACAAAATATTCATAACAAAATAATAATTACTGTTGCCGTGCCAGTTATCTATATATTCTTTACTATGGTTCAAACAAAAATGACAGATTTTGTGGCTGTTGTTTTACCATTAGTACTAATAGTTTTTGCCAATTTTATATCAGAAATAATAGAGTTAATAAAAAACAGAATAATATATAGAGTTGTTTTTTCAATTATTGTTATAACAATAACTTTTCTGTTTTTCGACTTAAATTTGGTTTTAAAAAAGCACTCCCTTACCTATAAGCCTGATAAAGATAAAGAAGGAAGGCTTGAAAACATTCTACAAACAAAAAAACTTAAAAACTTAAATAATTTAATTGCAAATAAAAATTTAATATTATTTAATTGTGGTGACCTTTACATTAAAACTATGTTCTATTGCAGTGATGTTACTGCTTACAGTTTTATACCATCATTAAATGATTGTAAAATAGTAAGAAGTAAAGGGTATAAAATTGCTATACTAAGAATGACTCCTTTACCTGATTACATAGAAAATGATAAAAGTATTTTAAAAATTAATTTTTGATTATGTTATTATAGTAATAAATCCTTTTAACGTTTTGTTTTGCGTTTCTATACCACAATTAATAATGTATTGAACTACATAATAATAGGTGCCGTCATCTTCAGTTGGTTTCCAAGTGCAAGAAGGGTCTTTACTTTCAAAAATTTTAACGCCCCAACGATTATATATTTCTAACTGTAATGATGAAAACTGGTATTTGCTAAAATCTATAAAATCGTTTATGTCATCATTGTTAGGTGTAACAATATTGGGCATAACAAAATCAAATAGGTTTAATTCCGGATAGACAACAAGTGTGTCAGAGTTTATGCAGCCATATTGATTAGTAACTTTTACCCAATATGTATTTGGCGCAGTAACTGTTATTTCAGAACTTGTTTGCCCCATACTCCATAAATAATGTGAAGAAGGATTTAAAGCTTTTAAAGATAGATTTCCTAAACAGAAAGTAGTATCGCCTCCTAGATTAATTATTGGAATTTTATTTATATTATAAGCAAAGCTATCTCTACTTATACAAAAATCAGTAAATGCATAATCTACCCAATAGATACCCGAATCATTTAAAGTTTTAATTGGATTTGTTGTTCCATCATTCCAATTATAATTTACAACACTTGTATCAGTAGCGTTTATAATTATTGTAGAAACTGCATTGGCACATTGGGCCGTATCTTTTAAAACAGTAACAACAGGAGGCATTGCCTTTGTTATATAAAATGTATCAATTTCTATACAACCTTGCGAGTCGGTTGAATTTACCCAATATGTTCCGTATGCATTTATATGAATATTTTTTGTTGTATCTCCAACGTTCCAATTATAATTGCTACTCCCACCAGATGAAATAGTGTATGAAGGAAAAGTACACAAAGATATATTATGTGTTTTTGGATTGTAAGGACTAAAAGCATCAATAAGATTTGGTAAACCATCTATACATTTAGAGCCTACACTTACAGCAAAACCATTTCGTTGAAAATTACAAGCTAAACCCGAACTGTTTGGATTATTAACTATACCTAAACTATCACCGTGGTAGTTTATAGCAAGATAAATTTTTCCGTCAGGCGCTAGTTGTACAGTACCAATATCTCCATTATATAAATCTACAGGAATATCAACCTTAGAAGAAGTAATGGTAGCTGCATTATTAGAGCTTATATCATATTGAAAGAGCCCACCTTCCGCAATGGTTGTATAAAGCAACTTATTATTCGGTGAAAAAGCCAGTCCATAAAAACTTCCACTTAAAAAGATATCTATTGGATTTGAAACTTGTCCGGTTGCATTATTAAAATCAAGCACTTCAAAATATGCCATTAAATAAGTTGCACAAGCAAGTTTTTTTCCGTTTGGCGAAGCTTTTAGATAACCTATTGTTGCTTCATAAGTATTACTGGTATTTGCTTGCACTATGCCAACATTAGATATTACTGGAGTTGTGTTTATACCCGTAGATGTGAGCAGATAAGCATTATAAGCATTGGAGTTAAAATTGTGTGTCAAAATCCAAAAATCTTTCCCATTACAATGCCTAACTGCGGTAAGTTTTTCTGTAGCAGGGGGTGGAGTAAGTAAAACATTTTTAGTAGTTATATCTCCCAGCCCACTATTTAAAGTCATATCTACAATGGAGTAATGAACTCCTTGATTAGGAGAACCTATGATATATCCACCTTGATCGGCACTAAACAAATAATAGATAGTGGAGCTACCGGGTTTCGGCACAATTAATGCCGCCTGAGTAGAAGTGCCTTGCCCACCAATCATGCCAAAGCCATTAGGCATTTGGTTATTATTTTTATCCCAAGCTTTTGTTCCGTCGGTATAAAATAACAAAACCCCTGTATTAGGGTCGCTTATAGAGGCACATCCTTCATTAGTATTTATAGAGCTTTTTCCGGCAACAGGTACGCCGGAACTAAAATCTAAAGCACAGCTATCTCCAAATTGCCAGTGCCAAGCTTCTTTGCCAAGTTGTGCTTGTGCTAAGTTTAAGCTTAGTATAAAAGATAAAAAGATAAAATATTTTTTTAAATGATAGAAAAGCATTAGGGTTTAAAGGTAGAAAAATTGATTAAACGAAAGGTGAATTATTAATTCTATTTCAATAATAAGATAGTATAAATCTTATTTTCCTGAAAACAGATTCTGCTATATTCGTTTAAACACGATATGTTAATAGATCACACAAAATACAAGAACGTAAAAATAACCGAAGCGGATATTGTATATGATATTCTAAAAGAAATATACAACGCTCTTGAACCATTTGAAAAAGACAAGGAGCACCTGTATACAATTGGCCTTACCAGAAGAAACACCATCCGTAACAAGTGATGAACCTACTATGGCAAGACCTGAATATTCTACCATGACGGCATCAGTTGGCACTTTTACTGGAACGCCAGGAGGAAAAGGGAATGACTTTTTTACTAAAAGAATAAATAGCCATGGCACGCATAATTATCAAAATCATATAAAATTTTCAGGTATAAAAGTCAATGTTATGCCAGGTAAAGAAATCGGTTTCACAGCACCTGGTTTTGGGATATTTGTAGGAGGAGATAATTTATATTGGCAAATGCATGAATATGGACATTATTTACAATATCTTAATAAGGGAGGAGATAGCAAATCAAGTGGTAATGTTGCTGCAGCTTTTGTAAATTATTATTTATATATTGGCTTACCAAGTAGCATTAATATGTCGCTTGGTATAGGGGGAGAACATGATAGTTTTTTTACAGAAACCGATGCGAATGCAAGAGCATATTTATACTTTAGAAATTTATTTGACCAAAGAACTATGAGCAATTTTTTAGAACTTTATCCACTTCGAAAGTAAAAAAATAATTATTTTAAAATGAAATTAATAATTGCGGTATTACTTGGCATCCTTTTAATTGGATGCGACACATACAGGACTTATGATTATCATATATTGAATTCGTCTGATTCAACAATTATATTGTTATACAAATTAGGTAGGGATTATGGTCAAGATACTATACCTCCACATTCTGATTTTTTAATTTGTACACTCCCTACTAATAATGGAAAAGTTGACTTACAGGATAAAATAATAACTCGTTATTTTGATACAATGATAATAAAATACAACAATAATGTTGAGTTAAAAAAAGATATATATAAGCGAGAAAACTGGGAATATAATATTAAGGATAAAGAAAAAAATATTTATACTTTAAAAATTAGAAATAACGATTAGATTGATGTGGTAATGTTCAAATTATCAACTATCCATTTGATATTTATTTTATGGAAACAGTACAAATAAAACAAGTATGAGTTCATTTCTTTATGATTTAGGACCTTCTTGGCAACGTTCAAGTTGGAGTCTAGGAGGAAACATGGGACAGATGTATATATGGAGTGAACCTGTAAGGAAATAAGATATGAAATATATATATTCAGTTACATTGTTTTTTTCTTTATTATTTATCAATTGTTCTGTTGATAATAAGGAAAAAAATAATTTACTAAAATCTGAAATAATTTTTGATAGTTTAAAACAATCACCTGATTGGATATTATCTCGTATAGAGGGGCAAACTATTTTTTTTAAAAATGGGAACAAATTAATAACGGATTTGTATAATTTAAAATTTATTAGCCATTTTCATTCGAATAAAACCCCATTTTTTATAGTATCAGGGCGAAATTGTGAAAATTGTGATGAAAACATTTCTATATATATATATATTCTTTAACTAAAGATTTTAATTTGAGTATTAAAAATGGAAAATACACTTATCCAGGAAAAGAATATGATTATTTAGATAAGTCTTTACTTTTTGAATCACGAATGTTTTATGGGAATTGTATGAAAAATAAAGGAAGTTGTGTTGTTTGGACCCAAAAAAGCAAAAATGAAAAGGGTCTTATGGAAAACAGTATATTTCTTGTTGAAGTAGATGAAGATAAGCTTGTTGAAAGTAAATTGTCATATGACAATAAAATAGTTAATGAGTTAATTAAAAATTGTAAAGAATTACCAGGTATAGATGTGACATCTGAACCATAATTATTGATATTAAATAAACATCATGAAAAAAATAATTTTATACCTCACTTTATTTATAAGTGTAAAAAGCTATAGCCAAGCTATAGAGTATTTGTATGATGCTAACGGCAACCGTACAGAAAGGCATTTGTATGTTTGCCCAAGCTGTCCACAAGGTGGTCGTATGGCAGCAACCCCGCCACCTCAAGATACTACGCAAGCCGTGGCAGCAAAACATGGTTTAAATGTGTTTCCTAACCCAACCCAAGATAAAATAAACCTTACTTTAACTAACTTAACAGATGATGAAACAACATCTGTTACAGTAAGCGATGAATCGGGCAAGGCTTTATACACTGCGAAAAACCTCCAAAGCCAAAATGAAATTAATATGGCAAGTTTTAATAACGGCACTTACTTTGTGCGGGTTACTATGGGTAAAGATGTGATGGTTTATAAGGTTATGAAGGTGCAGTAAATTTTATCTTATTAAGGTGATAAAGCCTTTTAAAGTTTTACTTTGAGTTTCTGTACCACAATCAATCTTATAAACAACTGTAAGAAAATATGTTCCATCTTCTTCTGTAGGTTTCCAAATACAAGCAGGGTTTGTGCTCTCAAAAATTTTATCTCCCCAACGGTTATATGCGATAACCTGATAGATGAACTGGAGCTTCTTAATTCAATTAATGAAGGTATTTCTTTTAACTGCAAAGTGGATCAGTTCGGCGAGAGGCTTTACACGCCATTAAAGCGGGTCGCCAGATACATGCGCCGGTTCATGTATTTTGAGAACAGCATTATATTAAGGGTGGTAAAATAATAATCAATTAGTCAAAGGCACCCTGAGTATGATAATAATTCTATCTTGCTATTGTAATAAATCCTTTTAGATTTTTATTTTGTGTTTCTGTTCCACAATTAATGATATATTGAATTATGTAATAATAAGTTCCATCATCTTCTGTTGGTTTCCAAATACAAGCTGAGTTATTGCTCTCAAAAACTTTTACGCCCCAACGATTATATATATCTAACTGCAATGAGGAAAATTGATACTTACCAAAATCAATAAAATCATTTATACCATCATTATTAGGCGTAACAATGTTAGGTAACACAAAATTAAAAGCACTTAACTCAGGATGTATAATAAGCGTGTCAGAATTTATACATCCGTATTGATTAGTAACTTTTACCCAATAAGTATTAGGTGAAGTAACTGTTATTTCAGAGCTTGTTTGTCCTATACTAGGAAATACAGCTACTTTAACAGCAAGCGGCACAGCAACTTCTTACACCTGGAGCAATACATGTGTGTATGATTTTCTACCTAAAATATCTTAACCTTAGACAAATTTGTCTAAGGTTAGTATTTTGCTAAAATTCTTTACAGATAAAAAATATTGCACCCCATTATTGCACCCCAGCCAAAAATTAAAGGAAATAAAAAAAGCCTTTCGGTTATGAAAGGCTTGATTTTGCTGGTACCCGGGACGGGACTTGAACCCGTACGACTGTTAAGGTCACAGGATTTTAAGCACTTTGTTTACCTTGCATAATCATGCAAAACACAACATTTTGATACAAAACTTGACAAAATCGAACAAAATCGCGCATAAATATTGCACCCTGACCCTTACTAAAATTACTATACAGTTTTGGGTTTATTACTAAAGTAGTTATACACTGTTTTTGATGTTACTGAAATAGCTATACAGGATAAAAAACTGCACTAAAATAGCTATACATTTTAATTAAACAATTATTTTGTTTTTATCAGATAAAGAAGAAAGCCTGATCCGATAACATAATCCTACTGATACAGCTTCATTACGGGGGCCGGTATTTTTGTATTACGCATTCGGTAATAATATGTCTTACAAAACATTTCATATTGCCGGTTGTAGTTTTTTTGGATATGATTTTGGTTTCCACTTCTTTTCGAGTAACCCACTCATTTTATGTGCTTCTATGGGTGTCAGATAATTGCAGCTCATGTGAGGCCTTAGACTATTGTAAGCTTTAATACTCCTACTTACCGCATCAGTAGCATCTTGCCTGAGATTGAACATCTGATTTAACTCAAACTCGTATTTCAGTATTCCGTTTACTCTTTCTGCTATTGCATTCTCATAGGGATCACCTTTTTCTGTCATGCTTATTCCCATGTTTGCATCTTTCAACAACTTAACGTAATCGCCGCTACAATACTGAATACCCCTGTCAGAGTGATGTGTAAGCTCGCTACCGACTTTGGTTCGTTTTCCCAATGCCATTCTTAACGCATTTAAAGAGCCTTCCGCACCAAGTGTTGGATGCAGGCAGTATCCCATGATTTGCTTCGAATAAGCATCCGTTATCAAGGATAAATAATTAAAGTCATCCCCTATTACAATATACGTGATGTCGCTTACCCATACTCGTTCAGATTCCGTAATGACCAACTCTTTAATCAGATTAGGATACTTTTTCATCCAGTGCATGGAATTTGTAGTTATAGCATATCTTCTTTTGCGTTTAACCGTTAATCCATAATCAAGTAACAATTGATGTAAGGCATCTCTACCCATTTTTATTCCTTGTCTCTTTATGGGCTTATTGATCATGTGATACAATTTAGGTGTTCCTATTCCGGGTATCTCGCGCCTTATTTCTGCTACCATCTCTAACACAACACATGCTGCCTCCAGCCGATCTTCTTCGTGCCAGGATTTTTCATAAAAAGCATGCCGGGTTTTACCAAACAGCATACAAAGTTGCCCGATGCCAACTTTTGTATAAATTGATTTCATTGTTTTAACTGTTTGGTACCAGACTTTTTTCTGATTTCAATATTAAATTGTTTTTCCGCTACGTCAATCATAGTCTCCAATGCAGCTATTTTCATCTTTAGTGCATGTGACTCCTTTTTTTCTTCCGGAAGATTCCTGTGACCCTTACTAAAATTACTATACAGTTTTGGGTTTATTACTAAAGTAGTTATACACTGTTTTTGATGTTACCCTTGTATAATTATGGTTTTACATGGAAACACTTTAGCATAACAACCTTTTTCTTCTTCTGTGATTATCGACATAGGTGCGA
>Ga0206858_1219_pt1 | contig 11710 bp, 6 predicted proteins | sample Alteio_BWOrgCont_46_FD_152622 | JGI IMG/M metagenome (GOLD analysis project Ga0206858, IMG submission 152622) | Enriched cells from forest soil in Barre Woods Harvard Forest LTER site, Petersham, Massachusetts, United States -... | ecosystem: Environmental > Terrestrial > Soil > Temperate forest > O... | reverse complement strand
CTACAAGGTCGGCACCCACATCCGCAGCTTTGGTATAAATGCCGCCACCAACACGGGCAAATAGAGCAATACTTTCGGCTCCCAAACTAAATCCTGTTAGTATTTCAATTGTTTTTTGCATTGCAATACTATCAACAGCAGCATCCGGAGCAAATGCCATTTTGATAATAATATATAAACCACTTAATCCCAAAACGGCAAGGCCGGCAACACCTAATCCCATTACGCTGCCACCTGTAAACGAAACTTTTAAGGCTTTGCTTAAGCTGGTACGGGCGGCCTGTGCAGTGCGTACATTAGCCTTGGTAGCCACTTTCATGCCGATAAAGCCTGCCAATGCACTACAGAAAGCGCCTGCTACAAATGCCAAGGCAATACTCCAGTGGCTGTTAGGATTGCTGTACCCCATTAAGCCCAGCAACAAAGCCGCAATGATTACGAAGTAAGTGAGGATTTTGTATTCGGCTTTTAAAAAAGCCATAGCGCCTTCAGCAATATATGTGCTGATTTCCTTCATGCGTTCGTTGCCTGCATCCTGTTTGGATACCCAGGCAGATTTAATAAATGTGTAAAGAAGGCCAACAACACCCATGGCCGGAATAATGTAAATAATTGAATTCATATTTTTTGCAACGTTTTAGGACGACAAATATAATAGAATTGATACAATAACGTGTATGATGGACACTTTAATTAAATAAGGCTGATTCAGTCTGGTATTTGTATTACATGGGTTAAAATGGATTTATTATTTAAGCGGAAGTAAAATATTTATGCTTTGTTTCCGTCTATCCAATCTTAACCTTTTAATTAAAAATTAATTCTTTCCTTCGCAGCACTTAGTAAATCTTTTCTATGAAAATAAAATTATTGGCTACAGTTTTTATTGTTTTTTTATGCAATACCGGCAAGGCACAAACGATTTCTTTAAAAGTTACAACGAAAACTACAGGGAAAGATTCGCTTGCGAATGCCACCGTGCAACTTTATCTGTTGCCAGATACGCTGTTGGCTGAAACCCAGATTAGTCAATATCCTGCCAATGTATTTACAGTTAAACCTTTTTCAAAATACCTTGTAAAGGTAACAGCAGTAGGTTTTAAAGAAGTAGATAAGAGTGTTACGGTTAGCGATAAACCCTTAAGTACTGTAATACTGCTTTCTACCAAGGATAATACATTAAATACTGTAACCGTAGTTGCAAAAAAGCCATTGATACGTCAGGAAGATGATAAAACAATTGTGGATGCAGAACCTTTGGCCAACAGCAGCACCAATAGTTATGAAGTATTGGAAAAAGCACCCGGTGTAGTAGTGGATCAGGATGGCAATGTGTATTTAAGCAGCAATGCGCCTGCAACTGTTTACATTAACGGGAGGCAAATGCGTATGAGTACGGATGATATTGCCTCTTTATTAAAAAGCCTGCCTGCAGGAAGTATTGATAAGATTGAAATTATACGAACACCATCTGCAAAATATGATGCGGCAAATAGTGGAGGGATTGTAAATGTGGTATTAAAAAAAGGAATAAAAATCGGTACAACCGGAAGTGTGAATGTTCGTTACGATCAGGGCGTGTATGGAACTACTACAGCAGGTTTCAGCATTAATAAAAGCGTAGGGAAAATCAATTCGTATTTATCATATCAGTTTACACATCGCAATTATTATGAAACGATTCAATCCAACCGGCAGGTTGGTACGGATACATTGCTGATGCAAAAATCGGTAACCAAATATTCGCCTACAACTAATTATGTTGGTGGTGGAATTGATGTGCAGCTTAATAAAAAATGGGATGTATCGTATGATTTGCGCCTTACTGCTAACAACAACAGCAGCTCTGCCCTTAGCAGCAATGACTTTGTAAATACAAGTACGCAAAATGAATTTTATAAAAGCCAAACACCTATCAGCAATGATGGTCCCTCCTTATTTATCGGCAATACATTGGCATCGAAATTTAAAATAGATTCTTCGGGAAGTGAATGGACGAATGAGCTTGATTATACTTACACAAAAAGTAATAACCAACAACTTTATACCAATTATTATTTACAACCGTTTGATAGCACACTGGCAGGAAATGGCAATACGCATACCAACTCGAATGTTATTGAGATTAAATCGGACTTGTCCTTAAAATTAAAGCATAGATTCCTTTTGGAAACGGGACTTAAGATAAGTACTGCTGATAATAGCAATGATGCTATGTATTATACAAAAACAGGCAGTGCCATGCAGCAGGTGGATATTTACCAAACCAGCTCGTTTACTTATAAAGAAGATATTAATGCCGCTTATGCTCAGCTAAGTAAAACGTTTAACGGCGTTATATTTAAAGCCGGGTTGCGGTATGAGAATACTAATATCACCGGCAATCCGTTGATACCTGTTGATACTTCCTTTCATATAAACCGCAATGACTTGTTTCCTTACTTTTATATCAAACGTAATCTGTTTAAAGTATTAGGATATCCGCTTGTTGGTAATGCTATTTTCAGAAGAAGTATTATCCGCCCGGGATATGATGCATTAAATCCATCGCCTAAATTTATTGATCCATTTACTTACAATGTCGGTAATCCAAATTTGCACCCACAGTTTACTACCAACTATGAATTAAACGCAACCTACAATGATTTTCCTGTATTTGCTGTTGGTGTAAATAATACCAAAGATGTATTCAGCCAGGTAACGTATCAAAATGATACTAATAAAATAGCGTACCGTACGTATGATAATTTAGGAAGCAGCAAAGAAGTGTATGCAAGATTGTTTGGCGGATTGCCTCCGGGTGGTAAATATTTCATGTACCTGGGTGTGCAATATAATTATATTCAATACAACGGAACTTATGAAGGTTTGCCGCTAAATTATAATCGCGGAAGCTGGACGTTTTTTATGGGGCAGGAGTTGAAGGCTACGCCTACATTGCGTATTGGTATAAACGGCTGGATGTACGTAAATGGTTTCCGTGCTTTTAATGAATTAAAGAATTTGGGACAACTTAATTTGAGCATTACCAAAACTGCCTTGAAGAAAAAGTTGAGTATAATTTTGTCGGGCAATGATATATTGAAAACAAACAAATCCACTTTTCATCTGCAGCAAGGATCTGTATTGGTAAATGGCACAAGAGAGACGGACAGCCAACGTATCGGATTAACGTTTCGCTATAATTTTGGGATAGCAGCACACAAGGAAGAAAAGAAAGAAACTGTTAATCAATCTCCGGTAAATACGGAACCGAACCAATAACGAGATTATGTATTATTAAAAGCCGGCATTGTTTTATATAACGCCGGCTTTGTAGTATTTATAATTTTACAACCAAACAATGGGAATCCCAAAGGTCGATAACGGTTTCAGGTTTGTCTGCAAAAAACTCATCAAATGCTTTCTTTACACCGGGACAACTAATTGCATTATAATCATGTGAAAGAATAACACCGCCTTTGGTCATGCGTGGATAGAAGAACTCCAGGCCACTTTTAGTACTTTCATAAATGTCAACGTCTAAATTTACGAGTGAATATTTCAGGTTGGCGCAATTGGTACCTTCAATACTTGCCGGGAAAAAGCCCTGATGAAAAAAAACATTGCTATAGCCTGCAAGGTATTTTTTTACTTCAGCTAAAGATGTATCACTAAAGTCACCCTTACTGTGTGAGTCAATTGATGCATCGGTTTCCGGCATTCCCCCAAAAGTATCAAACAGGTGTAATGGTTTATTCCCTTTTGTTTCTGCTATAATTTTTGCACTGCCACCTTTATATACGCCAACTTCTGCTATGTTCCCTTCTGTCTTGGCAGTTTGTTTTACCAATCTGTAAATATTATACATCTCACGTATTGACAATACAGCTTTTCCTTCTTTATATATAATCAAAAATAAATCCCAGAAAACAGGGTCAGTAGCGGCAGTATTGTTAGCGAAATTCCTTGCAATTCTTTTTTCTCTGAATGACTTCCATAAGAATGTGTTCAACTTTCTATTCATGTGTAAAAATCTTTTCCTTGTTGTTCGGTAAAAAGCTAAGGTATGCGAATTTTTGCTAACGCTGAATACAGAAAGGACACTGTAAAAAATAAGCGACAGGAGAAACCTGCCGCTTATTAAACTATCTATACTCTTAAAACCTATATATCTTTCATAGCCTGTGCATCCTCGCCATGATGTTGTAATTCTTCCAGTTTCTTTTTACCATATGATAACCTTGCAATTACCACAAATAAAACCGGAACGATAAAGATGGCCAAGCCGGTTGCAGCAATCATACCGCCCAATACGGTTGTTCCGATTGTATTACGTGCAATTGAGCTGGCTCCCGAAGCTAATGCCAATGGCAATACTCCCAGGATAAATGCAATGGATGTCATTAAGATAGGCCGTAAACGAAGCTTAACAGCATCCAGTGTTGCAGGAACAATTGCCATGCCTTTATCTACTCTTTCTTTTGCAAACTCCACAATCAAAATCGCATTCTTTGCTGATAAACCAATCAAGGTAATCAAACCAATTTGAGCATATACATTGTTGGTTAAACTTGGTACAATCGTTAAGGCAACAATCGCTCCCAATACACCAATTGGAACAGCCAGTAATACAGAAAAAGGTACTGCCCAACTTTCATACAAGGCTGCCAGGAAGAGGAACACGAAAACAATCGACAATGCAAAAATATAAATCGCACTGCTGCCGGATTTTATTTCCTGCAAACTAAGCCCTGAAAATTCATAGCCATAACCTTCAGGCAAGGTCTTATCAGCCGCACGTTTCAATGCCTCAATTGCCTGTCCGCTACTATATCCTTTTTTAGCACCACCATCTATCTCTGCACTTCTATATATATTAAAATGCGAAATCAAAGGCGCACTTTCCGTTTCTTTATAACTTACAACTGTGCTTAAAGGAATCATTTCGCCGGTATTATTTTTTACATAATACTGTCCTATGTTTTTTATGTCGCTTCTAAAGCCTGTATCAGCCTGTGCTACTACATAAAAGTTTCGTCCGTAAATAGTAAGCTGATTAATATAAGTACTTCCCATATACATCTGCATAGTATTATATACATCTGCAATGTTTAAACCAAGCGTTTTACATTTATCCCGGTCCACGTTTACAATATAACCCGGAGTATGTGCCGAGAAGAAAGTAAATGCGCCACCAATCTCCGGTTGCTTATTGGCTTCTGCAACAAAATTATTTACAACCTTTTCAAAGGTTTTAATGTCATCGTTGGATTGCCGTTGCTCTATCTGGATGCTGAAACCGCCGGCATTTCCAAGTCCCGGAATTGCAGGTGGCTGGATAACTACTACTTTGGCATCTTTGATAGAAGCAAAGCGTTTGTTTAATGCTGCAATGATGCCGGTTATTTTAAGTGAGTCAGCATTCCTTTCATCCCATGGATTCAATTGCATAAAGATGGAACCGCTATTGGATTTGGCACCACCGGTTAGTACGTTAAATCCTCCCAGCGCAGCTACATGGAATACACCCGGAACGCTTTGAGATATTTTCATGATACTATCCAGTACTGCCAATGATCTGGTAGTAGAACCCGATTCAGGGATTTCAAATGTTACATACAAACGACCATCATCCTCCAACGGAATAAATCCTGTTGGTTTTGCTTTAAACAATAATCCATCGCCAATAAATATGCATACCAATAATACAATTACCAATGGAGCTCTTTTAATCCAGCCTTTTACACCTAATGTATAACTAAGGCTGAACTTCCTGAACCATTCATTAAACCTGTAAAAGAATTTATTAAGACCGGTAGATTTTTCACTTAAATGTTGCGGTTTTAATAAAAGCATACACAAAGCCGGTGTTAACGACAAGGCTACAAACGCAGATATTAAAACAGAAATTGCAATGGTAATCGCAAACTGTTGATACAACCTTCCCACAATACCCGGAATAAAACCAACCGGTACAAACACCGCAGCCAATATCAATGCAATAGCGATAACCGGTCCGGATATATCATGCAAAGCCTTATTGGTAGCATCTTTTGCAGAAAGGCCTTCATGGTCGATATAATGTTGTACGGCTTCTACCACCACAATCGCATCATCCACCACAATACCAATGGCCAATACAAAACCAAACATGGTTAGTGTATTAATAGTAAAGCCAAGCGGTATGAAAAATATAAACGTACCAACAATTGCTACCGGAATCGCCAATACAGGAATCAATGTAGAACGCCAGTTTTGCAAAAACAAAAACACTACAATCGTTACCAATAATAATGCAATTAATAAAGTATTTACCACATCGGCAATAGATACTTTAACAACCGTTACAGATTCAAAAGGAACGCTGTATTGAACATCTGCCGGAAAATATTTTTTCATGGCATCCATGGCTTTATATACACCATCGGCCGTAGTTAAGGCGTTGCTTCCCGGAGCCTGATATACCAATAAATACGAAGCTCTCTTCCCATCCACAAAAGAGTTGCTGGCATAACTTACCTTGCCCAATTGTACACGGGCCACATCTTTTAAATAAACAACAGCATTCTGTTGCGGACTGGATCGTACAACAATGTTTTCAAAATCTTTCTCTGTAGAAAGACGGCTATTGGTAAATACTGTAAACTCAAAAGCAGCAGAAGAGCTTTGTGGCGGTGTACCGGTTGAACCAGCTGCTACCTGAAGGTTTTGCTCGTTAATTGCATTTTGGATATCATTGGTAGTTAGCCCAAGCTGCGCCATCTTATCGGTTTGAAGCCAGATACGCATACTAAAATTATCTGCACGGCTAAATACATCACCCACACCAGGTACACGTAATAATTGGTCACGCACATAAATGTTTGCATAGTTATCCATAAACGGGATACTGTGCGAACCTTTTGGCGAGTAAATAGCTACCAGCATCAAAATACTCGGGTTACGTTTTAAGGTAGTAATACCAAGCTTTTGCACCTGGGTAGGCAATGCAGGCGTAGCAATACCTACACGGTTTTGAATATCGAGTGCTACCACATTCGGGTCGGCAGCAATATCAAGTGTAGCGGTAATTTGCGATACACCATTGTTGGCACTGTTGCTTTGCATATAGGCCATACCCGGTACACCATTCACCTGCGTTTCAATAGCCGTAGTAGTTGTCTGTTCTACAGTTTGCGCATCCGCTCCGGTAAAATTACTTGTAATCTGTACAGTAGGTGGTGTAATATTAGGGTATTGACTCACCGGCATATTCAGGATAGCTAATGTACCCACCATTAATATAACTAATGAAATTACAATGGCCGTAACAGGTCTTCTGAGAAATATATTGGATGATTGTGGTAATTCTTCGCTCATAAATTATTTTTATTTTGTACTTGGCTTAAGTACTATTTTGTCTGAATCCTGATTTAAGGATTGTAAGGGTTTGCTTTACTTCAATCCCTCTATGCATTTTATTAGCAAATTAGCATATCAGCAAATTGGCTAATTATTTATGCCCTAACGTAATCGCTGTACTATCCCTCAATTTCTGTACGCCATCAATAATAATAGAATCCCCTTCGTTCAATCCACTCTTAACAATGATTTTATCATTAATCCTTGTACCCAAAATAACTTTATGCTGAATGGCTTTATTATTACTTGCAACAAAAATGAAGTTTTCTCCAAGTTGTTCTACCACAGCTTTGTAAGGAGCCATTAAGAAAGTAGAATCAGCTCCATTGTTTTTAACACGGATATTGCTGTTCATCCCTGCTTTTAAAAAGCCTTGTGGATTCGGGAAAACCAAACGTACCTTAATCGTTCCCGTTAGTGGGTCAACGGCACGGTCCATTAAACTGATAGCACCTGTTTGAGGATAAACGGTATTGTCTGAAAAAGCCAATGTAAATACAGAGTCTGCCGGATTATTATGCAATTGCAATCCAACAAAACGCGGTATTTCATGCTGATCAATTGCAATGTCAGCCGCCATCGGGTTGTCCGAAGAAACCGTGTTTAATTGTGTTTGATTGGCTGTTACCAATGTTCCTGATTTTACCAATGAAATACCAATGGTGCCGTCAAAAGGAGCATAGATAGTTGCATATTTTAAATCGCTTGCAGCCCTTGCAACTGTTGCATTAGCAGCAGCCACCTGCATTTTGGAGCTTTGCAAATCTGCAATAGCATGGTCAACAAGTTGTTTGGCAACGGCATCCTGTTTTAATAAATCCGTATAACGTGTAGCATCCTGTTGAGCTTTTTCCTGATTGGATTTGGCCACGTTCAGGTTTGCAACAGCATTATCGTACGTTGCCTGATATTGTAAACGGTCGATATCATATAGCTTTTGCCCTTTTGTCACGTGTTGTCCATCTGTAAAATAGATGCCGGTAATATATCCGGTAACCTGTGCTTTTAAATCAACCTGGTTTAAGGGGGTTACTGTAGCAGGGTAAGTATCCATATATACAGCACTTTGTTTACTGATTTTATATACATTTACCGGAACGGGTGGGGGAGCCGCCGGTGGCGGTGTACTATTGCAGGAAGTTAGTGTAACCGTTCCTGTTAGGCCTAATAAAAACACGTATGTTATTGTCTTTTTCATAATCATAAATAGCTTGCTTGAAATATGTATATATTAGTACGGCAAAATGCCCAAAGCTTTCTGCACATCTATTTTACTCTGTAATAATTGATACAGGGAAGTGTAATAATTTATCTGTGAAGAACGCAAATCGCTTTCTGCTGTAATCACATCCAGATAAGTCTTGATACCTTGCTGGTATTGAATGCGGATGACAGTGTAAACATCAGTTGCCAAAGCCACATTATCCTTTAAAGCTAGATAATTGGCAAGGTTGCCTTTGTATTCTGCCATTGCCTGCGCATATTGCGAATTAATATTGTTTTTCAGCGCAGTAATATTAATGTCAGCTATCTGCAATTGTTCCTGAGCTTGCTTTACTTCATAAGTTCTTTTGCCACCCTGGAAAATGGGCACCGAAAGCTGCACACCAATTACTGAATTTGGAAAGGCGTCATTATATAATTTACTAAACTGGTTATTAAGGTAGCCTAAATTGTATCCACCGAATGCAGATACCGTTGGCAGGTAACTCCATTTGTAATATTTTACATTGGCAGCATACAATCTCTTTTGCGTTTGCAAAGTTTGGTATTCAATACGGCTGTCATAATTTACACCCATTGTTGTATCAATCACAGCATCTTTTTCTATTTGTGTAGTATCGTATTGTAAGGATAAAGAAAGGCTGTCGGGATATCCCATTTGTTCTTTTAAATAAGCATATTTGGCAACGATTTCACTTTGTATCTGCCTGCGTTGTGCAGTAGAATTGTTTAGCGAAATAGTTGCTCTCTTATAATCCGTTTTATCTACAATGCCGCTTTGGTATTGATTGTAAGCATCTCTCAGGCTGCGTTTCAGGCGGGCAATATCTTCATCCACCACATCAGCTTGTTTTTGTGTAAGCAATACATCGTAAAATGCTTTACTTACAGCCGCTGCAGTATTTATTTTATTGTTGATGGTTTCCTGTCCGGCTTCTTTGCGTACATCACTTGCGGTTGTTTTTGCCAACAATAAATCGTTATTAAAAATATTTTGTGTAACACCTAAGCCAAGGCCGGATGAATTGTAAGTGCCTGAAGTAAAATAGGTGCCATTAGAATATGCCGTTAGCAACTCAGGATTATTTTGCAATGAAAAATTGAAATTCAATTGCGGAAACCACTGAGATAATTTTATTTTAATAGTCTCATTGGTTATTTGTTCATTCAAAAGAGATTGTTGAACAGCAGGCTGATGCTTGATGGCATACTGAACACAATTGCTAATGGTAACATTAGCTAACACGCTATCCTTTGTAGTTTGCGCAGAGCTATCCAGCGGAAACAAATAGAGGAATACAAGTAATACGGGGGTAAAATACTTCATATAATATATAGAACGCAAAATTAAGTTAATTGATAATAGGATTGAAAATGTGCAGTTAGCCTATTGATCAGAAATAATATGCAGAATAACAGTACCGGTTAAAAATTGTTTAACTATTTGATAAAAAAGATTAGACGGTAGAAAATGAAAAAATAGGCGGATTGTAAATTATTTATTGCAATAATTGCCCTGGGCAAATGCCTAAAACCGCTACCTAACAGGTTTTTAGTGTCTTTTTTTCCTTTTAAAAATGCAGTTGAAACCTGGGCCCGCCAATAAAAAAAGTCCAAATGATAACCATAGGTTAACCAATTTGGTACTAATAAAGCATTCGCTCTAACGGAAATCCTATTTATGAGTGTACATAATCCCTTAAATGCGTAATGGTTTCCTCTTGTGATAGAATCGTTTCCTTTACTACGTCATTAATAGAAATGATGCCAACTATGGAATCCTTATCAAACACAGGAAGGTAGCGTATGTTTTTATCGGACATTAATTGCATACAATATTCAACAGAGTCAACAGGAGTTACAGACGGAAGATCAGCAGTCATAATTTCTGCAACAGTAGTTTCTGTAGAAGATCTGCCTTTTAATACAACCTTGCGGGAATAATCACGTTCTGTCATAATGCCTTTATAAATTCCATCTGCTATTACTACAACAGAGCCGATATTTTTATCGGCCATTATTTTTAAAGCATCTATAACCGATGTGCCGGGAGTAATACTGATAAGGTGTGCAGATTTGCGCTGAAGTATGTCTGTAACTTTTTTATTCATAATAACAAGGTTTTATTGAAATAAAAGGAGTATGGAAATATACAACTTTTACGTATAAAATGAAGCATTCTAAAAAAAGTTTCAAATAAGTTTTGGGGCGAAAACATTCTCGCCTTACTTTTGCGCCGGAGAGATGGCAGAGTGGTCGATTGCGACGGTCTTGAAAACCGTTGACTGTCAAAGGTCCGGGGGTTCGAATCCCTCTCTCTCCGCTGGTTTTACCGAAAAGTCCCTGCAAATCAATTGGTTGCAGGGACTTTTTTATTCAGTTTTTTAGCGGTTTCGCCTTGCATTCAACCATTCCGATAAATATATTTTACAATAATGATTTTTTATACAGAAGCTTTCTTGTCTCAACTTTCAATCAATAAACTTGGCAATAAATTACTGGACGAGCCGCTATCACTATCCGAACACCCAATAAAAATTGAAGACGATACATTGGACGAATTGCTAAAGCAATACTTATTAAATCCATTTGAAAAAATAAATGAAGTGTATCGCTTTGCGCATTCTACTGAAGATTTAAACCTGAACGAAGTATTTCATTTTGCGGGAATGATATTTGAAAAACCGGATACATTCCATCAAAATACGCAACAGATAGCAAAGCATTTATATGATATATCCAATCACCCCAAAATAAAATCCGGCGAAATTTATTTTACTTATTTAACCAATATACAAATAGAAGGAGAGCTGATGGATGCAATCGGCATCTTTAAATCAGAAACAAAGGAACCTTATTTAACCGTTCAGCAAGATGCACAAGATTTTGTGATTCAATACGAACAGCATGCTATTAATATAAAAAAATTAGATAAAGGCTGCCTTATATTCAATACAGAAAAAGAGCAGGGATATAAGGTTGCAGTGGTAGATCAAACCAATCGCAACGAAACAGTTTATTGGATTGATGAGTTCCTGAAATTAAAAGTGCGGAACGATAATTATACACAAACCCAGGCAACACTCAGCATTTACAAAAATTT
>Ga0206858_1195_pt2 | contig 11780 bp, 9 predicted proteins | sample Alteio_BWOrgCont_46_FD_152622 | JGI IMG/M metagenome (GOLD analysis project Ga0206858, IMG submission 152622) | Enriched cells from forest soil in Barre Woods Harvard Forest LTER site, Petersham, Massachusetts, United States -... | ecosystem: Environmental > Terrestrial > Soil > Temperate forest > O... | reverse complement strand
TCGGCTTGTTCGCGCCCTGACAAACGAGGGGACTTTTGCCGCGTTGCGCAGCCCAGTCGAGCAACGATAGTCGATCTATCGCAGCGCCCGAAGCGGCATATAAGCTATCCTCTTGAACCTCCACGTCCGAGGGAGAGCAGTTCAGCCGCTCCGCAGCCAATGCGCGAAGCTCGGTCTTCATTTTGTTTGCCGCATCGCCGATTGCCTGGTTGATGGTCGTCGTCAATCGACTACCGCTGGGGCCCACCTCGAAGGAGGTCGATAGCGTGTCTGCGAACACCAATTGGACGTCGGAAAGAGGTATGCCAAGATGCGCGGCGGCAAGTTGAGCGGCGATCGTGTGAAATCCGGCTCCATTGTCCGGCGCCCCTACAACAAGAACAGCCTTCCCGTTTTGTTGCAGCGAAAGGGTTACATTGGATGGGCCGAAATTTCCCGGAGGAAATTCGTAGAGGCCAATCCCACGGCCGATATTGCGCGCTTTGGGATTGTGCCAACCGAACGCGTGAGCCCCGGCATCTATCGTCTCAAGGCATCTGAGCGACGGCCGATATTCGCCAAATGGCGACAAATCCCCGCTCACGATCGCATTGCGGCGGCGGAATTCCAGCGGATCGATGTTCAATTCGTGAGCGACAATGTCGAGGTGGCTTTCGACCGCAAAGTTGATTTGCGGACAACCTGGCGACCGCATGTGGCCCGCCGGAATGGCATTTGTGTAGACGCGCATTAGTTCGATTGCGCAATTGGGTACGCGATATGGCCCGGCAAAATCGCGATAGCCGGCCATCGTCGGGAGCGGACAAAAGCCCGCGTAAGCGCCCGAATTGAAAATCATGCGCGCCTGCATGCCAAGGATATTGCCCTGCTTGTCGAGTGCGCTGCGTATCCGCGTGGTCGCGGCGTGGCGTGGATTTCCGGCCGTCAATTCTTCGACATAGGTCATCACCATCTTGACGGGCCGACGAGTTCGAAACGCAAGATGATAGCAGAGGATGAAGTCCTTCGGCATTCCCTTGCCGCCGAAGTCGCCACCGATCATGACAGGATTAAATCTCAGCTTCTGCGGCGCGACGCCCGTAGCCTGACTCAGCGTTGCACGCGAGGGAAACGGGGCCTTGCTGCTGACCCAAACATCGACGAGACCATCCTTGTCGATGGAAATGACACTCGCACTCGGTTCAAGATAACCTTGGTGAACGGATGGCACCGAGAATTGATGTTCAAATACATGATCCGCGTCTCGAAAGGCGCGTTCGACATCGCCCTTCTCGACCGTGTGATGCGAGATCACGTTTGGCGCCCCGGGATACATACGCAGATCGCCGAGAGTCTCCAGCGAAGAAGTCGCTTCAAATTCGGTTTTTTCCGGATGAAGCAGGGGAGCCGTATCGGACATCGCCTCCTCGGTATTGAAGACGGCCGGGAGCTCCTCATACACAACTTCGATCAAAGCCAGCGCTTCGTCGGCAATATCCTCCGATTCGGCCGCGACAGCCGCGACCTTATCTCCCATGAAGAGCGCGCGGTCTCGCACGAGAATGGGGATATCCTTGCAAGCGCGACCAGAGCGAATGTCCGGTACGTCAACGCCCGTCAAAACAGCATGCACACCAGCAAGCGCCGCTGCGCGCCGCGTATCGATAGACACGATCTTCGCACATGCATAAGGACTGCGCAGGCACTTGCCATAGAGCATGCCAGGTAAATTGACATCTCCCGCGTACAAAGCCTGACCGGTAACTTTGGCGACACCATCCAGCCTGCGGACGGGCTGGCCTACAGCTTCATTTATTGGGTGTAGCATCGATAACCAATTCCGTTTCGTGAACCACGGCAGTATAGATCTTGAGAGGGACAATGCCAGCGCTAGCTATTGATATTAGAGCGACCGGGACCAGTCCTCTCCGATCAGCGCTCCAAAGCCTTTTGCAGCATGTCTAGCGCCGGGCCGCGGACATTCTCATTGTAATCATATTTATAAGCATCGACATAGGTCGCGCCCGGCTTGGGCCGAATATAGTCGGGTACATTTGTCCCGGTCACATCCTTTCGTAAGGACGCTTCCATCATGTCCCTTTCGTAAATCGTCTGCGCCTCTTGAGTCGCGTACCAATTTACGAACAATTGAGCCGCATTTGGATGCGCCGAGTTCTTGACAAGCGCGATGACGGAAAAGCCGCCCATCACCGAGCCCGGTCCATCTGCGGGAAACACGCGCTCGATCGGAAGGCCTTGTCTGCGGAATGGTTCGACGGCGAATTGTACCAACGAAAGGCCGATGGGATATTCTCCCCGGGCGACCCATTCGGCAAGCTGGCGATGATCGGCTGTGAAGTGGACAGATTGTCCGAGGTACAAGCTCTTTAGAAAATCCTGACCAAACAGGTAATTAAGATAAGAAACGGTCGTCGTGGCCGGACCGGCGCGGCGCGGATCGTAGGATACAATGCGGCCCTTGTATTCCGGCTTCAACAGATCTTTCCAGGAGGTGATCTCCCCGGGCCTGATCACGGTCGTATTGACGAAAAGATCGGTCATCACCCATTCGGCCGGCTGGAATCCGCAGCGAAAGTCAGCCGGCGTGCCGGAAGGCACCGGACCGCCATCGATGAACCGCAACGATCCACCCGTCCATACGCTTGGATCGACAACCGCAGGGTCGATGATCTTTCCGTTGATATTTTCAATTTGGCCTCGTTCAACCATTGTCCAGCAACTACCGGTGCCGCCGATCACTGCATCGATCGTCGTGCGGCCAGCCTTCGATTCTAGGTCGACACGGGTCATCGTCTCCGCGCCGTTCAGCGGAAGGTAGTCAACGTCGATGCCGTAGCGTTTCGTAAATGCCTCAGGCAGATCCGTGCGCAAATGCGGGTCCGGCGGCCCGACCAAGCCGAACGAGTGCTCCTTTTGTGCGTTCTTGATCAGCTCTTGCCATTTCGCGGCATCGGCGGTTTGCGCCATCGTTGAAGTAGCAAATGTCAACCCGATGATGGCGCCAACCATGAATGGACAAATGTTGCGCTTCATGACCCAACCCTATTTTGCATGCGATGCGGCCAGATCAATCACATCAACGGTCGCCGCAATAGCCGGCGGCCTTGACGGCTCATCGCAATCCGCTTTCTGCCGTTATACCGTAGCTCTTGATCGGAATCCCGGCGTGAGTTGATGCCATGACTGTGCGCCAGTCCAGCTTAAGCGAGCCAATTCCCGCTTTCAAGTTTAGGCGTTGCCGAGGTTTCTCATCCTGTGAGAGGCCTTGTTTTGCGAGTCGGCGGCCTATTCTCCAGTTTAACCTAAGCCCCCGAACTTGGTTCAGACGCTTTTCGGCGTTGCTGGCAGGCCGTAATCTGTACGCCCCGGTACATTCGTCATGGCCAGCGATTGACGCGAAGCCCGCGTCATCTACGCTTTTATTCTCTGTGGTTCCGATCGCTCGCATGATCGACGATGAATTCGTTTCGATTCGGAGGATCGCCCACACGCGCGTAGCGTTCGGCATCAAAGAATGCAAAGCGAGGTGCCTGCCACAGTTTCCTGCGTAATATCGTGATCGTTTAGCTACTGTTCAAGCACCGACGATGGGCATCACACGTTCCGGCGGCGAAGGAAAAAATACGATTTGAAGACGATTTCATGCAGTGAGGCAAAGAGGCTCGATGAGTCTGCTTTCCTTGACGGTGAAGGTCACAATAGTTACTGTTGAGACGTGCGAAATAAACCTCATCGTGCACGCGGAAGACCGGAGCAGGATCGGCGCGATTTTGTGTTGCTCACTGCGGATAGGTAAAGGCCAAAAGTAGGACATAGCGCAAATGGCCGAATCTACTGGCGACGAAGCGCAATTTGAAGGTGACGCGGGGACGCTCCGCCGCCCATGGCAAGCCTATTATGAAGCGACGCTTGGCTTCCGCAACCACTGGTATCCCGTGTTCTTCAGTCGTGCTCTCGCCGAGGGCGAAAGCCGCGGACAAATGGTTCTCGGAGAGAATATTCTCTTCAAGCGGGTCGACGGTCGCGTCTATGCGATCGAAGACCGCTGCGCACACCGCGGCGTGAAGCTTTCCGTTCGCCCGGAGTGCCATACCAAAAACACCATCAGTTGCTGGTATCACGGCTTTACTTACGATGTGCGCGACGGAAAACTGATCGCAATCATCACCGATCCGGAAGGCACGCTTGTCGGCCGGATTCGTTTGAAGACCTATCCGGTCGAAGAAAAGAAAAATATGGTGTTCGTGTTTGTCGGTGACGATGAGCCACAGGACTTGGCATTGGACCTGCAGCCGGGTTTTCTCGACGACGATATTGCCATCTTTCCCGATGGTGAGCATGACGTCGTCAACAGCAATTGGCGGCTCGCCGCCGAGAACGGAGTTGACGCGTCGCACATCTATATCCACCGCAATTCGGCGCTGATCAACGTTGCGAAAAGAGCATTGCCTCTCGCCACCTATTTTCTGACGCGCGACGGAATGGTCCAGGATCAGGATGGAGCGCCAAAAGGTGTCATCAAAGGCGCCGGACAACGCACGGCTGTCTGGGAAACCGAGATTGAAGGTGTAAAGATCGGCAGCCAATACCAGCCAGGCGTCAACACGGATCAAGTCTATCGCACCGATACGTCGCTATGGATGCCCTGCGGCCTCAAGGTCGATCCTTGTCCACGACCCGGCGATATTCAGTTTGAGTGGTATGTCCCGCGGGACGAAGGGTCCCACTACTATATCGTGACATGGGGGAAGCGCGTTTCAAGCGAGGCCGATAAAACGCAATTCTACCATGAGATGAGCTCCGTCTGGAAAGAGCTCGTCGTCGATAAGTTCAATAATGAAGATGTTATCGCACGCGAAGCGATGGAGAGCTTCTACGCTGAATAAGACGGGTGGAATCGCGAGCATCTTTTCAGACCTGATCTCGTGATCGCCGAATGGCGCCGTCTGTCCAGCAAGCACAATCGTGGCATTCAGCGCAAGCCCGCCAGACGGCCGAAACGTTAGCCAGCGAAGGCAGTCGGGCTAATAGGCTGCGCGAACCTTCGCGCTTAAGCCGTCTTAACTGCGCCAGTGTCGGATCTGAGGCGCATGCATGTATCGATGATCGAATAAACCAGCTTGCGGCAGACCGGAACGAAGTCTTCAGGCCGCGCTACGCCCATTCCGCCGAGCCCCTGCAGATATTCGGCAGGTGTCGCCTCCGGATTGGCCACCCATCCTGTACGTGCCGTCGGTATGCCGAGATTGCGGATCATCGAAATATCAGTCTGTCCGCTCGAAACGCGCGGCGGGGGATGCGGCTTCCCCTCGACCTCCTCCCAAGCCCGTCGGGCTGATTGGATGATCCAGTTTTCGGGATCCGTTCGCGCGCCGGGCAGCGCCGCCACCATTTCCCAAGATAGCTCGACGCCGAGCCGGCGTTGAATGTCGTCGATCGCCTCAGCAAACTGAGCTTTGACCTCTGCCGGCGGCGTACGCGGATTGCAGCGAATGTCCAAAAACAGTTCGGTCGTTGCCGAGGGAAACGCGGCGCGCCCACCTGAACCGCCCTGCACGGCAGCAATCCAGCCCTGCGGCGCCACGAGTCCCGATGTGTTTTTCACGGTGTATTTGGTCAGCCATTCTTCAAGCTCGAGAATAACTTTGGCCATGGGCACGATCGAGGATCGGAAGTTGGGAAGGTCATGCCGCATTCCCGCATATCCGAGGGTCCCTTCGCACACCACCTTGAACCAGCAAAGGCCCGGCTCCTCATAAGAAACAGCGTTGCCTGGTTTCATCACCAGTCCAAAATCGGCGTGGACACCACGGCTTAACAGGTGCGCCACGCCATCGGAGAGACCGCGCCGCCCCGCTGCGGTGACGTCAAGCGGCATCCCCCCGCCCGCGTATCCAAGCAAGAGGTCCCCGGCCAGAGGCGCCTTGACGGCCAGAACTGCTCGCACCGCCTCGGCGATCGTGGTCGCCATCGCTTTGGGGTTGGAGGCGCCGAGGCCAATGATCATCCCATCCTGTTCGATGGGAGTGGGTTGCATGTCGGGCCGCAGCACCGGCCCGCACCAGGGGAGGTCGCTGGCATCACCCTCCATGTGCGTGTCGATTGGGGCATACAGCAGTAAACTTGTCCCCCTGGCATCGTTGCCGCGCTTGCGCCCGATGGCATTGCCCGACAACTCAGTCATGGGTTGGTATGACGCGTCGAGCCCTATGCCTTGCATGTAACTCACCAGCCATTCGGCCAGCTCACGCTCCCGCCCAGTGGGACTGTGAATACCGGTTATCGTGCGATTGACGTCCCTCAACCGCTTGAGACTTATTTCCGCAACCGCCGCTTCGAAAAATGTCCGTTGTTCAGGCGAGAGACCCGGATGCAGCATGTCAATGAGACTTTCCGATAGGCGCGAATTTCACCGGATGATGCATTGGGCGCAGCCGGTGTCAAAGCCCTGGATGGCTTCGTACATGACCTTTTCTGCCGAGCGGCCGGCGAACGCGCCCGCGAGCATAATCCAGCTTCGCACTTCCCCGGTGGAGGAGCCGGCGGCGTTGATCTGATCATCGGTCAACCGGGCGAGCGCCTCCCCCCGTCCAGCGCAGAAATCGTCCAAAAACCTTTGATCGAATTCTTGATCGATCCAGCCCATCTGCATCGAGCCAACCGAATGCGACAATCCGCCTGTCGCAATGATGGCGACGCGCTTGTCGGCGTCCCAGCGTGCGATCGCATCTGCCAACCATTGGCCCACGGCATAGCAACGGCGCGGACTGGGCATTGGAGCCGACGCGCAATTGACATAGACCGGAACCATCGGATAGCGCCCCGCCGCATCAATTTTTACGATTGGCACCATGAAACCGTGGTCGACATCCCAATTCTCGATGACCGCCCAGTCTACGCCTTCGTCAAGGCCTCGCTCGATAAGATAGGTGGAAAAGGCGAGATCGCTCGGAACTCGGCGATAGGGCAACGGATAGGCGCGTAACTTGGCCTCGATTGGGCCCCCAAACGCCTCGAACATCCCGATCGCGAAGGCCGGCATATTGTCGATGAAGAACGTATTCAAATGTTCAGATGAAATGATCAACGTGACATCGGGTTTCGCCCGCTCAAGGGCCGTGGCGAGCCTCTCATACCCAGCATTGAAAATAGCGACCTGTTTGGGGTCGCCCAATTCAGGCGTGTTGATAATGTGCGCCAAGTGCGACGTCGCGAGTCCAAGGCAGAGTGTAGCCACGCTAATCTCCTCAGCTTCGGCCGGCAATTACCTTCGCGAAGGACTCGGGTTTCATCCCGTGCAACGCGTATAGGCGATAGACGAGGTTAGGCAACAGCCCAAGCTCAAGGAGTTGCGCATAATCCTGCTCCAGCAAGGCCTGTCGCGCCGCGTCATCTAGAGGATAATTCGCAAAGAATGCCGCCTTGTCGGCGACCAGCTTGCGGCCCTCCGGGTGCCGGCAAAGATCCATTGTCGCCCGGTTCAGCATATAACGCGGAGACCCGGTGACCGAAGACACAGTCGTCTCATCCATATTAATCTCTTGCTTTCGCAGTCAATCTCGTCGGCCGCTTGCGCTGGATAGCCCGTCCGTGCTTGCTTGCCAAACGTCGCCATTCGCCGATGATCATATCCGGGCGGAACAGTTGCTCCTGATTCCAGCCATCTTCATCAGCGTAGAAGCTTTCCATCGCCTCTCGCGCAAGAACATCTTCATTATTGAATTTATTGACGACCAGATCCTTCCAGATAGCATCCATCTCATAATTGAATTGCTTTATCTCACTTTTATCGGTCGTCCGTTTACCCCATGTCACTATGTAATGGTGCGATCCTTCGTCTCGTGGAACATACCATTCAAACTGTATGAGATCGGGGCGTGGGAACGGATCGACCTTCAACCCGCACGGCAACCAAAGCGAGGTATCGGTGCCTTTCCCGGGAGGCGCATCGGGCGCGGGTCGGTATTGGCTACTCACTTTAACGCCTTCGATTTCGGTTTCCCACACCTGGATGCGTTGGCCGGCACCTTTCACGACGCCTTTGGGATGCCCATCCTTATCATGCACCATCCCCTCGCGGCTGAGGAAATAGCTGGCAAGCGATACGGGCCGCTTTGCAACATTCACGAGCGCTGAATTGCGGTGAATGTAGATGTGCGACGCATCGACGCCATTTTCGGCGGCGAGCCGCCAATTGCTGTTGACGACTTCATTCTCACCGTTTGGATAAATCGCCAAATCCGCGTCGAGGAAGCCGGGCTGAAGGTCGAGCGCCAGCGGAGTGGGCGCTCCATCGCCGATGAATATGAAGACCATATTCTTATGTTCTTCGACGACGTAGTTTTTTAAATTTCGTTTACCGACCAGCGTACTTTCTGGGTCCGTGATAATCGCAACCAGTTTTCCGTCGCGTACGTCATAAGTAAAGCCATGATACCAGCAACTGATGGTGTTTTTGGTATGACACTCGGGGCGCACGGAGAGAGCTACACCCCGATGAATGCATCGATCTTCAATCGCATAGACGCGGCCTTCGACTCTTTTGAACAGGACGCGCTCGCCAAGAAGCGTCTCGCCTCGGCAAGCGCCCTCTTCGAGCTGGTTGCTGAAAAAAGCCGGATACCAGTGATTACGGAAGCCCAGAGTCGCTTCAACATAAGGAGCCCATGGACGTCGAACAGTGTTGTTTTCGACATCCATTGCCACGCCTTCTTCGCCCGAAGCGGTGGTCGTATTGGTCATGGCATTTGCCTCGCAGCTCTCTCAATTGAGCAGAAAGTTCAAAACGACGCGGTTGAATTCTTCTGCATGTTCTACCTGGGCCCAATGGCCGCATTTGGTGAACATATGGAGCCGGCCGTCGGGAACCATTCGCGCAATCTGAATCCCAACGTCCAGAGCGCCAAAGCGATCGTCGGCCCCCCAAACCCCGAGGAACTTTGCTTTGAGCTTCGGAAGCTCAGCATACAGGCTTTCCCTGGGAATTGGCCCCTGTTTCTTGCCGAAAAGTTCGGTTACTTCCGGATCCGCGCTCGCTTGATAGCGCTCTTCAAACGTTTCCTCGGTGAGGAACGACGAATCGTAGACGATCGATTCCAAGAGAATGCGCAGCTTCTCCCGACTCGGCCCGGTGCCCGAATAGTACCGGCTGATCATGCGGATACCTTCGGCGGGGAACGGTGTCATAACCGGCGGCACAGCACCGCTGCCGATCGCCACGATCCGGGATGTGCGTTCGGGGTAGTCAAGCCCGATCTTCAGAGCGACTTGCCCGCCCATCGAATTGCCGACGAAATGCGCTGACTCAATACCAAGCTCGCTCATGAAGCTGTTCAGAATGCGGGCCGTATATTTCAGGCGGCCCTCCTTCAGTACGACCTTCTCGCTCTTGCCGTACTGCGGCATATCGAAAAGGATGACACGCAAATGCTGAGAGAAAGCATCGACGTTGTCTTTGAAGTTGCTTTCGGCGCTGGCGCCCGGACCAGCTCCGTGGAGGCAAATCACTGGATATCCCTGCCCCGTCTCCTGATAATGAACGCGGACGCCCTCGATTGTTTTGAATTTGCTTTCGAGCGCCTTACCCTTGGTCGCCATCGCATCATACTCCGTTCAATTGTTCGGGTCGCTGCACTATTATCATCCGTTCGGATGATTATCCCAGCTTCGCCCGTCTCATGTCTACTGTCGATCATCTCACAAATTGAGGTAGCTCAACGTTTGATCACAATCCAGCGTCTTGTCCGGGACTACACAGTCGACGCTATTAAGACATGTCATCGGGCTCTCAATCTTATTGCGATCGCTCCCTAAGAAGCTTAGGCGTCGGACGAGCTCGTTCCATTGACGAGATCAAGCGCAACGTCGACAATCATATCCTCTTGGCCTCCGACCATTCTGCGCCGACCAAGCTCCACCAGAATTTTCCGGGTATCGACACCATGAATGCGAGACGCATTTTCCGCGTGCCGAAGAAAACTCGAATAGACACCGGCATGTCCGAGCGATAGCGACTCGCGGTCGACGCGAACAGGCCGATCCTGCAGCGGACGGACAAGATCATCAGCCGCGTCCATGAGCCGGCCGAGATCGCAATCGGTTTCAATCCCCATACGATCAAGAACCGCCACCAGCGCCTCGATCGGAGCATTGCCAGCCCCCGCGCCCATACCCGCGAGCGAAGCGTCCGCGCGCACCGCCCCCGCCTCAATGCCGGCAATTGCGTTCGCCACACCCATCGTAAGATTGTGGTGCGTGTGAACACCCACTTCAGTCGACGACGCCAGCGCCTGACGGAGTGCCGTCACCGCTTCACGATAATGCCCGGGCAACATCGCGCCAGCCGAGTCCGTCACATACACACATTCGGCGCCATAACTTTCCATGAGCTTGGCTTGCCGCGCCAATTCGGCCGCCGGCACCATATGCGCCATCATCAGAAAGCCAACCGTATCCATGCCGAGATTACGTGCAGCCCCCATGTGCTGAGCAGCTATGTCGGCCTCCGTGCAATGAGTCGCGATACGCACGCTTCGGGCGCCCGCTTCATATGCATTCCGCAGATCGTGAATGGTGCCGATACCGGGTATGAGCAGGATAGCGACGCTTGCCCGCTTCACCTCGCCAGCAACGAGCGCAATCCAATCGGTGTCATCGCTCGCGCCGAAGCCGTAGTTGAAAGATGAGCCGGCAAGACCGTCGCCGTGCGTGATCTCAATCGAATCGACGCCGGCCTGATCCAAGGCTCGCGCAATAGCCTTGATGTCGTCGCCCTTATATTGATGACGGATCGCATGCATGCCGTCACGAAGCGTAACGTCCTGAATGTAGAGTTTTGAAGTGTCTTTGCGCGCCATTAATGGGACTCCCTCGCCAGGGTCTTCTCGGCCCAAAGTTCCCCTGTCCTCAGAGCTGCTGAGGTCATGATGTCAAGGTTACCTGCGTAAGAGGGCAGATAATGCGCTGCACCCTCGACCTCGAGAAAGACGGAAGTCTTAAGACCGGAGCACAAGCCGGCACCGGGAATTTTCACGGGAGAATTGTCGCCGATGTGCTCAAATTGTACTTTCTGCTTCAGACGATAGCCAGGCACAAATTTTTGCACGCCCGCCACCGCCTGATGTATCGACGCCTCGATGTCCTTGGGATCACCCCCCATTGACAAAGTAAAAACAGTATCCCGCATGATCAACGGTGGTTCGGCCGGGTTGAGAACAATGATCGCCTTACCGTGTTCGGCACCACCGAGTTTGCAAATTGCATCGCTTGTCGTTTCTGTGAATTCATCAATATTGGCTCTCGTGCCCGGGCCCGCGGATTTCGACGCTATCGATGCAACGATCTCCGCGTAAATGAGTCGGTCGCATGCTCGCCTCACCGCGTGGACGATCGGTATGGTTGCCTGACCGCCGCAGGTGACCATGTTCACGTTCCGCTCGCCAAGATTAGCGACACCATTGATCGTCGGTATCGTAAACGGACCGATAGCGGCGGGCGTAAGATCAATCATCATTTTGCCGTCTTTACGCAACGCTTCGTCGTTGGAAATATGCGCTTTTGCCGACGTTGCGTCGAACACCAGCGATATGTCGGAATAATGGGGAAGTCGGCGAAGTCCATCGATTCCCTCATGGGTGATGGGGACACCGAGACGGGCTGCTCGCGCCAGACCATCCGAGGCGGGATCGATCCCAACCATGGCGCCCATTTCGAGCCGCTCCCCCGTCCGGAGGATCTTGATCATGAGGTCGGTGCCAATATTGCCGGACCCAATGATGGCG
>Ga0206858_1185_pt2 | contig 11876 bp, 5 predicted proteins | sample Alteio_BWOrgCont_46_FD_152622 | JGI IMG/M metagenome (GOLD analysis project Ga0206858, IMG submission 152622) | Enriched cells from forest soil in Barre Woods Harvard Forest LTER site, Petersham, Massachusetts, United States -... | ecosystem: Environmental > Terrestrial > Soil > Temperate forest > O... | reverse complement strand
GTTGCAATAAATTGAACTCTTCATTTTCATACACCACCTTCTTCGTTAAACTAAAACAGTTTAATGGCTTACCCCGTAAGCTAAACACCGCCTGGGTTTCCACGTTTCTTGCTTTTGTAATAGAACCGCTTGCACTATCTCCTTCGGTAATAAATATCGTACTCTCTTTTGCTTTTTCTAAAATCCTGTCCTTATCTTTTCCTGATGGTTCATCGTTGTAATGAAATTTACAATCACGCAGTTTTTTATTGTGCAGGTTCGCTTTCTTAGCCCGTTCATTTGCCAGTTTACGAATACCGGATAATTCTTTACGTTCCCGTTCGCTTTGCTCGATACGTTTTTTTAATGCATCTGCAGTTGTTGGGTTGCGATGTAAAAAATTATTTAATTCCTTCATTAAAAAATCCGTAACAAAATTGCGCATTGATGGTCCATCTTCATATACCACCTGCGAACCTAGTTTTGTTTTGGTCTGGCTTTCAAAAACCGGTTCCTGTACACGAACGGAAACTGCCGCACAAATGCTTCCACGTATATCGGCAGCATCATAATCTTTCTTATAAAAATCACGGATGGTTTTTACATAGCCTTCACGAAAAGCCGCTAAGTGTGTGCCTCCCTGCGTGGTAAACTGTCCGTTTACAAAACTATAATACTCTTCGCCGTATGCACTTTCATGCGTTACTGCTACTTCTATGTCTTCTCCTTTAATATGTATAATCGGATAGCGGATTTCATCTGCATTGGTTTTGCGTTGCAATAAATCCAACAAACCGTTTTTACTTACATAGCGTTTGCCATTGTAATTAATAACAAGCCCCGCATTCAGGTAACAGTAATTCCAAAATTGATTATCTAAATATTCCTGTACAAAATGGAAATTTTTAAAAATGGTTTCATCGGGGATAAACGTAACAAAGGTCCCGTTGTCCTCTTTGGTTGCAAGTTCTTTATGTTCTTTAGATAAAACGCCTTTTTCAAACTCTGCTGTCTTTTCTTTTCCTTCCCGATATGCCGTTACTTTAAAATAATTGCTTAATGCGTTTACAGCTTTTGTACCCACACCATTTAACCCCACACTCTTTTGAAACGCTTTGCTATCGTACTTTGCACCGGTATTTATTTTGCTTACTACATCTACCACTTTTCCTAAAGGGATACCACGTCCCCAGTCCCGTACTGTAATTGTTTTGCCATCGATTGTAACATCCACGTGCTTACCGTAGCCCATTGTGTGTTCATCAATACAGTTATCAATCACCTCTTTCAGCAATACATAAATACCATCATCGGGACTGCTTCCATCGCCGAGTTTACCAATGTACATCCCCGGACGGATACGAATATGTTCCCGCCAATCCAGGCTTTTAATCGAGTCTTCGTTATAATCAAATAGGTCTTTTTCCGCCATGTCGTTTTTTTCTAAATCTTAATTTTTCGATTGTATGATTTGCAGGATTTTTATGCACTACAATGCCTTTTGCGCTCACACAATCCTGCGAATTTAGCGGAATGGCTGCATTATCCCCAATAATGACTTATCCACAACGGGAACAGAAATGTGAGAAAAATAATGAAAGGGCGTCTGTAAATGCCAAACTCAATACTGTCGTGGCTTTTAGGATTTTATTTGGAAGCAGAAAAGAATGGTTCGAAAATCTATATTACAAATAAATAGTAAAAGTCCCCATATGAGGACTTTTTACATTTATGACTTTATCCAATGTCGCTTAATTATGCCTCGTAGAGGCGATATGTTTTTAGAAAAAGAATACAAGATGTAGCAGCTACCATTTGAGGCGATGCATTAACATGCCGCTCCTACGGAGCTTTGTTTATGATGCATTAATTCTGTCTTTGCTAGTAACATATCGCTCCTATGGAGCTTTGGTTTATGATGTATTAATTCTGTTTCTACTAACATATCGCTCCTACGGAGCTTAGAATTTGTGACTAAACGTGATTGGTTTAATATCAGTTAAATTATAGGTTTTCCAATGCAGCAATAATTGCATCCGTAGTTCCTACTTCGCCTAATCTTGGATAGATATTTTTTACGCTGTTGTTGTATGCTTCTTCTACCATATCTGTTGTGGCATCTTGTGCAAAACTTACATTGTAGCCTAATACACTTGCATCCCGTGCTGTACCTTCTACGCCGATGCTGGTAGATACACCGCACATTACAATACCGGTAATTTCTCTTTTCTGTAACTCAGCTTGTAAAGCTGTATCCGGAAAAGCACTCCAGGTATGTTTGGTTACAAAAAAATCATCCGGTCCTGCTTGTATTTCCGGAATAATTTCTGTCCAATCTTCTTTGGGCGGAGTAGAGCTGCCACCCTTTGCATCTTTACGGGCTGTCATCCATTTTGCATTTCCGGGGTTTACATTTACGATTGCTACCGGTAATCCTGCTTTATGAAAAGCTTCTACCAGTTTTACCGAATTGGCAATAATACCGCTCATTGGATGCACGGTTGGATATTGTACGATTCCTTTTTGTAAATCGATTATCACCAATGCTGTTTTTTTGTCAAGTGCTGTGATCATTTTATTGTTTTTAAATGTTTAAACGTTTAGAGGTTTAGTTATAGTTCAATGGCGGCTTCCATTGGGATTGGTTTTTGGATTGCTGCTTCGGCTTTTTTCTTTTCGTTTTTCTTAAGGAACCTTAGATGCAAAGCTCCAATCAATAAAGCTATACAACCCTCTGCCAGTACGGTATTCTGTACATCAATCTTTTGTGAAACCGTTCCTACTATTAATCCTCCAAGTGGTTGCATACCGAAGAATGCCATTGCGTAAAAACTAATAACACGGCCCCGCATTTCAGGGATAACGGTTGTTTGTATAATCGTGTTGGTAATAGTTACCTGCGACATCATTCCGAATGCACCAATCGTTGCAAAGACTAATGCCAATGGATAGATGGTGGTATGCGAAAACAGTACCAGTCCTGCACCAAAAACAAACGTGTTGATGGCTAATATTTTTTTCAAATTTTTACCAGGCTTTAAGGAGGCTAAAAAGATGGCACCGGAAAAAGCGCCCAATCCTATAGCACTGTCAATTACACCAAAAGTAGAAGCTGTGCCATGAAAAATATCTCTTGCATAAACGGGTATCAATGTTGAGAAAGGCAGTACGAGCAAACTGATTAACCCCAGCATTATTATTAAAAAACCAATTTCAGGAGTTTGCTTTATATACACCAATCCTTCTTTTAATTCTGCAAATACATTTTTGTTTTTTGCATTTTGTTTTTCTTTAGGCAGCTTCATCATCAACAATGAAATAATAACGGCTAAAAAACTTAAAGCGTTTAAGCCAAAGCAAACGGTATCTCCTAATTTTTCAATAGCGATCCCTGCTATGCCCGGCCCTATTAATCTTGATAAATTAACCATTGAAGAATTTAATGCCAATGCGTTGGGCAAATCTTTTTTATCCTCGATCATCATATACACAGTAGATTGCCTTGCCGGCACATCAAATGCATTGATGATGCCGAGCATTACACTTAATGCTAAAATTTCCCAAATATGATAATGACCAAACCATATTACTACAGTAAGCAATATCGCCTGTATCATAGATATTACTTGTGTAGCTAATAATACTTTATAACGATCGTAACGATCGGCAATAATACCGCCGAGGAATGAAAATAAAAAGGAAGGGAACATAGTTGCAAACAATGTAACCCCCAACATAAATTTAGAATGTGTTAAGGAATACACTACCCAGCTCACGGCTGTTTTTTGCATCCAGGTACCGATTAAAGAAACGGATTGCCCGGCAAAAAACAAGCGGTAGTTACGATTTTTAAATGCGCTGAATGTACTTATTTTCATTGTTTAATTCTTTGGAGTTGGGTACTGGATGCTTGATCCTTGATACTTGATCCTTGATACTTGATTCTTGATACTGGAAGAAAACTCTCTGTGCTTCGAATATCCAGTATCAACAACATCCAGTATCAATAGTATCCAGGTATCCATCATCAATCAAAATCCACCAGTTTTGTTAATGGCACTATTGCCCTTTGTAATATCTCTAAATCCTTTGCAGTACAGGTTTCCTGCAATGCTTTATTAAGCCACTCGGCCCGTTCATTACGTACCTGGTGCAATACGTTTAGTCCATTTTTTGTTAATGTAATAATTGATTTTCTTTTATCGGTTGGTGATATACGCCTGGCTATATATCCCAATTCTGATAAATGATTTAATATCTGCGACATCGACTGTGTTGTAATTTTTTCCATGGCAGCCAGTTCACTTGGTAGCAATTCTTTGTGCTGATCCAGCAATGCAATAGTTGAACGCTCCGTTAGCGAAAGCTTGCCACCTGTTTCAGATTTGGTCCTCATCTTTTTTATCAAACGGGTTAATACCGTCCGAAGATCTACTGCCAGTTGCGGAGTTTGTTCGTTTGCCATAATAAGTAACTAAACTTGTAAGTTTGCCTTACAAATATACGCCACTATTTTTAATCAGCAGTAAAAAAAATCTTTCGGGGATTATAAAAACTTTAAATTAAAAAACAGGTGTTTATATAATGTGATGCAACACAAAGATTAACCACAAAAAAACAAACACTCGATTTGAATACATTAACTTTACGTTTACTTTTAATTATAGAATAAGATGAAACTTTTACCGGTATCGATCGCTTTTTTTGTGCTTGTTTTAATGGCTGGCTGTAGCTCTTCCAAACATTTATCGCCCGATGAAAAAGCTTCTCTTGACGAATGGATTGGAAAAACAAGAAGCGACCTTATAAAAACCTGGGGGCGTCCGGCAAAAGAAACGACTGATGGAAAAGGTGGCGAAATGATTACGTACGACACAAGCATCGTACATGCAAAACCATCTACTACTATTTTCAATAATGGCAATCGTGGATTAAACAATACCGCTGCCGATACCTATGTAGTAACGCATAGCCGGATTTTTTATATTAATCCCCAAGCAATTATTTACCGTTGGGAAGCCGAAGAACGACAAGGATATTGATTGGGTAAAACTAACCGTAAATCAGTATAAATACTACCACAAACCCTTACCGGTAACGATTGCATAAAAATTCATCCTTCCCGCAAATGCAAGTCTCCAAAAGTTGCTTAACTTTTGCCTTATAGTATTTCTCTGTTTAGCTGTGGAATTCTATTATTTAACGTAATTACGATTGATCCGGCAACTTGTACCGCAATTATTGAGGTACAGCTTGTTATATCATGAATTAAAACGACTGCTTGGTATGTCTCCAAAAAAAATTTACGCAACGAATTGCAACGGAAAAAACGCATGTCCGGCAGGTACTGTTTTAAATAATTCAATAAATAATAATAAGTTTTAATTATATACATTGGCAGAGGCAATTTATGCACTCTCCCGGCGTTTTATAAGAATCGGCAGCAAATAACCTACTGGTTACAGCATTTTACAGAAGATACATGAGTGCAATGCCATGAAAAAAACTTTACGCCTAGTTACAAAATCCCATATCAGCCTGCTTTTGTATGCTATAAGGGGAGGCTTGCTCCTAACTGCGGCGCCCTTCATCAACAAACTGAATAATAAAAAAAGTCACCATAGTTTTATTTCTGCAAAAAATTATTTCAAAGTTTTTTTTATTGTTTTTTTTCTGCATAGTCTTTTCTGCAAAATTATTAGCACAAACATTTTCCGCAACCTGGTCGCTGGCATCTTCTACTGCCCAAACCGGCAATACGGGTGCCGTGACTTCAGGCAATACCGAGTTAATTGGCTCAGGCATGAGCACTCCTACTTACAGTGGCAGCTATCAACTTTTTACAAAACCTGGCAGCAATAACTGGCCCACTACTGTTACAACTGCAGATGGCATTTATGTTGAATTTCCTGTAACGCCTACAGCCGGAAATAATCTCACTATTACAAGCATTACTTTTTCGGCATACATGAAGAATGGGTCTGGCTCGCAACTTACAGCAAATTTATACACAGGCACCACCTCAACAGGAATAACCACAAACATTACATCAGCTACCAGCGCATCACCCAATAATATTTCGCTTACCGGTTTATCTATAGCTGTTCCAAATGGCACTACACAATACATTGCATTTTACATTACGGGAAATATTACACGTTCGTTACTGCTTTCCAATTTAGTAATTTCAGGCACCTCAACTTCTGCTTTTTGTGCACAGGCAACACTAACTGCCAATAGTGCTGTTAGTATCCCGGCTGCTACTATTGGAGCAGGTACAACAGGCAATCTTCTATCTGCTTTTTCCATCGGCGCCAATACAAACCTAACATTTACCGGACTATCTTTTCCATTTACCAGCAGCGGTTTGGTAGCCGGCGATATTGTTAATTATAAATTGTATTATACAGCTACCAATACATTTACAAGCCCTACTCTGCTAAGCACAGTTACATCAGCTTTGGCAACAAGCCCTATTAATTTTGGAGGATTTTCGCAATCGATCACATCACCCAATACAGGTTATTTTTGGGTAACGACAGATATTTCCGCATCAGGAGTTACGGGACATTCCATCACCCCTTCGGCTCTGGCAACTTCTAACCTAACATTTACCGGCTCACCAACTACTTGTGGCTCTGTTGCAGCAGGAGGCACGCAAAGTATCCTGGTATATACAGCTCCAACTGTTACAACATCAGCTACAACCAGCATTACTACCACAACAGCAACCATTGGCGGAAACGTTACTGCTACAGGAGGCACCACGGTTACGGAAAAAGGGCTTATCTATAGTACTGGCCCTATTACCGACACTACAAGTACAACAGGAGGTGGAAAAATATTGAATGCAACCGGAGGAACTGGTGCATACACAGCCTCACTTACAAATTTGTTACCCGGCACTACCTATCATGTAATGTCTTTTGCAGTAAATAGCCAGGGTGTAAGCTATGGGGCCGACTCTACGTTTACTACTCCGCCGGCACCAATCAGAAGTTGTGGAGGAACTGTACTTAATGGTTCTGCTGCTAAAGAAGGTACTTTTTATTTATATGCATATACCCAAGCCGGTGAAAAAATAGACTGGGATGTAATACGGACTTTGGCAACTTCTGCCGGCAATTGGACAATCAAAGTTTATACACCAACCGGACTATACAGTACCTGCACAATAGGAACTACTGTAGGTAACCAATGTACTACGGCACAGATTGCAGTTACTGCAGCAACTGCCGGTATATGGACGCTTCAGGCAATACCATCCGGAACAAATGGCGGTGATATTGTATGCCCGAGTTTAAATGTATATAATTCAGGAGGCAGTGCCATTACAGGAAGGGTGTGGACAGAGAGCCTTCATGGACAGGATAACTCAAGTGGTGTTGAACCAACTTTTACACTTTACTTTCTCACTCCGCAAGGGTATGAATATTCTGCAACCTATTCAGGATTAAACGGCTTGAATTACACGATTGTTTCGGATGCTTATGGTGTTCGATCTTCAGGCAGCTCCTGCGTATCTGCTTACCAAAGTACTTCCTATTCGGGAGCAACAAGCCCACTGGGGCCCGACCAATCAACCTGTGGTACAACAGACAAAATATTCTTTTCGCCTTTCGACACAAGTTTACCAGCCTCTGCTCCCCGCTTTAATATTGCTGCAGGAAGTGGACAAATAACGGAACCGTTGATTATTGCACCGGATACTCCTGTTCTTTCCAATCCCGTTTATACAAGAAGTGTTTGTGCCAGCAGCAGTACAGTAAGTTTTAATGTTACCGGCTTTACCGGAACGGGTTATATTTATATTGATGTAAATGACAATGGCAGTTTTAACGATCCTGTGGATGTAGTTGATACGGTAAATTTTGTAAACGGTGTAAACACTTATACGTTTAATGGCAAAGATGGATTAGGCAATACAATACCTGTTACACAAGCGATGAATGTAAAAGTAGCCATCAGCAAACTGGGAGAAACGCATTTTGTGATGAGTGATATTGAGGTGTTTGGAGGAATAAGTGTAACAAGGTTGAATGGTCCCGGTTCGCCAAGCAATTTATTATATTGGAATGATTCGAATCTGCCTACCGGCAACAACTGTTCGTTTACACCTGTAGTAAATGGAAGTGGCGGTGTAAATAGTGCAGGAGGAGTGCATGGTTGGACAGAGTGCGGATCATGCAGTCCGATCAGTGCTTCGTGTGGAAATACCAATAGCACCTCTCCTCCTCAAGATGCAGGATCATGGGGTAACCAACGATTAATTGATAACTGGGCTTATATCACAGACAGCACGATAAACCATACTATTTACGTACCTCCTATTGCAGACACTACATATCAAACTGCCTGTTCTAATAATTTGCCATTTGTATGGAATGGCCACTCCTACGCAACTGCAGGAACATATAGTGCAACATTAACCAGTTCAGGAGGATGCGATTCTGTTGTGATATTAATATTAACTGTAAAAACTTCTACTACCAGCACAACCAATATAAGTATTTGCCCATCAGCATTCCCTTATACCTGGAATGGTCATTCCTACGCAACGGCCGGAACATATTCAGTAACACTAACAAATACTGTTGGATGCGATTCAGTTGCTACTTTAATATTAACACAGAAAGCGGTTTCAACAAGCACAACCAATATAAGCATTTGCCCATCAGCTTTCCCATACAGTTGGAACAGCAATTCCTATGCAACGGCAGGGACATACTCTGTTACATTAGTAAATTCGGTTGGGTGCGATTCGGTTGCTACTTTAATATTAACACAGAAAGCTGTTTCAACAAGCACGACTAATGTAAGCATTTGTTCTTCTTCTTTCCCATATACCTGGAATGCTCATTCATATGCAACAGCGGGAACATACTCGGTTACATTAGTAAACTCGGTTGGATGTGATTCAGTTGCTACTTTGATATTAGCACAGAAAGCGGTTTCAACAAGCACGACTAATGTAAGTCTTTGCCCTTCGGCTTTCCCATACAGTTGGAATGCTCATTCATATGCAACAGCGGGAACATATTCGGTTACATTAGTAAACTCGGTTGGATGTGATTCGGTTGCTACTTTAATATTGGCGCAGAAAGCAGTTTCTGCAAGCACAACTAATGTAAGCATTTGCCCTTCGGCTTTCCCATACAATTGGAATGCTCATTCATATGCAACGGCGGGAACATATTCGGTTACATTGGTAAACTCGGTTGGATGCGATTCGATTGCTACTTTAATATTAACACAGAAAGCAGTTTCTGCAAGCACAACCAATATAAGTATTTGCCCATCAGCTTTCCCATACAGTTGGAATGCTCATTCATATGCAACAGCAGGAACATATTCGGTTACATTAGTAAACTCGGTTGGATGCGATTCGGTTGCTACTTTAATATTGGCGCAGAAAGCAGTTTCTGCAAGTACAACCAATATAAGTATTTGCCCATCAGCTTTCCCATACAATTGGAATGCTCATTCATATGCAACTGCAGGAACATATTCGGTTACATTAGTAAACTCGGTTGGATGCGATTCGATTGCTACTTTAATATTGGCGCAGAAAGCAGTTTCTGCAAGTACAACCAATATAAGTATTTGCCCATCAGCTTTCCCATACATTTGGAACAGTAATTCTTATGCAACTGCAGGAACGTATTCGATAACATTAACTAATTCGGTTGGATGCGATTCGGTTGCTACTTTAATATTAACACAGAAAGCAGTTTCAACAAGTACAACAAACGTAAGTATTTGCCCATCGGCTTTCCCTTACAGTTGGAATACACATTCCTATACAACGGCAGGAACGTATTCGGTTACATTAACTAATTCCGTTGGATGTGATTCGGTTGCTACTTTAATATTAATACAGAAAGCAGTTTCAACAAGCACAACCAATATAAGCATTTGCCCATCAGCTTTTCCATACACCTGGAATAGTAATTCTTATGCAACAGCTGGAACATATTCAGTTACATTAACCAACTCAGTTGGATGCGATTCAGTTGCTACTTTGATATTAACACAAAAAGCAGTTTCTGCAACTACGACTAATGTAAGCCTTTGCCCATCAGCTTTCCCATACACTTGGAACAGTAATTCTTATGCAACAGCAGGAACGTATTCGGTTACATTAACCAACTCTGTTGGATGCGATTCAGTTGCAACTTTGATATTAACACAAAAAGCAGTTTCAACAAGCACAACTAATATAAGCGTTTGCCCATCAGCTTTCCCATACACTTGGAACAGTAATTCTTATGCAACTGCAGGAACGTATTCAGTAACATTAACCAATGCTGCGGGATGTGATTCGGTTGCTACTTTAATATTAACGCAGAAAGCTGTTTCAACAAGTACAACAAACGTAAGCATTTGCCCATCGGCTTTCCCTTACAGTTGGAATGCTCATTCATATGCAACAGCAGGAACGTATTCAGTTACATTAACCAACTCAGTTGGATGCGATTCGGTTGCTACTTTAATATTAACGCAGAAAGCTGTTTCAACAAGTACAACAAACGTAAGCATTTGCCCATCGGCTTTTCCATACAGTTGGAATACTCATTCATATGCAACAGCGGGAACATATTCGGTTACATTAGTAAACTCGGTTGGATGCGATTCAGTTGCTACTTTGATATTAACACAAAAAGCAGTTTCTGCAAGTACGACTAATGTAAGCATTTGCCCTTCTGCTTTTCCATACAGTTGGAATACTCATTCATATGCAACAGCGGGAACGTATTCGGTTACATTAACTAATTCGGTTGGATGCGATTCAGTTGCTACATTAATATTAACACAGAAAGTAGTTTCAACAAGCACAACTAATGTAAGCATATGCCCATCGGCTTTCCCGTATAGCTGGAATGGAAATTCTTATGCAACTGCAGGAACCTATTCGGTAACATTAACTAATTCGGTTGGATGTGATTCAGTTGCGACTTTAATATTAGCACAGAAAGCTGTTTCAACAAGCACAACTAATATAAGCGTTTGCCCATCGGCTTTCCCGTATAGCTGGAATGGAAATTCTTATGCAACTGCAGGAACGTATTCCGTTACATTAACTAACTCGGTTGGATGCGATTCAATTGCTACTTTAATATTAGCACAGAAAGCAGTTTCTGCAAGCACAACTAATATAAGTATTTGTCCTGCATCTTTCCCCTACAGTTGGAATGGACATTCATATCCTGTTGCTGGAACATATTCTGTCACATTAACAAATACTGCTGGCTGTGATTCGGTTGCAACGTTAATCCTATCTGAAAACGCAACCTCTGCAAGCACAACCAACGTTAGCATTTGTCCTTCTGCTTTTCCGTATAGTTGGAATGGCAATTCATATCTAATACCTGGCACGTACCCTATTACTTTAGTGAGTTCAGTTGGATGCGATTCGATTGCTACTTTAATATTAACGCAGAAAGCAGTTTCAACAAGCACAACTAATGTAAGCCTCTGCCCATCAGCTTTCCCATACACTTGGAACAGCAACTCCTATACAACGGAAGGAACGTATTCGGTAACATTAACTAACTCGGTTGGATGTGATTCGGTTGCTACTTTAATATTAACGCAGAAAGCAGTTTCAACAAGTACAACAAACGTAAGCATTTGCCCATCAGCTTTCCAATACACTTGGAACAGCAACTCCTATACAACGGCAGGAACGTATTCCGTAACATTAACTAATTCGGTTGGATGTGATTCGGTTGCTACTTTAATATTAACACAGAAAGCTGTTTCAACAAGCACAACCAATATAAGCATTTGCCCATCAGCTTTTCCATACACCTGGAATAGTAATTCTTATGCAACAGCTGGAACATATTCAGTTACATTAACCAACTCAGTTGGATGCGATTCAGTTGCTACTTTGA
>Ga0206858_1218_pt1 | contig 11899 bp, 11 predicted proteins | sample Alteio_BWOrgCont_46_FD_152622 | JGI IMG/M metagenome (GOLD analysis project Ga0206858, IMG submission 152622) | Enriched cells from forest soil in Barre Woods Harvard Forest LTER site, Petersham, Massachusetts, United States -... | ecosystem: Environmental > Terrestrial > Soil > Temperate forest >... | reverse complement strand
TAAGCCATATACTTACCAAAGAAGCAATAAATAAACCGTAGATATATGTTTTATGTTTATGCAGGTTAATAAAAAAGTAGACAGAAAAAATTACTACTTGTAATGGTAGGAATAAAATAATTAATTAGTCCGGCAGCCGTAAAAGCAATGCCTAAAACAACGATAAGAAACAAACCAATAGAAAAAATAGCGGGGCTTAATTTTTTGCGTGAGTAAATAATATCGTGTAATTTGTAAGCTGCCAAATAGGTAAGTGGAAAATAACACATGCTTGAATAATGCACTATTTTGGTGTTTACTATGGTAAATATAATTAGTACCACCCAAAATAAAATAAGCATCCATTGTTTTACATATTTCTGAAAAGGTGTATCAGATAGATTTTTGGAATGGGCAGGAATAAAAAATACAGATGCAGGAAAACACCCAATTAATAAGACTACAAAATGATATAATCTAAATCCTTCATGATCTGAATCGTGAGTATTAAGTAACCTGATTTGATAATCGATAAACTCTTTTATGATAGCAAGGTTTCCATTGGCAATTTCGAATATAAACCAACTAAGACCACTAACTAAAAATACAGCAATAAATAATAGTACATTTTTAAGATTATAAAATGGATTAAATCTTAATCTAAGCCAAGCAACAAGAAATGTTAGTCCGATAATTAGCAACGCAACCGGACCTTTAGTGAGTACAGCTAAACCGACAAATAAACCAGCATAAACTGCGTTTATATTTGTTTTTTTTGAGTTGTTATTAAACCATTGCAGCAAAAAGCAAATGCTTAAAAAAATGAAAAGGTTAAACCAAGGGTCTATAATGCCTGTTTTAAAATACAGAAAGGGTAGGAAAGAGGCTGCGTAACAAAGCGTCCATAATAAACCAAAGGTGTGGTTGTTATATTTTCTACCCAAATAGTAAGTTAGGTTTAATGTAATGATGCCGCAAATAGCATCGGGGAAACGAGCTGCAAATTCGTTTACGCCAAACATTTTCATACTTAAAACCTGTAGCCAAATAAACAATGGGGGTTTTTCCCAAAAAGGTTGAAAATTAATTTGAACCTGACTGTAGTTGTGGGTAACCAGCATTTCGCGGGCGCATTCGGCAAAATTAATTTCGTCCCAATCGAACAAATGTACCGCCCCTAAAAATGGAATAAACAAAGCCGCTGCTATAATAGTAATGGCTATGTGCCAGCTAATATATTTTTTAGAAGCGTTCATTAAAATAGGTTCCAAATGGGCTTTTGAAGTTTATTAAAGCCTTCGGTCATTTTAGTTTGAAATAAAATAGCACAAACTATCCACGAAAATACAACGCCCATAAAACTACCCACGGTAATGTCCTCGAAAAAATGTTGCGATAAATAAACGCGCGAAAAAGCTACCAGTATAGCACCGATGAAACAAAGAACTTGTAGTACATTGTTTTTAGAAAAAAAACTCAGAAAAAAGAATAAACTAAATGCAGCCGTAGCATGCCCTGATGGAAAACTATGATGTATGTTTAAATCAACCCCCTCAACAACCTGTAATGACAGGTTATGGTGTGCAAACTCAAGTATAGGACGGTCAACATCGCCAAAAAAGGCATATTTAAGCCCTTGTGTAACCCCTGCACTAACTAAGTAACACAGTAACAGCGTTACAGATTTTTGTACATTAAAGAATAACAGCAGCACGGCAAACAAAATAATAAAGATGCCGTCGCCAACGTAGGTTGCATATTTAAAAAAATCGTTAAACGAGGGATTAATCAAACCATTAAAAAACAAGTGAAGTTGTAATTTATCGGTACAAAAAATAATAGTGAGGGCAGCACAAAAAACCAAGGCGTAGAGCACAATAAAAACCTTATTTTGATGTAAGATGCTTTTCAAGTTGTCTGGTAGTTAAATCAGTACTAATTGTTTAATAAGGTCTTTCTTTAAAAAGTGGTTAACATTTTGAATTAACTGATCTTTTAAAAAATGAAGCTCGTTTTTTAACTCAGCCGAATCAACTTCTAAAAACAGGGTGGTATCTTTTAAAAAAATACGCTTGGTGTGGTTTGCAATCATTTCGCCGGCAATAGTTTGCCAGTTAACATGTAAACTCGATATATCTATTTTTTTCTCTAAACGGTTTTCTTTTAAAAACTGGTTGATAGCACTACCAATGCTTTGTAGGTTTTGTTTAGACATGGGGCTAAATTACAATAAAAAAGGCTGCCTCATTTTTTGAAACAGCCTTCTTTTTAAAAAGAGTAAAAATTATTTAATGCTTTTAACTTTTTTAGCGATTTTAGATTTTAAGTTAGAAGCTTTGTTTTTATGAATAACATTACGTTTTGCAAGTTTATCAAGCATTGAAGCAACTTTAGGAAGTAAAGCAGTAGCTTCTTCTTTACTGGTAGTTGTACGTAAACGTTTCAAAAAAGTACGTGCAGTTTTAGCTTGGTAGCGATTGTGCAGTTTTTTTGTTTCAGTTTGTCTTGTTCTTTTTTCTGATGATTTATGGTTTGCCATTGCTTTTTCCTTTATAAAATGGACTGCAAATATACTTTATTTATTGTAAATAACAACAAAAATATAAAATCTTTTAAAAGTTAATAAACACTAATAAAATTAGGCAATTAAACTTATGGTCTTAAATTTGCGTCTAACATTTAAAATAACCTTTAAATTATAATATTATGAAAAAAGTAATTTTAACAGCCTTGGTTGTTGCAACCATGCAGTTAGCAAAAGCCCAAGAAACACCTGCTCTGGCAGCAGCGCCTGTACCTACACATCCACAAAGGCAAGCCCCAACCCCTGAACAAGTGGCTAACCGTCAGGCAACCCATTTACAAAAGGTTTTAACACTTACCGACGAGCAAAAACAAAAAGTTTACCAAGCGGTAGTTGCAAGAACCACTGCTATGCAGCAAATTAAAAACAACAACCGTAAAGAAATACATGCTGAAGCAAAACCTGTAAAAGAGAAATTTGTTACTGATGTAAACGCTACATTAACCCCTGAACAACAACAAAAATGGGAGCAATATCGTTTGCAACAAAAACAAAGAATGGAAGACCGTAAAAATAACCAAGCTGCGCCTGCTAACGGAACAAATGTAGCTCCGGCTGCAACTCCTGTTAAACTTGAACCTTCTGACGACGGTATGAGAAATTAATAGAGGTGAGATAAAAATTGCGAAAAATCCTTGTCGAACGGCAGGGATTTTTTGTTTTCAGGAGGTTTTTGATACCGTTTATTTTAAAAACCTAACCGCTTAAAAAGAAAGTGCCACCGTTTAAAAAGGTTTAAACTTTATGGCTGTTTGTAGGGTTAAATTTGATTAACCAATTAAAATAAATAGCCATGATTATTATAGAAAATAACGCCGCCACACTAAACGACATAGTTTTTAAAAACCGTAACAAAAGCTACGGAGCCTACGTAATACGCAGCGAATATGGTAACACCATTTTAAAATCGTTGGGAGCTACCATTTTATTTTTTGTATTTGTATGTTTATTAGCCGTTTGGTTAACTAATACAGTAGAAGAAGTTAAGAAGTTGGATATAGATGGAAATATTGTGCCGACTGTTGATTTATACAAAGTGGAAGTAGATGTTACACCCCTTAAAAAAATAGATGCGGTTGTTACTAAGCAACGACTTGCCAGTAATGCAAGCACGTCTGCTATTAGCACTAATTTAAACGATCATCCTATAGAGCAAAAAACAGACCCTATACAAACTACCGATGCCCCCGGTAATGCAGATGGCAAAACGGTTAACCCCGATGCTGCACCAGGTAATGGGACAAATGATAACTCTACCAGAACAGGCGATGGTACTGAAACAGGAGTTAATAGCCCACCTATTTTTATGCCCGATGTAATGCCATCTTTTGATAATATGGCAGGTTTTCTCCAAAAAAATTTAAGATACCCTACAATGGCTATTAATTCAGATGTTTCCGGTAAAGTAATTGTAAACTTTATTATTGATGAAGAAGGAAAAATAGAGAAAGCCACTATACTTAAAGGCATTGGTTATGGCTGCGATGAAGAAGCTCTACGCGTTATTAAATTAATGTTGAAATGGAAACCCGGTATGTTTAAAGGTAAACCCGTTAAGGTAAGTTTTAATCAGGCTATTGTGTTTAGATTACAATAAACCGTATTTTTGCATGCTTGTATACAACCAAAAATATTCAACCACAAGATAAAAAACTGCTCGATGAGGGAACTTTACTGCCCCTTATGGAGCAGTTTTACACCATACAGGGCGAAGGCTTTAACACCGGAAAAGCCGCTTATTTTATACGTTTGGGTGGTTGCGATGTGGGTTGCCATTGGTGCGATGTAAAAGAAAGTTGGGATGCATCTATACATCCGCTTACCAAAACAGAGGTGGTTCTTCAAAATGTTTTAGCTCATAATGCCAAATCGGTAGTGGTTACAGGTGGCGAGCCACTTATGTACAACCTTACCGAACTTACTCGTCAGCTTAAAGAGAAAAATATTGAAACTTTTATTGAAACATCAGGAGCCTATAAATTAACAGGAGATTGGGATTGGATTTGCCTGTCGCCAAAAAAAACAATGGCACCTTTGCAAGATGTTTACGATAAAGCGCATGAGCTTAAAATTATTGTTTACAACAAACACGATTTTATTTGGGCAGAAGAAGAGGCTAAAAAAGTGAACAAGAATTGTCACCTGTTTTTACAGCCTGAGTGGAGCAAACATGCCGAAATAACTCCTTTAATAGTAGAGTACGTAAAGAATAACCCAAAGTGGATGGTATCTTTACAAACACATAAATACATGAACATTCCGTAATGATTGTTGCACAAAACATAAATAAATTTTATGGCACGTTGCAGGTGCTTAAAAATGTATCGTTACAAATAAATAAAGCCGAAGTAGTTGCTATTGTTGGCGCATCGGGTGCGGGTAAAACAACCTTGCTGCAACTTATTGGCACATTAGATAAACCATCTGAGGGAAAAATATCGATTAATAATACCGATGTGGCTGCTTTATCCGATAAAAAACTATCGGCTTTTCGGAATAAAAATATTGGCTTTGTTTTTCAGTTTCATCATTTGTTGCCTGAGTTTACGGCTATAGAGAATGTTTGTCTGCCTGCTTTAATTGCCGGTGTTTCTAAAAAAGAAGCTACACAAAAGGCATCTGAGTTACTTAACCTATTAGGGGTTTCGCCTAGAATAGACCATAAACCAAATGAGCTTTCGGGTGGAGAGCAACAACGTGTTGCCGTAGCACGTGCTTTAATAAACGACCCTTCGGTTATTTTGGCTGATGAGCCATCGGGTAATTTAGATACCAATAACGCACACGAATTACATAAACTGTTTTTTACCTTGCGCGAAAAACTACAGCAAACCTTTGTTATTGTAACCCATAACAAAGATTTAGCCGACATGAGCGACCGCCAGTTGCTGATGAAAGATGGTATAATGCAATAACATTAATTATTAAAAAGGTTTTGTTAGCAAAGTTTTCTTAGACTTTCTATACTCCTTATATATGTAGCTACTTTTATGCGACATGAAAAAAATTATTTCGCTTAGTATATTGTTGTCTTTTTTCTTCGGGAAAATGGCAGCACAGATACAACCTCCATTTTTAAATTTAGAAACCAAGTGGGTAGATTCTGTTTATGCGAGTCTTAATCCTGATGAGCGTTTAGCGCAATTATTTATGATTGCTGCGTGGAGCAATAAAGACATGAAGCACGTTAGACAAATTGATAGTTTGATTACTAAATACAATATTGGAGGTTTGATTTTTATGCAGGGTGGTCCGGTAAGGCAAACCAAGTTGGCAAATTATTATCAATCGCGCGCTAAAACACCTTTGTTAATGAGCATTGATGGAGAGTTTGGCTTGGCTATGCGTTTGGATAGCACTACACAATATCCTCGCCAAATGACATTGGCTGCCATGCAAAACGATTCGCTGATTTATTACATGGGCAGACAAATTGCCCATGAGTGTAAAGCAGTTGGCATACACGTAAATTTTGCTCCTGTGGCTGATGTAAATAATAATCCTAATAACCCTGTAATTTCCATGCGCTCGTTTGGTGAAGACAAAACATCTGTTGCAAAAAAATCATACTTGTATATGAAGGGTTTACAAGATGAGCACGTGCTGGCTTGCGCTAAACATTTCCCGGGACATGGAGATACAGATAAAGATTCGCACAAAACCCTGCCTATTGTACCTTACAGTTTAGAACGACTGGATACACTTGAGTTGTTTCCGTTTAAATATTTATTTGAACGGGGTTTAGGTAGCATAATGGTGGCGCATTTATTTATCCCGCAATTAGATACTACTAAAAATTTGCCATCAACCTTATCTAAAAACATAGTACAAAAACTATTGAAAGAGCGTATGAATTTTAAAGGCTTGGTGTTTACCGATGCCCTAAACATGAAGGGCGCTGCCGATTATAATAAACCCGGCATGCTTGATACCAAAGCCCTTTTAGCGGGTAACGATATGCTTTTGTTTAGCGAAGATGTACCAAAAGCAATGGAAGAAATTAAAAAAGCCATTGCCAATAACGAAATTACCCAAGATGAAATTGATGCTCGTTGCAAAAAGATTTTGAAAGTAAAATACTGGTGCGGTTTAGCTAAAAACAAAGCGGCTCCTACACGTTTATTAAGTGAAGAAATAAACACCAGCGCGTCGGTTATTTTAAATACAAAGTTGTATGAAAGTGCTATTACGCTGCTTCAAAACAAAAATAACCTGTTGCCTTTACTAAAACCCGATACACTTAAAATAGCTGAAGTATCAGTAGGGGTTACAGACAAAAATATGTTCTCACAAAATTTGGCACAGTATTTTAAAACAGATTTTTTTGGTGTAACACATAACGAAAAGCAATCGGTGTATGATACACTATTAAAGAAATTATCTGCTTATAATATGGTTATTGTACAGGTTAATAAAACCAACCAAAAACCTGATGACAATTTTGGTGCCAACCCACAAAGCATTGCTTTTATAGATAGTTTGGTTAAACTAAAGCCAACTGCGGTTGTATTTTTCTCTAACCCCTATATCTTTAACAAGTATAAAAATCTGCAAAGTGCAGCAGCAGTTATTGAGGGCTATGAGTATAATAATTACAGCCAAAAAGCAGCATCTGATGTTATAGCTGGTGCGCTTGCCGTTAGTGGCAAACTGCCGGTTACAACCACGCCATTTAAACGAAACACGGGTATAATTATACCAACCGCTATCAGGTTACAGCAAGTAGCTCCTATTGTTTTAGGAATTCAAAAAAAAAAGCTCGCACAAATCGACAGCATCGCACAAAAAGGCATAAGTGATAAATGTTATCCCGGTTGCCAAATTGTAGCAGTTAAGGATGGTAAAATATTTTACTGCAAATCTTTCGGGAAATATACTTACGAAGGCACTGATACCGTAACCAATCAATCTATTTACGATATAGCCTCGGTTACTAAAGTAGCATCCTCTGCTTTGGCATTAATGGATTTAGTGGGCAAGAAAAAAATTGATGTAGATCAAAAGTTGGTACACTATTTACCTGAACTAAAAAAAACTAATAAAGAAAATATCATTATTAAAGAAATGCTAACCCATCAGGCTGGTTTGCCGGCTTGGATTCCGTTTTATCAATCAACACTGAATAAAGACAATAGTTTTAAACCCGGTTATTACAACAAGATTAAAACTCCTATATTTAGTAATCAGGTGGGAGATAGTTTATTTATACGAGCTGATTTTACGGATAGCATTTATCAAAAAATTGCTGCCGGTAAACTGGGTAAAAGGGGCGAATACTTGTATAGTGATATTGGTTATTATTATACCAAAAAGATAATTGAACAAATAACTAAAACGCCACTTAACGATTATGTGCAGCAAAATTTTTACAGCAAAATGGGCTTGCGTAGTTTGTGTTATAAACCGCTAAATTATTTTGATAAAAAACAAATTGTACCAACCGAAAACGATACCAAATTCCGTAAGCAATTAGTGCAGGGTTATGTACACGACCCGGGCGCAGCTTTGTTAGGTGGAGTAGGAGGGCATGCCGGTTTATTTGCTAATGCTACTGATTTAGCCACGCTTATGCAGATGTATTTAAACAAAGGCAAGTATGCGGGCAAGCAATGGTTAGATTCTAACGTAGTGAAAGAGTTTACCCAAAAATGTTTGTATTGTCCTAAAAACCGCCGTGGTTTATGTTTTGAAAAACCTGAAAACGACCCTAAAAAAGAAAGTCCGGTTACAAGGGAGTGTTCGCCGCTTAGTTTTGGACATAGTGGTTTTACAGGTACCTTGGTTTGGGCTGACCCTGCCAATGGCTTGGTTTACATTTTCTTATCTAATCGAGTATATCCTAATGCCGATGAAAATAAACTGGCAAAAAGCGGTATCCGTTCACAAATTCATAAATTACTTTACCAAGCCATTGATGAAGCAAAACCGTTGGCTGAATTGTTGAAATAAACAATTCTTTCTCACAAAAAAAATTTTTTATCTCACAACATATTGCAATTTTTGTGCCAGCGTATGCCTAAAATAATAGTAGCCATAGATGGATTTTCGTCGTGCGGAAAAAGTACGCTGGCAAGAGCTTTAGCATCCAGCATGGGTTACGCTTATATCGATTCGGGTGCTATGTACCGTTGTGTAACTTTATATGCCTTGCAAAAGGGTATGATAAAGGACAAGGTTTTTTTAGATGAAGAAATTATTGCCATTCTACCCGAAGTACACATTACGTTTCATTTTAACCCGCAAACAAAAACATCAGATACTTTTTTAAACGAGGTAAATGTTGAACGCCAAATTCGTAGCCTTGAAGTTGCCGAAATTGTTAGTAAAGTAAGTACGGTAAAAGATGTGCGCACCCACATGGTTGCCTTGCAACGTAAAATGGGTAAAGGTAAAGGCATTGTAATGGATGGCAGAGATATTGGTACCAATGTGTTTCCAAAAGCTGAACTAAAAATATTTATGACAGCCGACATGGATGTGCGCATTAGTCGCCGTGTAGATGAGCTTACCAGCAAGGGCATGCATGTTAGCACCGAAGATGTAAAAAGAAATTTGTTAGAGCGCGACCACGATGATACCCATCGTAAAGAAAACCCACTTATTAAAGCCGATGATGCTATTGTGCTTGATAATACAGATCTTACCAAAGAAGAGCAACTGGAGTTTGTAGTTAAATTAATTACTGATTTAACGCTTACTAAGGATAGTTTTTAATTTCCCCACTTTTTCCCTTTAATTATTAATATTTAAAATCTGACTATTGGTCGTTTTTATCTTTAAATGGCAGCCCATAATAGCAGTCTTTTGCTAAATTTGCCTTCGTTTTAAAACTAAACTATATGACTAAAAAAACAACTCTTGCATTAATTATCTCTTTTGTATTTAATGTTGCCGTAAAAGCCGACGAAGGCATGTGGCTGCCTATGTTGCTGGGTCAACAGGTGTATGATGATATGGTAAAAAAAGGCTTAAAGCTTACCAAAGAACAATTGTATGATATTAATAAACCAAGTGTAAAAGATGCCATTATTATTTTTGGCGGCGGTTGCACCGGTGAAATTGTAAGTAACGAAGGTTTAATTTTTACCAACCACCATTGTGGTTACGAGGCAATTGCCAAAGCAAGTTCGGTTGAACATAATTACTTGCGCGATGGTTTTTGGGCTAAAACAAAAGCCGAAGAAATTCCGAGTGATAATTTAAGCGTACAATTTTTAGTTAAGATAGAAGACGTTACCGATAAAGTAAACGAAGCCGCTAAAGGTTTAACCGAAGCAGATTATTTAAAAAAACTGCCTGATATTTTAACCGAAATGGGTAAAAAAATGACTGAAGGCACCACCTATGAAGGTCGCGTGGCTTCTTTCTTTAAAGGCAATCAGTTTTTATTATTTACCTATGAGCGTTTTAAAGATGTACGTTTAGTTGGTACACCATCTGAAAGTGTTGGTAAATTTGGTGGTGATACTGATAATTGGGAGTGGCCTCGTCACACAGGAGATTTTTCGGTGTTTAGAGTTTATACAACTAAAGATGGTAAAGCCGGTGATTATGCGGCTGATAACATCCCCATGAAACCAAAATATTTTTTACCGGTATCAACCAAAGGAGTTAAAGATGGCGATTGTGCTATGATTTATGGTTACCCGGGCGGAACAAACCGTTACGAAACTTCGTTTGGTGTTAAACTTAAAACAGAAGTAGAAAACCCGGCTTTAGTTAATTTACGCGATGTGCGTTTAAAATTAATGAAAGAGCAAATGGTTAAAGATGCAGGCGTTAAATTACAACTGGCATCATCGTACGCTCGTATTGCTAACTACTGGAAGTTTTTTGACGGAGAAAGCAAACAACTTATTAAGTATGATGTTTATGGACAAAAACAAAAAGACGAAGGTGATTTTTTAAATTGGGCAAAAGGCAAGCCTGAGTACCTGTCTATTTTCCAGGATTATAGAAAAGCCTACGAAACTTGGACTCCTTACGCTAAATGGCGTGTGTATTTAAATGAGGGAATTTTTGGTTCTCCGCTTATTAAATTTGCACAAGATTTAAGTGCTTTAGATAAAGTACTATCTAAAAAAGATGCAACTCCTGAAGAAATTGCTAAAGCCGTTGAAACTGCTAAAAAAACACACGATACTTTTGTGAAAGATGAAAACGTAGCATCGGATAAAAACATTTTGGCTGCTATGACCAATATGTTTTATAACGATATTCCGCAAGACCAACAACCAAAAGCATTTTTTACATGGATGAAAAACAAGTATGGCGACCTTAACAACGTACATAGTTTTGAAGCTTATGCAACAGACGTGTTTACTAATTCTATTTTAATAGGTGCACCTGAGAATTGGAATTATTTTGTAGCAAAACCTGATACAGCTACGCTGCATAAAGATTTAGCATTCTTTACCGCAAACGCGTTTAACTCGTTTTATATGGCAAACTACGCAAAAGCTTATGCTGATTTTCAGTCTGAAAATGCTTGGTTAGGCAGAACTTATTTAAAAGGTGTAATGGAAGAAAAAGGTACCAAAAAAATGTACCCCGATGCTAATTTTACCATGCGTGTAAGCTTTGGTGAAGTTAAACCGTATCACCCTCGCGATGGTTTAGATTTAGCCAGTGTTTGTACTATGAAAGGTGTATTAGAAAAATATAAACCAGGCGATTATGAATTTGACTTGCCTAAAAACTTTGTTGACATTGCTCGTAAAAAAGATTTTGGTCCGTATATAGATAAAACACATAATGATTTAGTGGTATCGTTTATTACAACTAATGATATTACAGGTGGTAACTCAGGCTCGCCGGTAATTAACGGTAAAGGCGAATTAATTGGTTTAGCTTTTGACGGTAACTACGAAGCATTAAGCCACAAAATAGCTTTTGATAAAGACCTTAACCGTACCATTTGTTTTGATGTGCGTTACGTGTTATTTGTAATTGATAAAGTTGGTGGTGCAACTAACATTATTAAAGAATTAAAAATTCCTCAATAGGAGTTTTAAAGTATAGTTAAAACAGCTAAAAACTTAAAGTAATATTTATATGAAATTTGTTCTTAGCTGTTTTTTTATTTTCATCTCTTTTCTATCCTATTCTCAGGATTTAATTGTAAAGCAAGACAACTCCAAAATATTTTGCAAAATAATTAAACAGGACAGTCTTTCTATATACTACAAACAGGTTACAGACAAAAAAGGATTAAGTATTAATAAAACAGATGTTTTTAAATGTTTTACCAGTACCAATGGTTTGATATTTGAAAACAAAGTACTTAGCCCGATAGTTTCTGTTGAAGTAAAAAATGATTCTATTCTAATTGTAAAA
>Ga0206858_1217_pt1 | contig 11918 bp, 6 predicted proteins | sample Alteio_BWOrgCont_46_FD_152622 | JGI IMG/M metagenome (GOLD analysis project Ga0206858, IMG submission 152622) | Enriched cells from forest soil in Barre Woods Harvard Forest LTER site, Petersham, Massachusetts, United States -... | ecosystem: Environmental > Terrestrial > Soil > Temperate forest > O... | reverse complement strand
TCACCCGCTCCATTCTCACTCCCATCATTCATTATCAACGATTTACGAAACTTCACCATCCGCAAAGCTTGCAAAGTGGGAATAAAAGTGAGAATAACGAATGAATTTTCGAGGATGCGACCAGTGGGAATTCTCTGTTCTGCAACGACTTCCGGCGTTGACGAAACGGCTTCAAAGTGAGAATGGGGGTCTATTTGAGCTTCGTTAGTGGTACCATACCCAGACAGCATGTCCATGCCAGAGTGAATTCAATTTGCAACCAAAACCAAGACCCATTTTGAGTCTACAACGCCGCAGATTCCGAATAAAATCCAACTCGGCTTGGAGCGGTGGAGATCATTCTTGCCACAATTGTTTTGCGACCGCGAGTGCCACCGCGTCAAAAATGCCCGTCCGGTAATCCTCGCTTCTCCAGGGCTTGCGTTTTGGTGGAAGCCTATGGCCAAGTTCCTCTGGGAAACGCATGGCGAGGATGCGGGCAATCGTATGCTTGCTCCCAATTCCATCCTTAAAAAAGGCCCGCATCACCTGATCTCGCGATAACAACGCAACCTCCGCCTGTCGGCTCGCTGCCGTAGCGATGATTTTTTTGGTGACGTTCCGAATGCGACGAGAGCGCCGTGACCCTTTGGCAGGGGCATCTTCCAGCATCAGCACCGCAGGATTGTACAATGTGATCATGCCTTCCATAACGGCAAAGCCGAAGCCCCGCGATGACGGCGCAATCGCCAAGACAAGGTCATTTTTTCGATGCGTGCGTTTGCTCATTAGTTTCGTGGTTTCTTAGATTTCGCTGCGGCAATGCGTTTGAGTGTTTCGCGCTTACTGGTAGTTTGGTGGCCAGGATTTCTATGATTGGTCTTAAGGGCGAGTTTTTTGGCCCGTTCCGCGACTTCCCGCTCAATCTGCTCATAAAGCCCGGCGAACAGTTCCCGGATCGGTTTTTGGAACACCGCTTCACATGCGAGCGCCGTGCGGAATCCGGGCTCGCGGGCAAACCGCTCGTATCGGGAAGTCTTGGCGCCGCTTTCCGCCCCCAACAGATAGGCGACGTCGTCCTGGGAAAGACCGAGACGCTTGCGATGTTTTCGCAAATAATTAGGGAGTCGTGATGATGCCATTTGTTTGGTTTTGAAAGAACTCCCCGGTGGAGTTCATGCCTCCACAATAGCTGATTGATAAGCCTGCCCTAGACGCGAACATTTGCCGCTTGCGGCAAGTTTCGACAGAAAAGGCCGAGCATTTACACTCGGCGGGTCAGATATATTTAATCACGAAATATCCAGCTAGAAAACATGCGAGGTTGTGAATATCTTCGCAAGCGACCACTACCGTGCCGGCAAACTTGCCGGATGAGATAAATTCGCGCGTCTTTTTCCTGCAACCAGGCATCGGTAAACTGGCATTTGTCCATTTGCGGCCTGGTTGACGTACCGTTTGGGTACGTTAGCATAGTGTACTCCTCAAAAAGGGTTTCCGTTTTCCAAAAGGGTGAGGGGTGAGCCCAGCCCAAATGTCAAGTGTATTTTTTGCCGCAAACGGCAATAGTACTGGCCTACCACCATTTCGGTTTGCCGATACAATCGGCTGCATGGACCATCATTCGTCGTTTGAATCATTGGATAAAACTTCGCCGGGCAGCCAGTCACAAGACCCGTCCAAGAATGAAGAAAGCAAATCCAGGCAGCCATGCCATTTCAGTGAGGAAACCATAGAGTCCTTGCAGGAGCTTGGGGAGGTTTTAAGAGCGATACACAACCGGCTCATCTCAGAGGGGTTCACCATTCGCAACGGGAAAATATCAAAAAACCCCGCGTCATCCATTATCAATGGAGAAAACCAAAACGGAACAGCAAACACTAAAAGACATAGTCGCGGGTAAATACCGGAATTGCTACCTCGTGTACTCGCGCAAGAGCACCGATGAACCCAATAATCAGAAGAATTCCATTCCGTATCAACGAACGGAGAACACCAAGTTCGCAGGGCGGGAAAAGCTGCCCATAGCGCCAGTCACCATTGAGGGCTTCTCAGTGGGCGGCATCATCTCGGAACGGCATTCAGGATTTAAGGAGGGCGACGAAATCACCGTGACCGCGAGCGGCATGGTCCAATACCGGATCGAAAGGCCTAAATTCCAGCGGCTTGTTCAATTCCTCAGCAGGGGTTCATTCAAGGGAATTATCGTCCTCTGCTGGGATCGGGTCAGCCGCAACCGGGGCGACGATACGGTCGTGCGAAAGTTGATGAAGAAAGGGATTGACGTGCGGTTCGTCTTTGCCACGTACGACAAAACGAGCGCAGGGGCGCTTCATATGGACATTGATGGCATGGTTGCGGCGCATCATTCGCGGGTCACTGCCGAAAAAGTGACCAAAACGATGGAAAATTTGCGCGAGCGCGGCATCTGCACCTACAAGGCACCCATCGGTTATCTCAACGAAGGCAAAATGGAGCACAAACCATTTGATCCCGTACGGTCCCCGATTATCAGGCAGATGTTCGAACACCTGGCAACCAAGGAGTGGAGCCTGTCGGATTTGACAGAATGGGCCAATCAGCAGGGATTGACCACCGTGGCCGCCAGGCGCAGAAGAACCCCGGACGAGATGCTTGCGGAGGAAGAAGAGGATATTAAAATCGAAGCGATTTCACGGCCCATGACGGTGACGATGATCCACAGAATCCTGACCAATCCATTTTACACTGGCAAGATTTTGGGAGTTGACGGCACATATATTCCGAGCCAAAGCCATCAGCCGCTCGTAACCGAGCAGCTTTTCAACAAGGCGCAACAGGTTCTCAAGCGAAAAAGATTGAGCGTCCATTATACCGAGACGCTCGACTTGCCAGCTCGCGGGTTGGCCCGTTGCACCGATTGCAGGAGGGTTTATACGCCATACACGCAAAAAGGCATTCAGTATTTCTCTGTTCGATGTAAGCCAGGTTGCCCGAACCCACGCAAGAATTTTAATCTCAGCTTCCTTGAGCAGGAGGTGGGCAAATGCTTTTCAAGCCTGTCATTCACCGATGAGGAACTTGCCGGCTTGCAGGCCCGCACCAAGACTGATATTTCCTTCTTTGAAATAAAGCGGCATAAGGAGCTTGAGGAAAACGAACGTCGCAAGAAGAAGCTCCGGGAGGATCTGGCATATTTGAGGACCAACAAGCTGTCGCTCCTTAAAACGGGTGTGTATTCGCCGGAAAGTTTCAGGAAGAGGAAAATGCGCTCAATGCTAACCTCTCCTCCCTGCAAGACTCCGAGCAAGCATCCGACGCCTCCATGCACGAAGTCATCAACGACCTGGTAAAACTTTCAGAACTCCTAAAATATGGCGCAGGCTATTACGAAATGGCGAAATCCAGGGAAAAAGAGCAGATCATGCGTTTAATCTTTCCAGAACTTTTCGTTTCCGGAAATACCCTTACCTACCAATGTAAAAATGGATTCAAGGCTCTTCAAAGCCGACTTTTCCCTGTTTGTGACCATACAGAGTGGTTTTCAGAACTGGTGCAAAGTGACAATTTGATACGACTGAGCATAAAAGAACTCCGATCCTTTATTCCTCCGATTGGATGCCACATGGACACAGTATAAACCAGTCGATGCAATAACCAAGGCGTGTAATTTTGCCGACGACGGCAAGTTTGCCGCAGGGGCCAGATTCCTTACACTGGCGGTGTCGTTCAGATTGTCGGATTGGACCTTTCTAGATCATGCGAGGCGTATGGGCGAGGTAGAATCGGAATTGCAAAAGGAGGGAGAATTTGCCTAAAAGGGCAAAACCGGCTAATGCTGTTCCCTTCCCAATCCCAACGCTTCAAGAAATCTCTTGACTTGCTCATGCGAAAGCAGCAATGGTCCTCTCCCGAAGGCACGAAGCAAACTTGCGTCTCGCGTGTGGATGCGATGTGTAGTTTGGAGGTTGTTTTCAAACTTTGGAAAGGTTTCGGGCATGAAGACGCAGTTTGAAATTCGATGCAGCGCTCGCGAGAATCCCCGCATGGGGAATTCTAGCTCCAGGCTTATCCTCCTCAATGGCGGTCTGCCATTCCTATAAAGGCATGTATGAAAACACATCCCCGAACAACACAATGCATCGCTGGAATGCTTTTTCAGGTTGGGCTTCTCTTTTTATGCGCTATCGCTTGCCCAGCACAAACGCCGGTGGCCAGTACGATCAACACATCTTCTTCCAGTGACTATTCCATTGTTCAACGCTCGGCCAACTCGCGTATGTGGCAGAGGGCTCATCTGAGCACCAACGCCAGCGGCCTCGTAAGAACCAACCTTCAATCGTTTACGGAGTTAGGCAGTGGCTTGTGCAGGTTTTCAGCGGAGAGCAATGCGTGGGTTGACGCGGACCCCACCGTTGCCATCGTCGCCAGCGGAGCGGCAGCGTCCAATACGCAGCATTCGGTGACTTTTGCGGATGATGCGGCAGCGGCGGGCGGTGCGGTCCAAGTAACGACACCATCTGGAAATCACTTCGTCTCAAGCGTTTATGGCCTATCCTACTTTGACCGTGTTACCGGCAGCAATGTCCTTTTGGGTTCCCTTCAAAGCAGTCAAGGCACGCTCGTCGGTGATCACGAGGTGATTTACTCCAATTGCTTTTCCGGAAGCATCACGGCAGACCTGAAATACATCAACAAATTATCTGGACTGGAACAAAACGTAGTGCTCCGCACAGCCTTGCCAGCCCCGGACTCCTTTCCTGGTTTAAACAACGACTCAACGATGCTGCAAGTATGGACCGAATTCTTTTCCTCACCCAATCCTGAGAAAAGTGAGGGAACAACCGGCGGAATCACGGACGATTTATTGCTAGATTTTGGAGACATGAAAATGGTGGAAGGCGAGGCGTTTTCAACTCAAACTAATGCGCCCCCGCTCGGACGGCCCCATGTTATCAAACGCTGGGTCGAGCAAAATGGCAGAACATTCTTAATTGAGCAGCTTCCTTATAATGCCGTTTCGAACGCTGTCCAAAACCTGCCGCCGCATGCTTCCATCACCAAACCGGGAGCGGGTCGGATCAAAGCGACGGCTTCCTTGCTCCCGCTGCGGCCAAGGCCAAGCAGCGTGGCGCCTACCTCGCCCGCCCAGCCCATGAGAATTGCCAAGGCCGGGCCAAGCAGAGCAGGATTCGAGATTGATTATTCGTTGGTGAGCGGCACTGTAACGAACTTCGTATTCCAAGGAAACACGACCTACTGCGTGTCAAATGTAGTGTGGATGGTTGGTTCCAATGTCTTTGAGCCAGGCACAGTCGTAAAATTCAGCAACACACTTCCCGTATATGGTCTGTCTCTGGCGGATGTTACCGGCGGAAGCTTCGGATTTAATGGAAATAGCTACGCGCCGACCGTTTTCACTGACTGCAATGATAACAGTGTGGGCGACCCCATCAATGGCAGCACGGGTATGCCTTCGTTAGGCTCTTGCTATTTCGTTTGTATGTTCGCAAGTCCTCCCGTGGCGACAATATCCCATGCACGTTTTTCGTATGCGGCCGTGGCAATCACCGAGGACGTTCCTGAGACGACGGTCACCTTAAGACACTGCCAGTTTGTATCTTGTAATGTTGGAATGTACTTCGGTGACGGATATAATGGTGCGACCGTCACTAATGAACTCAATTTGCAGAACATTCTGGCAGCGAATCTCGGTTGCATGGTGCTGGGATCGGTGTTTTCTGTCAATGGCGAGAATATAACGGCTGATAATACGTCGATATTTGCCGCACCGTACGGGGTTGGCTATCCCGGCACCTTTTATACAGGCGCCGTTACCAATTCAATTTTTACCGCCGTGGCCGGTGGCACCAATTTCTCTTATTTTGACCATTCAGTGTGGGCGAGCAGTGGGTCAGGAATTTACCAACCTGTTGGAGCTGGCGGATATTATCTGACCAACGGCAGCCCTTATCAAGGGGCTGGAACCACCAATATTGATGCTCAGACTCTGGCCGACTTGCAAAGCATGACAACCTATCCGCCCACACTGATTTCCAATGTATTTTTCACGTCGAATACCAATTTAGTGCCTCAGGTGACAAGAGACACAAATTGGGTCATGTCAGGAGGTGGACCAGACCTTGGATATCATTATGATGCAATTGACTACGAAATATCGTCGTTAGTCATTAACAATGGCACTATGACGATTTTGCCTGGCACTGTCATTGCTACGGTTCCTACAAATGGGATTGTGGTGCAAGAGTCTGGTGGACTTGCCTGTTTGGGGACGGCTGCGCAACCGAATTGGATTGTTGGTTACAACGTCGTCCAAGAAGAGCCTTTGCTTGGCGACTATTGCCTGGTTCAAGCATTGGAGTGGGGCACGAACAGCGTTAGCTTTGCTTTCGTGAATTGGTCCGTGGCGAGCGGTTCATCCTTCGTCGCCCTTGGTTATGATTGGCTGTCCCCGCCGTGCGTTGCTCAATTTGAGAATTGCCAGTTCTATAGCGGACTAGTGTTTTCGGCCAATGCGGGTCTTGCGTTTACTAATTGCCTCTTTCATCGGGTAAACACTTTTTTTAGTTTTGAGAACTATGATGTGAACGGTGCAGGGATTCCGTTTGGGTTTTGCAACAACCTGTTTTTGGGTGGATATTTGACAACTGATTCGGGTGGCACATGGACGTTCGTTGATAACTTGTTCGACCAAACTATAATCGCCAACTATGCAGAAACGATTGTTTGCAGCAATAACGCATACGTCACGATATACGACGGAATGCTGATGCCTACAAACAACTCGGTCATACTCAGCAATAGTCCTGCTTATGAGGTCGGCGCGCTTGGAAATTACTACTACCCTACAAATCTCACGAATTTGATCTACGCAGGGAGCCAATCTGCGGTGGCGGCGGGTCTGAACTATTACACCGTCACCACCAATAACGCGCTTGACGGCACAAACATGGTGAGCATCGGCTTTCATTATGTAGCCACCGATGTTGACGGCGTGCCATTGAATACCGACGGCAATGGGCTTCCCGATTACCCGCTCGATTTGAACGTGGCCGACACGCTGAATCCGTTCGCAATTTACAATCAGGGAGCCTCCATTTTCGGGTGGACACCCCAGAATTTTCGGCTGGGGTATTGGAATTTCGGCACGACCAATGTGTCGGTTGCAGCTATGACGAGCAACAATGTTTTTCTGACGAATGCCTGGAGCGGCCAGGCCTTTGTGATTACCAATAATAGCAGCACCAACTATAGCCAGTTAGTTTATCCGGCAAACACCAACGGGAGCAATTTTTTCAACCCAGGCAACGGCACAATCAGATTTTGGTTCCAGCCGAATTGGAATACTATAGACTCCTCCGAGCCGACCAGTGCCTTCACGTTTCTTTCAACTCAGGAGTCTTCCAGCTCTGGCGACGATTATTGGAGTTTTGGGATACAGAACGCAGTTGATGGGACTGGCGTCAGTTTAATCACGGTCGGCTCCTCAACGAACTCCCGCGAATATTATCAAGAGTATTCATTCAAGAGCGGAGCATATAATGGTGTGCCGGTCACTTTTCAATCAAATCTCTGGTACCAAATGGTCCTGACGTATAGTCCCACCAACATGGCTCTTTACACGAACGGGGTCTTGTTGGCCACCGCCTGTTGGCCGCAATGCAGCAACGGCGTGTATATGTATAACGTGGGACTTGGAAATGTTTTTTACCCTCCGGCATCGGGACTTAACAATGGTTTTTCCATCGGCAGCTTCCAGTATGGGGACCAACCAGTTATGGGCCAATTGGCGGACCTGGAAACCTTCAACTACCCGTTGACGGCCCAAGAAATAGCGGCAGGTTTCCCTTATTTTGGTGGCAACACCAACAACATGACCGACACTTACTATACAGGCCGCAGCGACATGTTACAGACAAACGTTGACGGCTTCGCTGCGCCCGCAGCTACGAACTTCACCCCTTGTCGTTTGGGTTATTGGCGGTTTGATTCGCCGCTTTTGTATGCCGAACAGGGGCAGATTCCGCTTTCCGTTGACAACGTCGCACTTATGCCTAGTTGGAGCGGGACGGCGCTGGTTATCAATAGCGACCCGGCCAGCCAGATCACTTATCCTGATGTCGGGAGCAACGGCTGGGCCAACATCAATTGCCGGCACGGGACATTGCGATTTTGGTTTAAGCCCAACGCTGACGGGCCGAGTGGGAACGCACCGTTTGTCTATTTGGGAACACCGAACGGCTCGGATGAGTGGTCGTTGCGGTTATACTATGGTGCCATCCAATTTGTCACAGCTTCCAATGGCGGCGGCACGAACACCATTTTGAATTACATGACCAACTTCCCCTCGACAACGTGGATGCAAATCGCACTTACTTACGGTTCCACTAACTCAGGCTCCACCAACACGATCCTTTACATCAATGGAGTTCCGGTCCAAACGAACACGTCGTTTGTCTATTGGCCCACGTTGTCAAACCGCCAATTAGGTATGGTCATCGGGAACACGACGGCCTACAATTCCTCTATCAACGGTCAATTTGAGGAAATAGAGACATTTAATTATCAGCTTTCCGCCAGTGAAATTCTATCCAATTTCCAAGTCGTCGCCAACGTGGATAGTGACTTGGACGGAGTGCCCGATCTTCTGGAGGATACTTTGACCACCGCCCGTCCATTCCTGGGCGCACCGGTGGTTATTACTGGCACGATTGAAGCGGAGCAGTTTGACCTTGGCACTAACGGTGTTGCCTATTCAACTACGGCCAGTAATCCAACCAACGGCTACCGCAAGACAGGTTTATTCATTACTAATTGCGATGATTTGGGCGGCGGATACTGCCTTGATCAGACGGTATCCAACGACTGGGCGCAATACAGTATAAACGTCCTTGTGCCGCAGGCCTACACAATCGAAACACGGGTTGAGGGACTAGGAACCAACGGAGCATTCCAGATCACTTTTTCCACGAATGGCACAGTGTATGCTACCAATGGCCCATTAGCCATAACCAATACCGGCTGGATTAATCTGTCTAGGGTGGTATCTTTAAGCGCTGGGACCAACGTTATGAAACTTCAATGTATGACCAATGCGAACACGAACGGCATTTTTGGACCAACCGTGGCCCGGTTCAACTACATCTCGGTATATCCGTATTGGACGCCGCCGACAAATGGAACATCATATGATGACTCTTGGACCAACAATCTTGTCACTAGTTCGGACTTTTATTCAGCTTCAAACAACGCCTTCTGGATTCAATACGCTGTCGACGCTCTTCCGACGAATGGCGGGATTGTCCACGTACCGCCTGGAATTTGGAACGTCAGCCAAGCCTATCCAAATGACGCCTACGACGCCTACCTCAATGCTGTCGCATGTATTACTAACAATAATGTTGCAATTGTTGGATCTGCGGCAATGAATACTACTCTCGTAGCAAATAATCGCTCCACAACGCTTTTCTGTGTAGGCCAAGATCCGATCAGTACTCATCGATGCACTAACTTCATTCTGCGCGACATTACGCTCGAAGCGCAGCCTCACGAGGTTGCCTTCTACAATTCGCTATTGGGGTATACCAACTTATACGAGCTTGGTCAGTTAATTCAAAGCGGAGCAACCGGAGCGATAACCGTATTTAATGGTATGACTTCATCGGCCTTCACGTCCGACATACTCATCTCCAACTGTGTCTTTGTACATGGCGACCGGTCAATCCAGTTCAATTTCTACATTAGTAATTCCCTCATAACCGCCTGCCAGTTTCTCCCTTGGGATGCGACAAACTTTTTTACCGGTGCCGTAAACCAGTCTCCGAGCAACACTTCACACACCGCTGGAAACGGAGGCTCCAGGGTTGGGATCTTTAGCACTGCCGGCACAAACTACAACCTAAATGTGACTGGAAATACGTATATTGGCAATTCTGCCTTGACAAGTGTAAGCACCACCAATTACGCTCCGGACGGTTTTTTCTGGATCCAAGCTGGCGGCAATGTTTTTTTGGCAAACAATACAATTTCCAATAATTATTATGAAGGAGTTCAGTTAAACGCCGGCCCCAATGCTGTCGTTGGTAACACGTATGGCACGCTAGTCAGAGACGGCTCCTGCTGCGCGTTGAATGCGTTTCAAAATAACTATCCAGGAGCGACTGGTTACGACTCTATTAACTATTCGACCTGCTTCGTTGGCAACTCGGTTTATGGCGATTCGTGCGGTGAATACGGTGTCGCCAATGGTCAGCCTGCTCTTCCATATACCATCAATTTTTCAGGGAACTATCTGACCCTGCCGTCATCGTTTGACGAGGGTGGTCCTTCTCCCGGGGCGGCAGTATCTGCGCAGTACTGTCAGTCGGCTAATATCTGCGGCAATACACTTATTTCAGGCGGATATGGTTTAGTCTACACACTAACCAACAACACGACTTTGGTCTTAAAAAACAATTTCTCCAATGCAGCCTGTCGTGGAATCGGTTATGGCACTTCAGCTGATTCCCTCAACAGTGCCCAAATCTTTGGAAATCTATTAGGCGAAGGCGTCAGTTTTCACGTCCAACTTCCTTACAGCAACAGCTTTAGCTGGTTCCTTGATCGAAACACTTTCTTGGACACAAATTTCAACGTCGTGCCCCCGTTTATAGATCCAATTTCCTCGTCCATCCACATTGGCAACTAACTTTATGAAGACTTTGAACTTTACACTCGGATCGTTTAACGTGCGTTGCGCCGTCGCTGTGCTAGGCTTGTCAGCTTGGAACGACTGCGAAGCTCAAATCCAGCAAGCCTGGGTCGCGCGCTACAACAATGCCATCGCCAACGGCACGAACCAAGCCGTGAAAATGGCTTTGGACCCTTCTGGATACATTTATGTAACTGGATTCTCGCAAAATTCTAATGCCAATCTCGGCTACGTCACGGTGAAGTACGCCCCCAACGGAAATCAACAATGGGCTAGCCGTTACGATTCAACCAACTACCCCTTATCTACACCGTTCGCTCTTGGCTTGGATAGTAGTAACAACGTGATCATAACAGGTAGTGCCCTAACCATAAAGTACGATACAAACGGAAATCAGCTTTGGACAGCGCCAAATTCCGGGACCGCATTAGCGGTGGATACCAATGGGAATATCGGTGTGACGGGATTTGGAACAAACTTCAACACCGTTAAGCTAAGTCCATCTGGGAGCAACCTATGGCAAGAGACATTTCCTTCGTCCTGCGGAGCAGCAACGGGTCAAGCCATCCTTGCAGATACAAATGGTAACATTTACGTGGCTGGTAGCTACCCATTCGGTTGTGCAGAAGATAATATTGTTTATGAGTTGCTAATCATAAAATATGGATTGAACGGGAGTCAGGTATGGGCAGGCAACGCTACAATTGGGAACGGCATTGTGCAGGTAGAGGGCGTTGCGTTAGATGGAATGGGAAATGTCTACGTTGCCGGCAATTGCGGTGTTGCTGGGCCTTACTCGATATTTAGATACACTAGCAACGGTAGTTTAACATGGGCTATGAATCCTGGCCAAAGTGGATCCAGTAGCGCACATAGCTTAGGATGTGGTCTGAACGGTTATACGGTAATTGTCGGTCAAGTTCCTTATAAGTACACTGGAGCATTTAGCTATTATTATGGGATTTTTGGTGTAAATATAGACGGGGATGCTGTGTGGACGAATTATTTTCCAGAGCCTCCGTCTGGGTCAAGCGTTGCTAATGCGGTAACAATGGACTTAGCCAACAACTCCTACGTTACTGGCTACTCCTCTGGCAGCAACTCCGGCACTGACATTGTAACGATCGAGTATGGCCCGAACGGCAATCAAATCTGGCTGCAACGCTACCATGGACCTGGCAGCGGCAATGACGCGGGCAATGCCATCGCGGTGGACAACAACGGCAACGTCTATGTTACCGGTTACGAG
>Ga0206858_1216_pt1 | contig 11947 bp, 11 predicted proteins | sample Alteio_BWOrgCont_46_FD_152622 | JGI IMG/M metagenome (GOLD analysis project Ga0206858, IMG submission 152622) | Enriched cells from forest soil in Barre Woods Harvard Forest LTER site, Petersham, Massachusetts, United States -... | ecosystem: Environmental > Terrestrial > Soil > Temperate forest >... | reverse complement strand
GTAATGCAATTGAAACCAAAAATCAATACAATCATCTGTGCATTAGGAGTAGGCGAGCATTTAGAACGTTGGGGATTTGACATGAAAAGAGTTATTGAGAAAGATTGGAATGAAGAAATTGTTTTGAACAATGGATTTATTGTAAACACTACACCAGGCAGGCATTTCTCCGGCAGAGGCTTTAAACGGAATATATCTTTATGGACATCCTTTGTATTAAAAACGCCAACAATGAAAATTTATCTCGGTGGCGATTCCGGTTATGATACACATTTTAAAACTATTGGCGACAAATACGGTCCATTTGATTTAGCGATTTTAGAATGTGGGCAATACGATAAAAGCTGGAAATACATTCACATGATGCCGGAAGAAACAGTACAGGCTGCTATTGATTTACAGGCTAAAAAATTATTGCCTGTACATTGGGGCAAATTTGCATTAGCCAACCATGATTGGGATACGCCGATAAAACAAGTCATCATTGCAGCTAAAAATAAAAGCCTTCCGATATTAACACCGATGATAGGGCAGGAGGTTGATTTGAAAGCAGTGCCTGATTTTATAAACTGGTGGGAAGGAGTAAAATAAAATGAAGTGAAACGATTCTATAAATGATAGTTCAGCCAGCAGATTAATCTTTTGGCGCATGCACTTTCATTTTAGTGTGGAAATAAATAGAAAAACGTTTTAGCTCTTTTACCAATCTGATTTTAAATGCTTTCGCAAAAGTGCCTTCTTTCTTAAGCGTACGTGGACCAGTCCACACACGGCTTTTAGATGATTTAACCTGGCGTACAGTACCGTATTTCATAAGGTCGTAACACATACGGCCATCTTCGCCTCTTGTATTATTATTATAAAAGCCTTCCTTTAAACCAAGTTCTTTTACAAAGCCCATACTCATGCCGTATGAATTTAAGAAGGGGCGTTTGATATGTCGTACTTCAGCAATTGCATCTTTCAATAGTTCAAGTATAGTTAATTGCCAGCGTGGATATCCTGCTTCTGCAATAAAAGAATAACGGCCATAAACCGAAACAACTCCCGTTTTTTGCAATGCATTTAAAAGATTATCTGCCCAACAAGAGGGATAAATACAATCCGAATCAGCCAGTAAAATATATTTGCCATGGGCATTTTCCATACCCATTTGGCGGCCTGGTCCCCATCCTTGTTTAGGTTGAAAAAAACTGCGTATATGTAATTTGTCCAGCGTGTTTTGTGTGTGATCGGTAGAATTATTATTTACAACAATTATTTCAAGCGGAGTGCTGGTAACCTGTTTAGAAAGGCTGCCTATTGTTTTAAGTATATCCACTTCTTCATTCCATGCAGTAATTACAATACTTGCCAGCGGAGTTTCAGATTGAATTTTATCCAACCCTTCATTGATCTCGTCAAACACAGACTGCGGTATATTTTCAAAACGTTCGTATGGGTATTCGAATGTTTTGATCCATTTCGGGTTATTAAAAACGTACATAAATCTCTTTAGGCTTAAGTTACAAAGGTAAAGAACGTGGAATTGGTATGCTTTATTTTAAAATTATCTAATGTATTTTTTCCTGTAGCTAAAAATAAACGGGCAATAAGCTGTGTTTAGGGGGTGGCGGCTAAATTCTTTATCTTTGCGCCCTAAAATTTTCTATACAGAATGGCATTGATTAAAAGTATATCCGGCATACGCGGCACTATTGGGGGCAAATCAGGCGAAAACCTTACACCTATTGATATTGTAAAGTTTACAGCGGCTTATGGCACCTTATTACTAAGGCAGGATTCAAAAAATAAAAAAATCATTTTAGGCAGAGATGGCCGTATCAGCGGAGCAATGGTAAAAGGCCTGGTGATAAATACATTGAATGCCTTAGGGCTGGATGTGGTGGATGTGGATTTGAGTACTACGCCAACCGTTGAAATGGCAGTAGTATTTGAAAAAGCTGCAGGAGGCATTATACTAACGGCAAGCCATAATCCAAAAGAATGGAATGCATTGAAGTTATTAAATAACAAAGGCGAATTTATTAATAGTGAAGAAGGAACCAAAGTATTGGATATAGCCGCAGCAGAAGATTTTGATTTTGTACCGGTAGATAAATTAGGCCATGCTTTTCCGGATAATGAATCATTGCAAAAACATATCGATGCAATCCTGGTGTATGAATTAGTAGATGCTGCAGCGATAAAGAAAGCAAATTTTAAAATTGTAATCGATGCTGTAAACAGCACCGGCGCTATTGCTGTACCGGCTGTACTAAAAGCCCTTGGCGTAAAAGACATTACGGTATTGAATGAAGAGGTGAACGGGAAATTTGCACACAACCCCGAACCATTACCCGAGCATCTTACACAATTAAGCAACGAAGTGGTAAAACACAATGCCGATTTGGGAATTGCTGTTGACCCTGATGTTGATCGTTTATGTTTTGTTTGTGAAGATGGCAGCATGTTTGGCGAAGAGTATACATTGGTGGCGGTTAGCGATTATATACTGAGCAAGCGCAAAGGCAATACGGTTTCCAATATGTCATCTACCCGTGCATTAAAAGATGTAACCATAAAGCATGGTGGCGAATATTTTGCAAGTGCAGTAGGAGAGGTGAATGTGGTAAATAAAATGAAAGCAGTAAAAGCTGTAATCGGCGGCGAAGGGAATGGAGGAATTATTGTACCTGATTTGCATTATGGAAGAGATGCACTAATCGGCATTGCGCTTTTTCTAACGCACCTGGCACATAGCAAAAAAACAATCAAGCAATTGCGTAGTACATACCCGGATTATTTTATCAGCAAAAATAAAATCGTGTTGAAAGACGGATTGAATACGGCGGATATTTTTGAAAAGATAAAAGAGAAATACCGCAACAATCCAATCAATACCGAAGATGGATTGAAGATTGAATTTGATAATGATTGGGTACATCTTCGCACCAGCAACACAGAACCTATCATCCGCATATATGCCGAAAGTAATTTAGAAACCACTGCTAATAATATTGCATTGCGTTTAATGAAAGATATAAAAGAATTGATGTAATCATGCACAGGATTTATTTTGACAACGCAGCTACTACCTCTTTAGCTCCCGAAGTATTGGAAGCAATGATGCCTTACTTGACTGAAAAGTTTGGTAACCCTTCTTCTATTTATTCTTATGGCCGTGAAGCAAGGATGGGGATTGAAAATGCACGTAAAAGCGTTGCCAAAATTTTACATGCGCATCCTTCCGAAATATTTTTTACCAGCGGTGGTACAGAAAGTAGCAATACTGCCATCACAGCATCTGTAAGGGATTTGGGCTGCCGCCATATTATTACTTCACCGATTGAACATCATGCTACACTGCATACAGTACAGCATTTATATAAAGAATCGAAAGTGAAACTTAGCTATGTAAAATTGCTAAGCAACGGGCATATTGATTTAGCTGATTTGGAAAATTTATTGGCTACTGCTACACAAAAAACATTGGTAACATTAATGCATGCCAACAATGAAATTGGCAACCTGCTTGATATTAAAAAAGTTGGCGAACTCTGCAAGCAATACAATGCAATCTTTCATAGTGATACCGTGCAGACAGTAGGTCACCTGCCTTTTGATCTGGAAAACACACATGTACATTTCATAACAGGTTCTGCACATAAATTTCATGGCCCTAAAGGCATTGGACTGTTTTATATTAACAGGGACGTATCGATACAGCCGCACATACACGGCGGTGCACAGGAACGTAATATGCGTGCCGGCACAGAAAACCTGTATGGCATAGTTGGCTTTGCCAAAGCGCTTGAAATAAGCACAGAAAATTATGAGGCAGACAGCGCATATATCTTATCATTAAAACAATATATGCAGCAGGAATTAATTAAACATATTCCTGCCGTAACATTTAATGGCGATGTAAATGGAAAGAGCCTATACACGGTGCTGAGTGCTAACTTTCCACAAACGGAAAAATCGGAAATGCTTTTATATAATTTCGATATCAATCATATCTGCGTAAGCGGTGGCAGTGCCTGCAGTTCGGGTGCCAGCCAGGGTTCGCATGTATTACAGGCAATCTATGATAATCCGGATTTTGTTACCGTTCGTTTTAGTTTTTGCAAACACAATACAAAAGAAGAAGTAGATGAAGTCATTACAATGTTAAAAACACTATTGTAATTATTATATCTTTTGCCTGATTGTTTGAACGATTATTTAAATTGAAAGTATAACAATGCAATCGCTGATACTGTCATAAGAATTAGTGTAATAATGGCCAGTGTATTTTGCAAAGCATTATTGGTAAATTCTCCCATTACTTTTTTATTGTTGCAGATATGCAATACAACAGCAATCATAACAGGTGCTGTTAATCCATAAAGAATAGCTGTATAAACCAATGCCTGTATAGGTGTAATGCCAATGAAATTAAGGCACAAGCCAACTATTAACGACACGGCTATTGTACCATAAAATGGTTTAGCCTCATTGAATTTTGAATCAAGTCCTTCTTTCCATTCAAATGTTTCGGCCATGATATAGGAGACAGAACCGGCCAGTACGGGGATGGCTAGCATACCGGTGCCCAGTATCCCTACGGCAAAAAGAATATAGGCAAATTTTCCTGCCAATGGCTGTAATGCTTTAGCAGCTTGCTCTACCGTATCTATTTTGTGTATGCCTGCAGTAAATAAAGTAGCTCCCGCTGTTAAGATTATAAAAAACATAACAAGATTGGAGAAAAGCATTCCCACATTTACATCTGCTTTCATGTTGTTTAAAACCTGTTTGTTTATCATTATTTTCTTTGCTCTATGCGCCACATCTTCCGCTTCCATAGTAGCTTGCCAAAAAAATAAGTATGGCGAAATGGTAGTGCCTAACAAGGCTACCAGCATTTCAAAAAAATCTTTATTAAGATGAATTACAGGGATGAACGTATTCTTTAAAACAGCACTCCAGTCGGGCTTTAATAAGAAAGGGACAATTATGTATAACAGTACTGCCACACAAAGCCATTTTAATATTTTGGCAATTTTTTGATAAGGGTATTTTATGATAATAAAAATCAGCACTGCTGTAAAAGCAATGCTGAAAATATATCCGGGGATGGAAGGGAACAATAAATTTGCCACAGCACCCATGCCTTCTATATCTGCCCCAATGTTTAAAGTAACAGCCGGAAAACTGAAAACAATCATTAAGTACAAAAGGCTTTTTGGGTAATGTTTTTTTAGCGTTTGCGTAAGTCCGGATTCTGTAACGATACCGATACGTGCGCACATGCCCTGTATGGCAGCCATTAAAGGAAAAGTAAGTATAGCGGTCCATAAGGTAGCAAAACCAAAAGCTGCACCTGCCTGCGAATAGGTTGCAATGCCCGATGGGTCATCATCACTGGCGCCGGTAATAACGCCGGGTCCCATCATTTGCAGGAACTTTTTTATTCTTTGGGAATATGTAGGAGGTTTAGGCATTACGAACGTTTATCAAATATACTAATGTTACTACGTGTTTGAGTATTAAGGTTAAGCTCCTGCCGTAAAGAAGATTTCGGGCAGGAAAACGTATAAAATTCCTTTATGTGTATTTAAAGCATTATTACAGCCAGAGTTTGTAAATTTGAAACTTATAATTCTGAATAATCCTGTTACACAATAAATTAGTCAAGGTGCGCATACTCATTACGGTTATTGGTTGCTTTCTGCTATTATCTGCGTCAGCGCAAAAATTTAAGCATGCAGAAAAATACATGGATCATATTACAAAGCAGCAGAAAAAAGTGATGAAGGAATTTTTCAGCTACAATAAATCCATTTCGTATGTAAGCAAAAAGCACACGCCTAAACAAATACAAGGTAAATACAATGATGTGATGCAGGCTATTAATGAAGCAAAGAGCAATATTGATTCCATGCCTTCTTTCAAAAGAGATTCTACACATAAAGATTCATTGTACAGGGATTCGGCTTCGTCGTACTTCCGGCAGTTCGGCCTTCTACTAAGCAATAACTATAATAAGGTAGCAACTTTGCAGGCAACGGCTAATCAATCCTATGCTAATATGGAAGCATTTCTTGCAGCAAAAGAAGCAGCCGATAAAAAACTAAAAAGCCTGAATGAGCGTTTTTATGCAGCAACATTAAAATTTGCCAACAGTAATAAATTATCGGATAGTACACGAAAAGATTTGCCGGCAAAGGCAGTAGGTGAAGTTATTGAAACAGGCAACTACTTTAAAAAGGTATATCTGATATTTTTCAAGTCATACAAGCAGGAAACAGATATACAAAATGCCATTGAGCGCAAGGATGCAAATGATTTAAAAAAGAGCGCAAAAGATTTAGCAAAAAGTGCACAGGATGGGCAGGCTGTGCTGGATACAATATCGCCATTTAAAAAAGACAAATCATTGGTCACAGATAGCAAAGCTGTATTAACCTATTATGAAAAAGAAACGGATAATAAACTGGATCCGATTGTAAATTATTTTGCTGCTGCCAAAGATTTTGATGAAGTGCGTTCAAGATTTAATAGTAAATCAGGACACTCAGGGCCCGATGTTAAAAAATTTAAAAAATCCGTAAAAGTGTTTAATAAGGCATTGCATAAATACAATAAGGCAATGAACAGTATTTATAAAAAGAAAAAAAGCCTGCTTTCAAAACTGGATCATTCTACGCATTCGTTTTTTAAAAAATTTAAACCGGGTTATTAAGTAGTAAGTTGTAGGTATTAAGTATTATGTGGAGACTGTTGTGAGAAGTTTTGTTTTAATACTTAAATGCCTGATAAATCGAAACACATGAAGAGAGCAATATTTATTATAGTGGGATTGTTGATAGTGACCGTTGCTGTTATGTCTTGCAAAAAAAATGCAATGCAGATAAGGCCGCCAATGATAACAGGCTTTTCTCCGCAATACGATACACTTGGCGGAACAGTTACTATTGTAGGTATAGGTTTTACTGGAGCTTCCGCTGTAAGTTTTGGCGGATCGCCGGCTGCTTCTTTTACGATTGTAAGTGACGATACTATTACTGCTGTTGTTGGGCTGGGTGGTACAGGAAATGTATCTGTAACAACGCCGGGAGGAATCGGCACCCGTGCCGGTTTTCGATTCCCGCTTATATTTTGTGGTTGTAATTCGTCGGATGCGGTGGTGCCGCCTTATTTTCTTATAGCACATTGGCCTTTTGATGGCAATGCAAATGAAGTAGTTTCTAATTCCGGCATTTTAAGCAAGGGTGGCGATACCGCCTATGTAAAAGGCAGGATAGGGCAAGCGATCAGGCTTACCAATGGCTGGCTTACTTATCCTGCAAGCAATATAACAGGTGTAGTTAATAGTGCTTTTAATACAAATGATACTTTACAGAACGGCTTCACCATTACGCTTTGGGTGCAAATGAATAAGGCTAATACTGCCGATACATTGCTTCACAGCCTGTTTCAGTTAAGTGGTACGGATGGCACAACACCTTATTGGCCGTTGGCAGGGATTGCAGCACGTGAATTTGGAGCAAGCGATAGCCTGTTATTGTTTGGCGGCATAACAAACAGGGATAGCGCCGGTGTTTTAGGCACACGCCCCAGTTATGATTCGGCTTCTTTTAAAAGTTATGTAAGGGATACGTTGCAATGGGCTTTTATTGCTCTGGTATATGATAGCAGCAGCCATAGTTTACAATATTATTTTAATGGCAATTTATACGGAAATGCACTGGTAGGACAATCACCCTTTCTTATGGGAAATGTTAGCGGCTCAGTGTTTAAATATTCATCGTTGTTAAATATACCGGCGCCAAATTATGCTACAATCGGAGCTTTTGAATCGAAATCGGTTTTTGGGTTCTCGCTTGATTCAGCTCCTCCGCCTTCTTTTATGGCAGGTGGGTTTACAGGAGTTATAGACGATATCCGCTTTTACGACCTTACATTGAGCTCTCAGAACATTAATGATTTATATGTTTTGGGAGGCGAAGGAAAATAAATCTCTCCTTCCATACATTCAATAATGCCATGTCGTATTGCAGTTATGCCGCACTTCATTTTAGTTGTATAAACGCTGCACAGCTCAATGCCATTACCTAAGCACAAAAAAATAAACTAACCAATTTAAAACTATTTGTATTGGTTTTTGTTTTTCACTTTTATCTTTCGGTTTTAGATGAACCCTTAAAAAATAATATTATGAGTAAAGTATGGTTAATAACAGGCTGCTCTACCGGTTTTGGAAGAGAGCTTGCAAAGCTGGTTTTAAAATCAGGTTATAAAGCAGGGATAGCTGCCCGCAATACGGATGATGTAAAGGATATTGTAGAAGCATATCCTGATACAGCCCTGGCATTGAAACTGGATGTTACAAAGCCCGATGAAATAAAAGCGTCGGTAGCAAACGTGTTAGAAAAGTTCGGACAAATTGATGTACTGGTAAACAATGCTGGCATTGGTTATTTTGGTGCTATAGAAGAAAGCGAGGAAGCTGAAGTGCGCCGTATGTTTGAAATCAATTTCTTTGGCCTGGCAAACATGACAAAAGAAGTACTACCGTTAATGCGTACACGAAGAAGCGGGCATATTGTAAATATAGCTTCTGTAGGAGGTTTTGTGGCATTCCCCGCTGTTGGTTTTTATAATGCTACCAAGTTTGCTGTAGTAGGATATTCAGAAGCATTGGCAAAAGAAACAGCACATTTGGGTATTCATATTACCATCATTGCACCAAGTGGTTTCCGTACCGATTGGGCAGGCCGTTCGGCAAATAACAGCCCGGTTATTATAGAAGATTATGCAGCGACAGCCGGAGCCAATAAAAATAATATACGTGGCTATAGCGGCAATCAGCCCGGCGATCCTGTACGTGCTGCCGAAGCAATTGTAAAGGCTGTAGAAGCGGAGAACCCGCCATTACATTTGTTTTTAGGGGCAGCAGCTTATAAAGGAGCTACCAACAAACTGGACGAATTGAAGAAAGACATTGAAACCTGGAAAGAAACTACCATTGGAGCAGATTTTCCGGCGAGTTAGTATAATTGAATATTGGATAAAAAGATGCTTTTATTGCATCCTCTGGCATATAATATGCTGCAAGATAATTGACGTGGGTAGGGCTTATTGGACATAAATTCTATTCATTGCCATCTATAAAGGCTATTGCTACTCCGGTGATAGCCTTTGTAGTTTTTACGGTTCGATATAATCGCCCGTTTTTGTTTTTCTTTCTTTCAATTCCTCTTCCTGTATATCGGCATCCATTTTTTCTTTTTTCATACCTACTCTTAAAAGATTGAACAAACTCATATATACATTCGCAATCCAAACCAATGAAAACAGGCTAATGATATAGCCCCGCCAATCTGCAAACAATAAATGGTAGCGGGTTATCCATAAAAACAAGAGTGTTATATAATGACTAAAACAATATTCACAGGTAAACAGATAAAAGAATTTGCGTTGCAATAATGTTTTACTTCCTCTGGATTTTTCAATACAAAATTCCCTCGGTTCTTTAAATATTTCTTCATGCGTTACTGTCCATGCAATACAGGCAATAGGTATTGCTAATAAAAATAGAAACTGTATCTGTTGAGCAATTTGCATAATTTTTTATTGATTTACATCTTTCCGATTTATCAATACGGAGGCAGATGATTTATATATGCGTTAACTATAAATGGCATATCGTTTGTTGACTTCTACCAAGTGATCAAATTCTCCTTAGTGGTAATGTAATGAATAATATTGTTCAGAGAACATGCCCAGTGATTTGATTTTATTTATAATACCAAGTCGGATCATGCAGAGAATTTTTTATAGTTATAAGGGTTAAGCTTGGCTTAACCCTTATTCTATTGGGGGTAAACAGAGAAACTATCAATTTTATTACGGCGCTTTTACATGGATTGTGGATTTTTTATCACAATCTTTTGTGGAGTAATTTTCTCTGCAATACATTTCTGCTAATATTTTTCTACAGATTTTATTTAGCCCTGCCAACTACTAAGGCAATGACTACAATTATAAATACTACAATAAAAATACCTACACCAACGCCTGTCTTAAAGATATCTCCGATTGCCTGACAACCTGTAAGCATGTTCATTAAAATAAATAAAAGCCCAAGGTTTAAAATGTTACGTTTCATAAATTATAGTTTTAAGGTGAGTATTGTTATACTCTAACGGAGTTAATAATCATGCCGTGTTTTTTAGCCCGTTTTAAACGGGCAAATCTTAAAATTCTATATTAAACCGGGGAATTATATCTACGAAAAATTAATTAACGCAGCATTTCTTCTAATGAAGTTGCGATAGCTTGTAATAGGTTTATATCTAACTTATTGGATTCTTCCATTTTTGTGGTATCTGCAATGACTCTGTAATTTCCTTCATCATCCTTTTCAAAAAATACTTCAATACCATTAATATCTACTATGAATTTATAGGTATATCCGGTATGTAATAACCTGGCAGCGAAGTTTAATTCTTTATCTTTAAAAGTTACGGGAATATCGAAGGATTCGTTCATAAATAGGTTAAGGTAGATGCTCGGTTAAATGGTATTTAAATGTAAGCTACATGTTATACTTACATTTTAAAGTATTTTAAAATAAAAGTTCCAACAGCCTGGAACTTTTATTAAGTGCAAGAGTTGCCAAGGTAGGGGAGTGCATACGCTGATATTGTCAGAACGTTTAAGGAGCTAATTCTCCATACCAATAAGATGCTGTCACGCCTCCATCCATCAGGAAATCGCTTCCGGTTATAAATGAGCCTTTTTCAGTCATAAGTAATTCGCCAACGGCGCCAACTTCATCCGGTGTTCCGGCACGTTTTGCTGGGCATAAATCAATCATTCGGCGGTAACCTTCGCCTCGTGGGCCTTTCAACTCATCGTTGGCAAGTGGCGTAATAATAATACCCGGACTGATTGTATTTACTCTTGCTCCTCGCTTGCCCCAACGAACAGCTTCCGCCATTACACGCAAAGAGTTGCCCCGCTTTGAAAGCTGGTAAGCATGCAGGCTGTCTTTTATTTCTTGAAGTTGAAGGAAGGGAAGTTTTAATAGTTCTTCAACAGCAGTTGTTGCCAACAACTTGTTTTGTTCAATACTTAACGGTGGAAGCCGATGGCCGGATTGAGATGCGATTACGACACATGAACCGCCGGACGCAATAACATTTCCAAATTCTTCCAACACCAAAGCCGTTCCATACAGATCAACTTTCAGGATTGTTTCCGGAGAAGCTTGCGATGGTGAAACACCTGCGGCATGTATCACACCAGTAATTTCGCCCAATGACTTTGCATGCGCTACCAATTGCTGGACAGAGCTGCGTGAAGACACATCAACTGCAGCAGTTGAAATATCAAATCCTGCATCGCTTAATGTTTTGGCTGCTGCATCGGCATTCTCTTTTTTTAAATCAGATAACAGAATATGTTTGCCTGCACTAATCCGCCGGGCAATTGCCTGCCCGATTGAGCCGGCACCAATAACTACAATTATTTTTTTCATCTCTTTGCTTTTATAAATTGTTGAACTATTGATTGCTTTTATAATCTTCTTCACTTACAGGCTCCAGCCAATTTACCGTGCCTTTATCTGTGTTGATATTGATTGCAATGTGAACCATGGCGCTTTCGGGTGATGCAGCATGCCAATGCTTTATATTCGGCAACACATTAATGACGCCGCCAACAGGAATCTTCTGCAAAGGCTTTCCTTCTTCCTGATAATAGCAGGTGCCATGCTTTACAATTAATATTTGATTGGAAGGATGCGTATGCCAGTTGTTTCTGCAGCCTGCTTCAAAAAATACATCGCTTACGCTGCAATTGGTGATGTTGTCAGCAGCCACAAATGTTTTAACCAAAGCTTTGCCACTAAAATATCCGGCAGGCGCAGGTTTAAAGCCTTCTTCTTCTAATTTATCAATATTCATATTGTTTG
>Ga0206858_1037_pt1 | contig 12062 bp, 6 predicted proteins | sample Alteio_BWOrgCont_46_FD_152622 | JGI IMG/M metagenome (GOLD analysis project Ga0206858, IMG submission 152622) | Enriched cells from forest soil in Barre Woods Harvard Forest LTER site, Petersham, Massachusetts, United States -... | ecosystem: Environmental > Terrestrial > Soil > Temperate forest > O... | reverse complement strand
AACGCATTACTGTTGTAGCGTGATAAATACATTAATGTCTCGCTGTCTATACGTGATAGGAAGTTGATTGCTTCACTATTAACACGGTCACCATACAAAAGTGCGGCACTGTTCATACGATTCAGATACAACAACGCATTACTATTATTTGTGGTTAGGCGTAGCATTGCATTACTATTAACACGGTCACCGAATAACAATGCATTACTATTAACGCGATCGCCAAATAATAAGGCATTGCTGTTTGTTCTGTTAACGCTTCCGATGTTAAGGATTGCGTTACTTGTAACACGGTTGTTGTACAGGATCGTATTGCTTAACGTTCTATTAGTGTAAAGGCTATAGCTACTCGTTGTTCTCTTCAGTGACAGCAGCGCGTTGCTCGTTACACGGTTGTTGTAGACTATCGCTCCACTGTTAATGCGATCTCCATACAAGAGTGCGGCGCTGTTCATACGGTTCAGGTACAACAAGGCATTACTATTATTGGTCGTCAGGCGTAGCATCGCATTACTATTAACACGGTCGCCAAACAGGAGGGCCCCACTGTTTATACGATCCCCAAAAAGTAACGCTGAGCTCAGGATTCTGTTTGAATACAAGGCATAACTACTATTTGTGCGATTAACTGACAATTGTGCGTTACTTGTAACTCTGTTGTTGTACAGGATCGTATTGCTCAACGTCCTGTTGCTATAAAGACTGTAACTACTCGATGTTCTCTTTAATGACAGCAGCGCATTGCTTGTCACGCGGTTGTTATAGACTATCGCCGCACTATTAATACGATCACCATACAGAAGTGCATTGCTATTTATGCGATCGCCATACAGGAGTGCGGCACTGTTCATACGGTTCAGATACAGCAGTGCATTACTGTTGTTGGTCGTCAGACGTAGCATTGCATTACTATTTATGCGGTCGCCATATAAGAAGGCCGCACTCGTTATCCGAGTAGCAAATACCAAGGCATTACTATTTGTTCTAACCTCGTGATTAAGAACAATAATGGCATTGCTATTTGCTGTAATTTTCGCTTCCTGCTCAATAAGGGCATTACTATTATTGAGCAAGGCGTAGGCAAATGCATTACTTAAAACACGCATGCCATATAACAATGTATTACTACCAATTCTCCATGCTGTCACAAGTGCATTACTGTTATTTCTATAGGTAGCAACAAGCGCATTACTATTATTTTTATTAGCATACAGCAATGCGTTACTCACATTCTTAATACCAGAAACTATCGCATTACTATTGTTCTTATTAAGATAAACCATCGACTCACTGCTGACCCTGTTAAGATAGAGCACAGTTTCACTATTTGCTATGGCCAACGCCAATGCAAAATTACTGTTTGATAGATTCTTAACGGCAAAAACCCATGCATTACTGTTTATACGATTTAGATACAACAGCGCATTACTATTATTGGTGGTCAACCGCAGCATTGCGTTACTATTTATACGATTCAGGTATAACAGCGCATTGCTATTTATACGATCGCCAAAGCGTAGCGCTGTGCTCAACGTCCTATTAACATATAGCGCATAACTGCTATTGGTACGATTGGCTGACAGTTGTGCGTTACTAGTCACTCTATTGTTGTACAGGATCGTATTGCTTAACGTTCTATTACTATAAAGACTATAGCTACTCGCTGTTCTCTTTAACGACAGCAGCGCATTGCTTGTCACTCGGTTGTTGTAGACTATGGTCGCACTGTTAACCCGGTCGCCGTACAACAACGCTGCACTGTTCATCCGGTTCAGGTACAAGAGCGCATTACTATTATTCGTCGTTAGGCGCAGCATCGCATTGCTGTTTATGCGGTCGCCAAATAATAATGCGTTACTGGTATTCTTTATAAGGAACAACAACGCATTACTCGTCGTTCTTCCAGCACTGCCACCATTGAGCGTTGCACTACTCAACACGCGCATATCGTAGGCCAGGGTATTGCTTAGCGTCCTATTCACATATAATGCATAACTACTAAAGGTACGATTTGCTGACAGCAAGGCTTCGCTGGTTATGCGATTGTTATACAGGATCGTGTTGCTCAGTGTTCTATTCACATATAAAGCGTAACTACTTGCTGTACGCTTTAGTGATATGATGGCATTACTATTATTCGTTGATAACCGTAACATTGCATTACTGTTGATTCGATCGCCAAACAAGAGTGCATTACTATTAACACGATCGCCATATAACAAGGCATTGCTGTTTGTTCTGTTCACACTTCCTATGTTAAGGATTGCGTTACTAGTCACTCTATTGTTGTACAGGATCGTATTGCTTAACGTTCTATTACTATAAAGACTATAGCTACTCGCTGTTCTCTTTAACGACAGCAGCGCATTGCTTGTCACTCGGTTGTTGTAGACTATGGTCGCACTGTTAACCCTGTCACCATACAACAACGCTGCACTATTCATACGGTTCAGGTACAGCAGTGCATTACTGTTGTTAGTCGTCAGGCGTAGCATCGCATTGCTGTTTATGCGGTCGCCAAATAATAATGCATTACTGGTATTCCTTATAAGGAACAACAACGCATTACTCGTCGTTCTTCCAGCACTGCCACCATTGAGTGTTGCGCTACTCAACACGCGCATATCATAGGCCAGGGTATTGCTTAGTGTCCTGTTCACATACAGTTCATAGCTGCTTGTTGTTCTCTTCAAGGACAGTAGCGCATTGCTGGTAATGCGATTATTATACAGGATCGTGTTACTCAGTGTTCTATTAACATACAAACTATAGCTACTTGCTGTGCGCTTTAATGATATGATGGCATTACTATTATTCGTGGTTAACCGTAGCATTGCATTGCTATTAATGCGATCGCCAAACAAGAGTGCATTACTATTAACACGATCGCCATATAATAAGGCATTGCTGTTTGCTCTGTTCACACTTCCTATGTTAAGGATTGCGTTACTAGTCACTCTATTGTTGTACAGGATCGTATTGCTTAACGTTCTATTACTATAAAGACTATAGCTACTCGTTGTTCTCTTTAACGATAACAACGCATTGCTTGTCACTCGGTTGTTGTAGACTATAGTCGCACTGTTAACCCGATCGCCGTACAACAACGCTGCGCTGTTCATGCGGTTCAGGTACAGCAGTGCATTACTATTATTCGTCGTTAGGCGCAGCATCGCATTGCTGTTTATGCGATCGCCAAACAAGAGGGCGTTACTGGTATTCCTTATAAGGAACAACAACGCATTACTCGTCGTTCTTCCAGCACTGCCACCATTGAGTGTTGCGCTACTCAACACGCGCATATCATAGGCCAGGGTATTGCTTAGTGTCCTGTTCACATACAGTTCATAGCTGCTTGTTGTTCTCTTCAAGGACAGTAGCGCATTGCTGGTAATGCGATTATTATACAGGATCGTGTTACTCAGTGTTCTATTAACATACAAACTATAGCTACTTGCTGTGCGCTTTAATGATATGATGGCATTACTATTATTCGTGGTTAACCGTAGCATTGCATTGCTATTAATGCGATCGCCAAACAAGAGTGCATTACTATTATTTTTTGTGAGAAATAACAATGCATTACTATTTGTTCTGTTTGCACTGCCACCATTGAGTGTTGCGCTACTCAACACGCGCATATCGTAGGCTAATGTATTACTCAAAGTCCTATTCACATACAATGCATAACTACTAAAGGTACGATTTGCTGACAGCAAGGCTTCGCTAGTAATACGATTGTTATACAGGATCGTGTTACTCAGTGTTCTATTAACATACAAACTATAGCTACTTGCTGTGCGCTTTAGCGATATGATGGCATTACTATTGTTAGTGCTTAAGCGTAACATTGCGTTGCTGTTTATACGATCGCCAAATAATAATGCGTTACTATTAACACGATCGCCAAATAATAAGGCATTGCTGTTTGTTCTGTTCACGCTTCCTATGTTAAGGATTGCGTTACTCGTGATTCTATTATTGTACAGGATCGTATTACTCAACGTCCTGTTAACGTACAGTTCATAGCTGCTTGTTGTTCTCTTCAAGGACAGCAGCGCATTACTGGTGATGCGATTGTTATACAGGATCGTGTTACTCAGTGTTCTATTAACATACAAACTATAGCTACTTGCTGTGCGCTTTAATGATATGATGGCATTACTATTATTCGTTGATAACCGTAACATTGCATTACTGTTAACGCGACTGGCAAATAGCAACGCGTTACTGTTGATGCGATCGCCAAAAAGTAATGCTGTGCTCAGTGTTCTATCAACATACAATGCGTAGCTGCTGCTTGTTCTATTTGCTGATAGTATTGCATTACTATTTGTACGATTTACATACAAGGCATAACTACTAAAGGTACGGTTTGCTGACAGCAAGGCTTCACTGGTTATGCGATTGTTATAGAGTACGTTATTACTAACGGTTCTTAACAGTGTGTTATTATTACCGGTCGTCAGCACAATAATCGCATTACTGGTTATTCTATTATTATACAGAATTGTATTACTGAGTGTTCTATTCACATACAAAGCGTAGCTACTACTGGTTCTATTCGCTGATAGCAATGCATTACTTGTCGTTCTATTGTTAAATAGAATCGTACCACTGAGCGTTCTATTTACATAAAGGCTATAACTACTAAAGGTCCTATTGGCTGACAGCAACGCATTACTTGTTATTCTATTATTAAATAGGATCGTACCACTCAATGTCCTATTTACATATAATGCATAACTGCTATTGGCACGGTTTGCTGACAATATTGCACTACTATTAACACGATCGCCAAATAACAGTGCGGCACTTGTCGTACGATTTAAGAAAAGAATCGCATTACTGTTGGTTCTGGCAAGAGCCGCCACCGCAGTACTCGTAGAGTACAATAAGTCTGGCGAGGGGGCTATGGTGCCACCACTTTGAGCAATGACAGAACCATTTACAAAGCCATCATCCCATGTATTCGCTGTTGAGATAGCAGGATTGCGAATAATAGACTCCTGCTGCCAACCATTAACGGCCAGAAGATTTGCTAATAAAATTTTTGAATTTATCGCCTTAACGACCAGTGAAGCATCATGGTTGGCAAAGTTGAGCGTTGCGCGCAGTGGGGGGGAACAGATAAGCCCAGCAACTAGAAGGACGCGAACACTTTTAACGAATATACAGATTACCCTACTCATTATCAGCCTTTTTGGTGCTATATTTTTTAATTTTTTAATCGCGCTATTCGCCTTTTCCTCCAGACAACAAATGCGCGCTTTTTTATGCTCATCACACCATACAAAAGCAGATCCATTGAATGCAATATTTTAAAAAATTAATGCATCCAACAATAGAAGAGATTGAAGCTGGCCTGGAAAAACAAATGCTGCTCTTTGATCTGATACAAAAAGGAAAAACCAGGGAATTTTGACCATAGAAAAGCTTTTGATGTAGCGTACTACAGCTCTTTGAACAAGGACTTGAGCGTTTTTTTTATGGCACCCTTATCATCTGCTGAAAGTGTACCAATTGTCTTCTCAATAAGCCGATGATCAAGGGTAAAAAGTTTCATCCTGACCACCGATGATTTTGATAGGCCAGCAATTTCAAGATTTTTTATCAAAACGTCCAGTGGCCATGGATCATTTTCAGCGCTTGTAATCATCGCTAAAACACTATGGCCTATTTTGGTGCTAAATGATTGCGTTGATGACACTACCAGAGCCGGCCGTAGCTTTGCTTTGGGCGAATCGGTAAATGGAAATGGTACCAGAACAATGTCATACATCTTGTAAATCACGAAAAGCCTCTTCGTCATTTTCTGAATTCCATTCGCCTAGCGTAGCCTCAAGCGACTTAAGGTACTCAAGATCAAGTGGCATAGCCTTCCTGACCTCTATGCGATTATCCTTTTTCACCTCAAAAATAATACGGTCTCCAGCTTTGAGCTTAAGTCTTGCCCGTACATCTTGTGGGATAGTAGCTTGAAATTTTGTTGTCAACTTTGACACGGACATGATTAGTACTCCCTTACAGTAATAATGGTAATATGGTAATACTGTAATACAAGCCAGCAAAACTTGTCAATAAAAAAGGGCAACCAATGTTGATTGCCCCATAAAAGAAAAAGCGATATTCTCCGATCAGATCAATAAATCAAGCGCACCTAAGCATAATAATCGACATCGTAGATGTCGCCCCCGACTTGATCGGGGGTCCAGCCTTGTCATTACCCAAATTTTTTCCTCATCAAGCACCGTGGCCAGGTAATTATTCGTTGGCGACCAGACAACTTGCCGCGAGATCGCTGAAGCTGCTGCTGCGCTGCCGCGTAGCGTTATCGCCGTGGTATTTGTCGTGAGGTACGAGAACGCATTGTTGAACGAATACAGCTGGATGCCAGTGCCTACCGTTGCAATGTAGTTGCCGTTCGGCGAGAAGGCCACTGATGTGACCGGGTTTGCGGTGCTGACGGTGTTGCCCAGCTGGTTCAGGAGCGGTTGGCCATTTTGGAAGATGGGGGCGGTGAAGAACTGCTCTAAATGAGATCTTTATAGTCAAATAAATATTTAACCGTCTGCGGTAGCGATTGGTTTATTAAAATGTCTAAATACGCTTCAGCCGTTTTTGGCGGATGTTTTAAGCTCAATCGAGTTTTTCTCACTGCTTGTATAACCTTTGCTGGTACTTGCTCTAATAAATCACGCAAGAACTGATCAGGATGTTGGGCTTCAATGTTGTATTTTGCAGTAGCTTTATACGGAAAATCTACAAGATTAAAGGTGATAATAATCTGAGCATGTGCTTGAATAGCTGCAGCCAAAACATGACGATCATCAAGATCGGGTAGTGTTATTTTTTCAATAAGCCCCTCATACCCTTGCACAAGACAGCCTTCAATGGCAGTGTCCATTTTCTCTCTTACTTTTTCCAAATGTCCTTTGGTTAGATCAGGGCGATTTTTAAGCAAATTGCGCATCCATTCATCATGTATATCTTTAGTCCATTTTGCTTGATAAATATCAGCAAGTGCTAGATACATAAACAAATCTCTTAATGGTGCAGAATACAATACACATGCATCATATACTACTATTAAAGGCACTTGACTCATTAGTAGCCCATATCAAGTTTTTGTGCATCTTCAACAAGTTCTTCTAATAATTTATAACTTTTCTCGCGAGACTTTGCCTTATAGATCATTACATCGCGCAATAAGATTTTTTTACGAGCCCCAACCTTACGATAAGGAATTTTTTTTGCATCAAGTAATCCCACTAAATATACATGCGGAACATTCAGAATATTGGCAGCCTCCTGAGTCGTTAATTCTGCATGAACTGGTGTCAAGGTGATTGCATTGCCTTCAGACATTTCAGTTAAAATGTTAATGAGCAGTTTAAAGGCAGATACCGGCAATGTAACATTTTTCTGTTCTTTCTGCGCCTTATCCAAAACAATATCTATAGACTTACCTTTTTTAAGGGCCATTTTTGACAAGATTCTACTCGACTGTTTAGCAAGTTCTATTTCTTTATCACTAGGCATAACTGTCTCTAAATTCTGAGCTTTTTGTATAGCCATAGTTACTCCATATATATTAGACGTGATTCTTCCTATATCAACGATGGTACCATATAACCGCCAATAAAAACAACATCCGGTCATCATGTTGTATCACGCTTCAATTGTATGCGGCGAAGAGAAAATCTGCCACTAAAAAGTAAAAAGGGGCAACAGATTGCCGCCCCAAAAAAATATCTCTGTCATTCAATCAATCGATCCAATGGCGCTATGCATAATAGTTTTGCGAGCCAAACGGATCAAAATAAAACAACCTTCTTCCCCCGCCATTATTCGGCGACGCCGTCACAATATAATTAAGCGCGTAAGCATTCCCTTGCGGCGACCAGGCACACATCGTTGGCAGCGGCATGGTATTTGCCGTCGCAACCACCGTTGGTGTCGTCGGTGCACTTGGGTTGAACGACAGCACGTTCAGCGTTGCATTATCAAGCACAGTAGCCAGATAATTATTCGTTGGCGACCAGACCACTTGGCGCGAGATCGCCGAGGTTGCTGCTGCGCTGCCGCGCAACGTTATCGCCGTGGTGTTGGTGGTGAGGTACGAAAACGCATTGTTGAACGAATACATTTGAATGCCAGTGCCTGCCGTTGCAATGTAGTTGCCGTTTGGCGAGAAGGCCACTGACGTGACTGGGTTTGCTGTGCTGACCGTGTTGCCCATCTGGTTCAGGAGCGGTTGGCCGTTTTGGAAAATGGGGGCATAGAAGAGCTGGAGGGCGTTAGTGCCATTGTTTGTCACGGCAATGAATTGACCATTTGGCGACCAGGCTACTGAGTTAGGGGTTGTTCCTGTTCCGGTTGATATAGTACTTACTAAGACTGGTGTATCGGTACCGTCGAAATAAAAAACTTCAATATTAGTTGTGCCATTATTTGCTACAACAAGATAATTACCATTTGGTGACCATGCAACTGAATAGGGGGTTGAGTTTGTTGTTGTACCAGCACCTAATAATACCGGGGTGCTGCCAGAAAATGAATATACCTGTAGTTGTAAAGATGCTGAGTTTTTATTTGTCACAGCAAGATAATTTCCATTTGGTGACCATGCTACGCAATCGGTATTTGTTCCTGCACTTATACTGCTCACCTGTATCGGCGTAGAACCGGAGAATGCGTAGATTAACAAGGAGCCGCCAAGGTTCGCAACGGCAAGATAGTTTCCATTAGGCGACCATGCCACAGAGACAGGACTATTGCCAGCTGATACAGCACTTCCAACGGCTACTGGTGTTGATCCTGCAAAGGAATATATCTGCAATGTACCACTGGGAGATCCAATATAATTTAATATAGCAATATAGTTGCCATTGGGTGACCATGCTACTGAGATAGGATTTGTTCCTGTTATTACATTAACGCCTACTTGTACTGGTGTAGAGCCAGAAAATGAGTAGACCTGTAGCGTAGTAGTTCCTGCGTTAACTACAGCAAGATAATTACCATTAGGCGAAAAAGCTACTGAATCAGGACCTGAGCTTGATCCAGTATTCACCGCACTACCAAGCGCAGCAGCCGTCGGCGTGCTGGTTGTACTAAATGACCATGCCTGCAGTTGATTTATTGTGGTGCCATTGGTTGCCACCGTTGCAAGATATTGTCCATTTGGCGACCACGTCACTGACTGCGGTGATGTCCCCGTCGGCAGACTCGTGCCAATTCTGAGTGGCGTGTTGTAGGGCCATGAGAAGGCCTGGAGGGTGTTGGCGCTATTATTTATCACAGCAAAATAGTTACCACTAGGTGACCAAGCGCCGGCTAGTGCCGATGAAAGTCCGATTGCTCCGCCTCCAGCTAGTAACGTCGGTGTACTATAGCCATTAAATGAAAATGTTTGTATTGAGCCAGAGCCATTATTTGATACCGTAATATAATTGCCATTGGGGGACCAGGCAACTGAAACAGGGACACTTCCAGTGGCTACATTACCACCAACTTGAGTAAAGGTGCCTCCTGAAAATGCATAGACCTGTAGGATATTATTACTACTGTCAGTTACGGCAAGATAGTTACCATTGGGTGACCAGGCCGTTGATCGTAACGAGGCCATATTTGTAAACACAGGATTACCTGACAATGCAATGGTGGGCGTGCTAGTGGCGCTAAAGGTGAATAATGGAATGCTATTATTACCCTGATCGCCGACTGCAATATAGTTGCCATTAGGTGACCATGAAACCGAATAGGGAGTAGTTAATCCTGTGGTTAGGTTAGCACCTACTCTAGCGTGTGTACTTGTACCGCTAAACGAAAAAACTTGTAGCGCTGGTGCATTTGATACTGCTGCAATAAAGCCACTATTTGGTGCCCAGGCAATAGAATTCAGTGCTTGAGCAACACCAGCAAGTATTACACTGCTACCCAGTTGTGCCAGCGCCGGTGTGCTGCCAGTAAAGCTAAAAAACTTGAGCGCGTTCTGGCCAGAGCCATCAATGGAGGCAAGGTACGTGCCGTTAGGTGCCCAGGCAAGCGCAACTACGCCGGATACCAGGTTTGTAGTGTATTGACTACCCAGAAGTGCTGGTGCACTGACCCCGCTAAATGTATATATTCTGATGCTTGGTATAGTGGTGCCAACCGCGAGATAGAGCCCACTTGGATGCCAGGCCATACACTTTGGGGTGTTGCTCGTTGTTACCGCCGCACCAAGTGAGTTCAGCGCACCGACCGTATTTGCCGTAAACGAAAACGCTCGCAAGGTACTATCAAGCCCACCGACGGTGATGTAATACGTCCCTGCTGACGACACCGGTGAGATGGAGATGCTACCCGGCAGCGTGTTGCCCAGCGCGGCGAGCGCCAGGACAGCCCCCTCTTGGCTCAGCACATACAACGTTGAGCTCAACGCATTGCCATCATAAATCGTATCAGTAATCGCCATGTACTGGCCATCGGCTGACACGTCCATGCAACAATTTGCTGACAAGTTGCCATTCAGGAATGACGCATTCACATTGCCAAGGATTGGCGCAGACGTTGCATTGGAGCCATTAGCGATTGATGGGCAATTGAAGGTGTTCAGATTGAGTGTGCCAGAACTTGGGCTGGAGCTGTTGAGCATGAATAGTGCTGCGGCCATGGTGGTGTTTGGTAACCAGCGAAGGCCGTTAGCACACGGAGCGCCGGCGGCTGATACAAGCGATGTGTTATTTGCGGTGGCAAAACCGCCAAGTGGTGCGCCGGTCATACTGCCATTATTGAATTGATACGTCAAAAATCCGGGCAGGCCGGTGGTTGTATTAATCGCCGTCTCGCCCAGCGCATTACCATTGGGCGTAAAGACAATGCCCAGGGGCACGTACCCCGTTTTGTTGATGTCGCCTAGCGAATCGAGAGCGACTGATTGTAGTGGACTTTGTATTGAATTAACCAGCAAGAACGCGAGCAGGCGAGCGTAGCGAGCAGTTCAAATTTTGTGACAACATTTTTTTCATTACGTTACTCATTTCATTCTCTCCTTAGAAATGATTCAGAAATTTTTTTGACTTCATTACTCTGATGCCTTACACGGAATGTGTCAATCTTTTTTTTATTGATCCTGCGTTATAGTATCCAACACTCAAATTACAAAGCATCTATCGTCTCGGTCTTGACCACAATATGCTTACCGCATGCAGCCACCCCGTAACAAAAGATTTTACCCTGATAACCAGAATTTCGCAGCTGTTTTTTGTAGTCATGCTCTTTGATTTGTTGTAGCGCTTTATCTGCAGCCTTTGCAAGCACGGCCTGTGTTTTGCTTGTTGTTTTTTTAAACTCGACCAAAATTCCGGCATCATTATGATCACGTGGCATCAACATAATATCATAACGACCATCACCAGATTCACGATTTGATTGTATGATGTACTGATAAGAAAGCTCGGCAAGCAGGCCAAGAACAAACATGTGTACGCTCCGCTCCATATCATTCTGAGGGAGGTCATGAAAGCTGCACATTTTATCAACATATTCCTGTAACAGCATAGCAACATTGGCAACGTCACCGGTAATCAGCGCCTCAAACAATCTCTTAAGCTTTGTAAAAGAAAATACTTTGCCAATCGCTTTTAGCACCAGGTCTTTGTAGAGCATGCCAATCTCTTCGTTAGGCACAGCAAGTGTATAGAAATATTTTTTATTCTTAAAAACACAATCTATTGCAGTAAGATACCCAGTAAATAGCAAGAAACTCCAGGGCTCTTGATCCTCAGTGTCAAGTTCAGGAAGCACGACTCCTTCATCTATCACTTTCTTGGTTATCGGATTACCTTCAAGCAAAAGCTTAAGTTCATCTTTGGTTGCATCACTTGCCTGAGCAACAACCCGTGCTACCAATTCATTGTCACTGGTATTTGCCCAATAGGGCTTCAAATCACCGCCCGATTTTATACAATTTAAGACCGACCAAGGATTGTATACCTGTGTTTGCCCAAAAGTATAGCCATTATACCATGATCTAATGTCTTCTTGATGTTCTTCCAGACTATACTGCACAATAA